>Ga0228665_1000005_pt1 | contig 68981 bp, 96 predicted proteins | sample 79DmetaG_FD_182741 | JGI IMG/M metagenome (GOLD analysis project Ga0228665, IMG submission 182741) | Seawater microbial communities from Monterey Bay, California, United States - 79D | ecosystem: Environmental > Aquatic > Marine > Coastal | place: USA: California | collected 2016-11-07
CCTTGAAGTACATCTTCCTGATCGATCATACCATCGATACTCACATCCATCGGGCATCGAAAAGCGATAATATTACCTATAGGTAATGTCTTATTACGAAAGTAATCGTACGCAAAACGCTTATGAATTAATGGACCGTCATATACTTTAATATCTTTAATAATCATATAACAATTATAGTATATGAATGTTGATGTTTCAACTATATAAAATTATTTATCTATGTTTTAACAGATGATTATAGTTGAAATATCCAACTCGTATCATTAAAGATTTCAATAGGTTCACCTAAATGCTCTCTTACTGCTTTTAATACACCATACATATGACTATCATGACCAGCAATGTACCCGCCTTTCTTAATCTTACTCTTCCACGTATTAATGTCATTTATAACTGCAGCATAAGAATGGTCTCCATCAATATAGACAAAGTCAAGAGAGTGATCTTCATACGACTTAGCAGCCTCTGCACCTGTTGATTTAAACTTTGTGATGTTAGGGTAATCAACTAAGATTTCATCAAACATGCTTTCAGGGTTCATGGAACCACCTTGCTGCAAACCAACTGGCCAAGGATCTATACAATGTAACTTCTCACAGTGAAGAGATAACACTCTACTACTCACCCCTGAAAAACTCCCATGCTCGACGACATGATCACTCTTCTTAATATACTTTTTGCATAGATCTATGAGACCAGCAACATTGTTTGAAATGAAATCTAATTCTAGCCAGTATATTCTAGGTGTTTCTAATAGTTGATTAATCTTTTCTTCGTATGTCATAATGTCCTAACTTCTTAAGTAATTTACATATGCAAGATATTTTTCAATAATATCTATACTTGGTGATTTATTGTATATATCCTCAGCAAAACAACCATCTGCACAATACTTTTCGTTGTACCATCTAGTATCACCTACTATAGAACGTTTAACCATAAAACAAGCAGAATCAACCGCTCCGGTTTGAAAATTCCCAGCATCTAAACAATGTGATCCATCTTTTCTAATTTGCTTCCAACAAACTACATCAGATGTACAATCTTTTACCTCATCCCAAAAATTTGGATGTAAAATATTATCATCATCCATGTACATAACATACCCATCATTTATTAATGTCTTTGCGTAATTACGCTGAGCATTACCAAATACGCTACCTTCATTTTGATGAGCGTAACATTCGCAATTACTAGGAAGCTGCATGTCAGGAATTTGCGGTGCATCGAAGACAACAATCCAGCGATAGTGTTCTGAAGGTATATTAATACTTTCAGATATAGCAGAAAGATTTTCAGGCCTTGTGCAAGGTGTTATAATATTAATTAGCATACATATAGTATATAATAGAGTTATAAACATTAATCAAGTTATATTTTTATAACGATTTACATTTTAACATTGCTTGTTTAATTGCCATCCACATGTCTAGATATTTATATGTAGCTAGCCTCCCAACAAAAATTACATTATTTTCAGATTTAGATAATTCAATATATTTTGACGCCGCTTTTCCAGAATCTCCAAAATGTATTGGGTAAAACGGAATGTTCTTACCATTATATTCAACTGGGTATTCTTCAGTTACTACCGTTATATCTTGATTATGATTTAGATCAAAATAACTGTGGTCGTATTTTCTAGTATAATTATGTTTTTTTGTATTAGAATTTTCTACCAGATATGACATTTTTTCATCAGTAACTGTATGTTTAAATTTGAGAGATCTGTAAGGTAGACGACCAAATTTAAAGTCATAAAACTCATCTATTTTACCGGTATATATAGTTATATCTGCATGGTATTTTTTCCAATCCTCATCAGTACAGGAGAGTTTTACATCAATCCCGTCAAGCATTTTTCCCATCATTTTTGTGTATCCGTTTTTAGGCAAGCATTGATATTTATCATTTTTAAACCAAGTAGGGTCCTCCATTTTTGCTGTATCAGGAATTCTGTTTGTTATTGTTTTAGGTATTTTATCGAAAGATACTCCCCATTGTTTTTCTGAATAGTCTTTAAATAAATACTTTTTAATTTCGTCAGGAGATAGTTCTCTACCTATCTCTTTAATGGTTTTTTTACTATATGGTAAAGAAATTAATCCAAGTTCTGTTTCCCCTTTAGGTTGATATTTGAAAGGTACCCATTCCGTATACTTACTTAAAAATTTAAAAACCTCTTCATCATTTGTATGAAAAATATGTGGACCGTAATTATGAATCATTGTCCCGCATAAGTTGCTATCAAAACAATTACCTCCTATATGACTTCTTTTTTCAAAAATTTTAACATTATAACCCTTTTCCTTTAAAATTATCGCAGATGTTATGCCTGATAAACCACATCCAACTATCTTTACTTTCTTTTTATCTATCATTTAAAAAAAATTATGCAAGTATATATTTCCATAATCTCTCCATTACATGAGCATATTCTTTACTCGGTTGATCCGGATCGTTATTAGATAACGAATATAATAACTTTTCATATATACTTTTATCTTTTTTGTGAATACTCTGTTTACTTACAGCAAATTGCGCTCCTTGTACAAATTCGACTATATTATTTTTTACATCCAAAGTAAAATCATGATCATGACAAAATTTTACTAAATCTTTATTTAAGAATGGTTCACCTAACAAAGTACATGTATAATAATTTAAATCTTTACGATTAAAAGGGTAAAAATCTTTTTTAAATGTTACATTATTAAACATTTCAATAGATGGGTAATGATCATGAAATGCATGATCAAATGGATTTCCTTGTAAAAATACTGTATAGTCATCAAGCTTCTCATAATTTTTTACAATATGATAAAGATACGTTTGAGCTTCTCTACCTACATTAGGAAGGTTAATGGAATTTGGAATATTATCTCCCCCTTTATTATAAAGATATATATTATGGGTTACGGTTTTAACCCAATCAATATTTTCATTATATCTTGCTATTACTACGCCGATTTTTTGACATGTCATAATTGATTTAATATATAATTAGCTAGTTGTTTTGTTGTATTATTATTCGATACATGCAGTTCAAACTTTTCTTTATATTCATTATAAACATCTACAGCTGTATTTGTTTTCAATAAATTATTAACTTCTAAGCATAATTTTTTTGGAAAATTTACCATAGTTAAATCAGGACATTTAGATATATCATAAAAATGTGGTATACACCCATTAGCTAATATTTCATAGTGTCTCATACAATCCCAACCTGCTTTTTTAACTGTTACCCCGAATCTAGCTTCACTGTAATCATTATAATAATCTTTTTCATTATTATAAATATATGTTTTTGTATCAAATGGTGTAATATATGAAAAGTCCTTTATTTTATTCTTATTGAAATTGACTTTAGATGTTGGTATTGCAAACGATATTGGTAATAATTTTTTATGAGTATGTATCAATTCACGTTTAAAATAAGTTATACCTAAATTAAAAACATTATGTATATTAGTTTCATCTTCACCATCAATTGCAATTATTTTATTTGGTGGGTAATATTTTAAAATTTCATTAATATGATCATTGCATCTCCATATAGAACCGTAAACAATATAATCAAAATATTTATTTTTTATTTTACTAGTAATATCAGTTCTATCAACTGTTAAATCTGGTAGTACCCGGGTAACAGACATTCCTTTACCGTATAATTTTTTAGCTGACTCTATATCATATGTATCATAATTATGATGCTGTTTATTATAATCTACGACATCTGATCCAAATAATTCTTTTAGACCAATTAACGTGCAATCATTTTGATAATCGACATGATCACCTTTAGTTAAGTACAATATTTTCATATTATTTTATAAATAGTTCATTAAAACGTTCCATAACGTTTTCAGGTGTAAATTCATTTACATTTTCTTTGTAATAATTTTTTGGTTTATTATTTTTTTGTATATTTTTTAGAATATTAAAAAGTGTCGGGTAATCAGTATATAGTAACTCTTCATCCTTTATAATTTCAATATGATTTTGATCTATACCCCCTCTCCAGCTAATAACCGGTTTATCGTGAAATAAGAATTCACTTATAGCTAACCCAAAAGTTTCGCCGCGGTGCCGAGCATGTAGCATACAATCGCATGTATTAATATAGTTTGACTTATTTTGTAAGTTATAAGTACCACCTACATGTATAATATTAGGGTGTTTGATTGTAAATTGTTTAGTATTCATAAACACAAAAACAACATCTTCACGTTCATTAACAATATCATAAACCGCTTTATGTACAAATGGTAAATCAAACTCATTTATACCCCCATGTCTACCGATGATAATTTTATCATCAGGAATATTCAATTTCAATCTTAAATCTTCTGTCGGTTCAGGCATATCAACAATATATGGTACATATGAGTCTTCCATGTTCTGCGATTTAGCAAGCCACTTTGAAATATAATGGTATTTTTCTCCATGTATTTCATTACATTGAAAGACTGCATGTATCAAATTATTAATATCAGGTACAATTTTCCCATCATTATCTCCAGCTTTCTGGTAATATATATCGGAAATATTATTTTCAGCTATATAATCAAAACAATCTTCAAACTTATCATATAAAAATACATCAAACCTATCTTCAAATTTCTTCAAGGCTTCAAGATCATTATTTTTATCAGATATAATAAATGATTTATTTTTTAAAATCGTTTCGTTAAAGTGAGCATAGTCATATAAAGCCACCTCAGTGCCTCTAATACCTAATTGGTTTGAGTGAAAAGCAATATTTTTCATAAATTAAAAAGTGTAATCTTTAAATGTTTTATAACCGCCAGATTTAAACGGTTCTGAATTCCATTTTTGCATAAGGGTATTACCTTGCGTATTCATATTAGTTGGTGTATATTTACAGTCATCTGCTGCATGTTTATTAGTCGCACCTGTAACGTGTGATACATGAGACCCGGTATAAATTCCATGTAATAAATTACACCTTTCTAATGACATTACATAATCGTTATCTTGATAGAAAAAATGAAATCTTTCATCAAGATAACCTATTTTTTCAAAAACTGATCGTCTGCAGCAAAATATACATCCAAACATATGCAGTGATACTTCATAACCGTAATATAATTTATCATCAGTCGGTAGATACATTTTTTTATGTCTATGCCAGTTTCTATCAATAGGACTAATTGAATGTATATTTTTATTTATTTTAAATTGCTCAATTAAATTTTGTATACAATTATCATGTATTTGTAAATCATTATTTGGTCCAATTATAAATTCTGCTTTACATTCTTTTAATGCAATATTGAAAAATTTATTATAATTAAATTTAATATCAGGTTTAATTATTTTAACTTTTGGCTGATTATAATCACCATCAAAATTGGTATTTGTTTCTACTACAAAAATATTGTTAATTATATCATCAGCTGTGTTAATATAAGAGTCTATACAACTTTTTGTTTTATTAAATGTTTCATCATCTTTAACTAAAGATAATATAATTACATCTACTTTACCTGGAATATTTTTCATATAATTCTTTCTCAACCTGTTTTATTACATCATACTGATGCAATACATATGGTATATTGTTATCAATTTTATACACCTCATCGACTTTTTCAACTATAGAGTCTCCTGAATGAGCTGCATTTAATATTTCACCGTTATTTAAAATCCTATAATTATATTCATCAAAATAAACAACTTTATTAAGCGACGCTTGATCGATATTTTGATAATTACCAACTCTAGATATGATACTACCCATATCTTTACACATTTCATCAAGTAAATAAATACAATTTTGTCTACTACCTAATACACTACCACCGTTTAATATATCTTTACTTTTTAATAGGTTAAATATATCTTGATTATAACATATATTCACCCAAGTACTATTTGTTTGACATGTACCAATTACTTTATTTTCACTAGTTACATAAGTTTTATCAGATTTAATTAACTTGAAAACATCTTTCTGAAAAAACAAATCTGTAAAATCACACATATACAAATTTTTGGATTTGGTATATTTTTTTGCATATAAATTAAAAAATATAACCTTTAATGTATATGGTGATAAATTTAAATTAACATTATGTTTTTCAGCAATCTCACAACCATCAACAATATTAACATTATTATCTTTTAAATATTTTTTTGTTTCAGATTCTAGGTTAACTCCAATAACAGTAAAAGTGCAATTTATTTTTTTTGCACTTTGAACTATAACTTTAATACCAGGTGTTAACTTATAATTTTGACCATATGTAACTATTTCATTCATTGCTGTTTTAATTTTTTTAATATTGAAGTTACTTCATCAGATGTAACGTATGGTGGTTGGTTTGGATAATGACCATGCTTTTCTTTATAAATTTCTCTACCACCGTATACATTTTTTTCCCACTGTTCTGTATCATTTGCAATTGAAGATTTGTCAATTGCTTCTGGAGCTTCAGTAAGGTAAAGATGGCTGTTATAAATATCAGCAAAATACCAAAAAGGTGGATGTAAACCTGCTTTTATAATTCGATATGTATGGTCAACATGCTCCCAAGCATTATAATAGTCTTCATCAATATAACCTACATCTTCAATAGTCTTACGAGTAAAAAACGAAAACATTGCAACAGTATGTTGAAATAAAGATATTTTAACTTCATCACCATAATCAATAATTTTACGCGGTTTTGGTTCAGAATGTTGATCTAATTCATGTCGGTTATGGAGATCAAATTCAATATTTTGTTTACGGTTAAATGGTGAACCTGGCCCGTAATTAAAGTGATGAATACCGCTTTTTTGATGTGCTTTTATATATTGTTGAAAAACGTTATTATCAAGTATAATCATATCATCTTCAATAATAAAAAGATAATCACAATCTTTATTATATAGATGTTTCAAAGCAATATTTTTACCTTTAGCTACACCAACCCTCCCGGTAGTTTTTATTTCTTCAATATCACCTACATCTATGTCATCAAAACCATCATTAATAATTATAATTTCATCAATTAACTTGGTGTCTATACTTTTTAAACATTTTTCTAAAAAGTCTGGTCTATCGCATGTGATTATACCAACTCCTATTTTTTCCGTTTTCATTATATATAATTTATAATAAATAATTAATATGTCAAGCATTAGTATAAAACAGTTACCACGAATTGAAGAAGTAAATACTGGGGATTTATTTTTAATTCAAACTCCTAGTTCTTCTAATACTTTAGATTTTAAAGATCTTATTATAGGTTTAGAAAACACAACTTTTGCAAACACAATTTCTACTTTTAATACTAATATAGAAATTTTAAGTGCAGATGTTGGAAGTCTATCTGCAAAAGTAGATCTTAATACTACAAGTATTGCAACAAATGCTGCTGATATTGCTGCGAATACAGTTCAAATTGATATTAACACTGCAAATATGGCTGCAAGTGCAGCTGTAATTGATAATAACACTGTAAATATTGCAACAAATGCTGCTGATATAGTTACACTGCAAAGTGGAATAATCGACACTTCAAAAACACCAGATAGTGTAATAGGTACATCAACACACGGTATACCTATTACAATAGCTGGTACGAGTTATTTGATAATGTTATCAGCTATATCTTAATCTAAATTATTTAACTTATTAAATTCTTTGATCTGTTCTAACTGCTCTTTTAAAGCTTTATCATTATCATTTGATTCAGTTTGTTGTTTGAGTAATTCTTCCATTAAATCTAAATTTTCTGGATTAAACAATTCTGATTGATCACCTTCGATCACATCTCCATCAACATCCAGATATAACTTTATCATTTCTGTTCGTTCATGTCGACTACCAAATACTTCAATTAAAGCAGGTGAGTCGTCTCTTGGAAAAAATGGATTTTCTTGAGGGTGTTGCTGATATTGAGCTTGTATAGCTTTAAAGATGTGGTCAATTTCTTTAATATAATTAGGATCAGTTTCTCTAACACCATCATCTTCAATTTTAATATTATTAAATTTTGTAATTGGTAAAAAGAAGATTATATCTAAATGTTTCATGCTTTCAGATACTAAAGGTATACATTTAGTAATAAATTCTTCATCTATATCACCGACACCTTTTTCTAGACACCATAGAGAATATACGAGATTATCAATAGGACATCTATCCATAATTACATTATCATCAGGGCTAAAAGTCTGCATTTCATCAATCATATGATTGAGGATTTTCCATTGAGTATCTTTTGTAGCGTTTTTACTATGTGGTAGTTTCTCAGCTACTAACTTAGCTCTATATGTGGAGCTTTCGGTTTTATAATTTGACCATTCCTGTAAGAAGTCATTAATTAGGGTAGTCTTACCTTGATTACCAGTTCCGCTTATTGCAATTCTCATATATTTATTTTAATACATAAATTTGACTTTTCAAGTCTATACACTATAATTGTTATATAATGGTTATATTTAATGAAAAAAAACACAAGTACGTTGATGATGAAACCGGTAAAGAGTTAATCTCAGCTACTACCTTACTCGGTAAATATAAACCTGCGTTCGATTCAATAGGCAATGCTACTCGGGTAGCAGCTAGAGAAGGTGTAACTGTTGACTTTATACTTGAGGAATGGAATACCGAGAAAAATAGAGCTTGCGATTACGGTACTCATATTCATAAAGTAATGGAAGATTTTTTAGGTGAGGATAAGCGTGAAGAAGAATATACTACATTATATGACTCATATAATAAGTGGGAGTATATATTTAAAAAGTTTCCGAAGTTAACTTGCGAAATGAGATTGCATAATATCGAGCTAAATATTGCTGGTACTGCAGATTTAATTTATGAGAATTCAGAATATTTTTATGTAGGTGATTTTAAGACTAATAAGAACTTTAGATTCTTTAGTGAATATAACGAGTTTTTTAAAGCTCCTGTCGAGCATTTAGGTGTATGTGAGTTTAATACATACTGCTTACAGCTTTCATTATACGCATACCTATATGAGTTAAGTAGTGGTAAGAAGTGTAGCGGGTTAGTTATCTTCTATAAAAATAAAGATGATACTTGGTACCCTATTCGCTTGAATTATATGAAGACTGAAATTAAAGCTCTAATTGAAGATTATAATAAAACAAACGTTTAAATCTCATCATCAAGCTCCTCTTCATCAGGAGTCTTTTTATGCGGCTTTAAGAAAGCTAAATCTTTCTTAGACCACTTACTTAGTGGTAATTTAAATAACTCTCTTTCTGAAACAAATCTAAAGCTTTTATGCTCCGGACTTAATTTAATATTACTAGTCTTTATATAACCTCTATATAAGACCCGAGAGCTATTAGATGATATTTGATTTATTTTTTTAATATCTATACCAGTTTCTTCAAAGAACTCTCTCTTTGCCCCATTAATTGGACTTTCACCTCGTTGTATATGACCACCAGGTAATTCAAATTGACCATTTTTCGTTTGAAGCATTAAAAATTTATTATTAAAGGTAGAAATAATTTTTGATACCCTGTTTGTATCATTTTTTTTATTCTCAGATATAACTAAACCGGTTAAATTATTTAAAATCACATAAATATTTAATACAATAAAATGATATGTTTGGACTTATTACAATGTTACTTAGTACTCTTGGCGCAACCGGGATGGGGTCAATGCTTAAAATCGTCGCCGGTATTGTTGATCGCATCGGTGCTGCAAAAGAATCTAAAGAGAAGCGTGAGATACTCAGAGAAATGGACTTACGTAAAGCTGATGTTGAGTTTCAAAAAGCAGTTTTTGGTGAAGCTAATAACGATAACAGCGCTTTTACTCGCGGTACACGGCGTCTTATTGCTCTTATCGGGATGCTCAACTTTTTCGTCATCTCAGTTCTCTGCACCGTCTGGCCGAGTGTTGAACTCCTCACCTTCGTCCCAAGAGAAAATAAAGACTATATCTCCATCCTCTTCGGCTTCATCAAAATACCTTTGGGAACAGAAACCGTTGTGGCAATTACCACCGGTCACATTGCATTAATAGCTATTACAATGTTAGGCGCTATTATAGGATTCTACTTTACACCTGGTGGTAGAAAGTAAAAAAAAAACCCGTCAATTGACGGGTTTGGTTAAACAAAAAAGATGTTAAATTTACTTCTTTGTAGTCTTCTTCTTCTTTAACTTTACTGCTAATTCTTTAGCTTCTTGTTCAGCTTTTGCTGCAAACTCCAAAGTATCCTTGACGATTTGCTCGGACTTTGCAGTATTATTGCGGAATGTAAGTGCACCAGTAATAAAACCAGCAATGAAGATTGATAATGTAACTAGAATATCCATAAGATAATTATTTAATCTAAAATATATACATATTCAACAATAAATAATAATATGAATAAATCAGAATTAAAAAAGCTTTCTAAGATTGAGTTAGAGAAGTTAGGTAGAATAAAAGGTGTTGAATTAGATAGAAGATTTAATAAAAAAACATTAATTGAACAGTTAACTAGTCTCTTTACAAAAGAGCCTGCAGTTACAACTCCGGTAGAATCAGCAAAACCAGTTAAAGCTGAAACACCTAAGGCTCCGAAGAAACGTAAATCATGGAGAGAAATTTACGAATTGCAGTCAAAATCATAATAATATAAATATTTTTTTATTAAATAATAATATGAGTATTAAATCTTTCAAAAATCAAGGATCATTTACAGGAGTTTTAGACGTTGACACTTTTGGTGTTTCAACTTTTAATAATGGTCTAGACGCTAATCAACAAAAATCAGCTCTATTATTCGACGGTGATGCAGATAAAGAAATAGATGTTGAAGTACCTGCATCTGTTGTATTTGATGGAGCAACTTACACTTTTGATATCGATGAAGGTTATGACGGTGAAGTATTTGCAGTTATTAATAAAGATAGGTTATCAGTTCAATTTACATATGATACAGCTGTTACTATTCAAACACCGACAGCTGCAAGTTATGATAGTGTAAGTCCTGAAATTCGTAGATTAGCTTCTTTAGGTTACGTTTAAACAACAATTTATAAACATTAAAAAGCCGTAATATATTACGGCTTTTTTTTACTTTTTAGATTTCGTATCCTTAGTCTTCCAATAATATTCATCAGTATCGCCAAGACGGTATTGATAGCCATTCTCAACCTGATAGTATTCTGTACTTACTTTAAAGTCAGGCATCTTCGGTTCAGGAGGTGTAAGAGAATTATCATAGACTCTCATCCTATTATTAGGGTACAATGCATACTGACCATTCTCGAGCTCAATACAATTAAATGATTTATGTTCTTCCGGAACTTCTGCAGTTGAATAGTCAATATTATCAGGGTCTGAGTGATAATTATCGAGCGTAAACATATACGTACCTTTTAGTACTTCATGACTTCGGGTAAAAACTTCAAAGTCCATAGATCCAATAAATTGCTTAAATATTGCCGTAACCCCGTAATCCATGCAATTCCAAAATTGTAAGTCTTGTAATGGTAAGTCTGGGGATGGAGTTTCAGGTGATGATACAAACGCTGAAATAGGCAGCTTATCATACAGCGCTCCATACTCTGGTAAATATGTCTCAAAGTAGAAAGCTCTACCAGGTAATGATTTTGCACTTACCCAATGACCTTCGACAAACTCACCATGACCTTCTTTACCATCATGCAAGTACTCTTTACGTATGTATACTTTTGTACTTGGTATATTGCAAATTAATTCACTCATAATCTAAACCTTAAGTGCCATATTCCAGATTACTAACTGTAATCTCGGACTAAACTTAAAGGTATGTTTCTTGCACAACTCAGCTACCATTTCAGATTTAGCAGTATGTTCATCACGGCTACCGCAACAAGGCATCAACCATACTCTCTCTCTACTAACTAAACCGTTATCGATATATTTCTCGAATAGTTCCTTTTCATCATCTTCACTATTAACGACAAACTTAAAGCATGAACCGAGTTCGTTATGATATTTTAATACTTCAGGTTTATATCTAAGCTTTTCTGCATCACCGTTATTACTCATCTTAGGAGATACAGTAAATGTTGCGTTATATACTGAAGACCAGTCAGGAAGAGGCATTAACGAACCGTTCGTTTCAAAATCAATACGAGGAGAAAATTTAAACCTATCAATAAATGATATCAACCAGCTCATTAACCTCTTTTGCTGGAGCAATGGTTCTCCACCGGTAATCTTTAGTATAGCACCGTCCTTAAGATTCTGTACAAAACCATTGTTCTCATAGAAATTATTAAGTTCATCGTATGTATAACGATTTTTAACTGACCAAGATACAAACGAATCACAACCATGAGGTGAATCCGCGGATGCAAACCCTTTACAAGTAAGATTACACATCGATAATCTCATAAATACAGAAGGTTCCCCTATATATTTACCTTCTCCTTCAATTGTATAAAAAACATGATCATCACTCAAGCTTAGCGTCTTATTTAAATCTACCATACACTAATTATATTATAGTTCCGGTTCAAATCAAGTTGAATATTATATTTAATTAAAAATACCTGTTTACAAATACATTTTTTTCGGTGTGTAAATTTTATAAATATATGTATATGGCAACCAAAAAAACTACTCGTAAGAGTACTAAAACCGTAAAGAAACAACCCATAACACAAACAGATTTAAATTTTGAAATACCAAAAGATGGTTGGGATTTAGATTTTAAAATAAAGCAGGAGTATGATTTAACTCCGAGACAGCAGGAGTTTTTAAATACTACGCTGCAACAAACAAATAAAATGTGTATTGTTGATGGACCTGCAGGTACAGCAAAGACTTACCTGGCTGTTCTTGCTGCTTTAAAGCTTTTAAATACAAGAAGTGTTGATAATATCATATATATTAGATCAATCGTTGAGAGTGCTTCTAGAAGTATGGGAGCTTTACCTGGTGAATTAGAAGATAAGTTTGCACCATGGTCAATGCCTCTTATTGATAAATTGGAAGAGGTATTAGTTGGTAATACTGGTAATAACTTGTTATCTAAAGGTTATATTAAGTGTATACCAGTTAACTTTACTAGAGGTTTAACGTTTAAAAACGCATGTGTCATAATTGATGAAGCGCAAAACATGACTAACTCGGAATTAACTACTATATTAACACGTTTTGGTGTAGATAGTAAGTATATTGTTGTTGGTGATACCTTTCAAGCTGATATCGGCGAAAAGAGTGGGTTTAAAGGTATATATAAAGCTTTTGATGACCCAGTATGCACCGATGAAGGTATTAATACCTTTAAATTCGATGGAGATGATATAGTTCGAAGTGAAATCTTAAAGTTTATCGTCGAAAGACTCAGCACTGTTAAGTAATTCTTTCATCGCTTGCTCTAACCCGACTGGTTGTACGTTGATGACTGGTTGAGCATCTTGCTGATCAGTAGGTTTATCTGGTGTAACTGCTTGCTGCATTTGAGCAAAGACATTATTTTCTAATTCTACAGATTTAGGATCTCTTTCACGTGCCGATGGCATGCTACCAGCCATGCCATACATTCCTATTGAAGTCTTTTGAACGTTGTTAGAATATATATCTCCTAAACCCATTATTACTTATTACCCCATGAAGTACCTGCAAATGGGTCACCAAAACCTGTACTTCTCTTATTATATAGACCAGGAGCGTTAGGTTGTTCTTGTACAACTGGCTTAACTTCTTCTTTAACTTCAATAATAGGTGTCTTAACCTCTGGCACTTCAGTAATATTATTTCCAATCACTGCAGTGTTTGTAGTGATTTCTGATTCCGGTTCAGTTACATTTTCTTCCTCTGTATTACTATGAACCTGTAATGTGATCTCACCGAGACTTTCTTCATATATAGCACTATTACCTTCATGCTCCCATACTTCTACTTTAATAAGACGTACGCGACTATTAGTTGTCTCATCTACATATTTACTAACTGTATCATAAACCCATTCAGCTGTTCTTTCAATACCAACACCTTTCTTAGCAATACGAAGATCAATCATACCTTTTGTAGACATTAACTCAAACATACTCAATTCAGGATCATCAGCTGCTACTACAGTTGTATGGTCAAATTGCTTCTCTAATAATTTCTTAATCTCTCTACAACCACCAAAATCAAATACCCAATTTTTATCATCTAGTTCGTCAGCTGTAAACCATAACTTACATTGTAAACGATAACCGTGAATTAACTTACAATGACTATCTGCTCTCCATTGACGAAAAGCGGTTGATCCCATAGGAATAATTTTAGTTGATACATATCTCATATATATATTATGAAGTATATATTGTAGTATTCAACTATTAAATTATTTTTTTAAAAAAGTGGATTAATATTTCTAATGATTTATAATACCTTTAGGTGGAAGGGAGGAGAATATTACGATTGCCTTTTATAACTTTCTTTATTAACTCCTCTTTTAAGAGATACATTTCTTTTATCAAATGCATATGCAGCTCCACCATTTACCTTTATTTGAATAAAACCAGGTTTATCGATAATAGCTGATACCGTACCTACTGCTTTAGGATTCTTTTTTGTTTTAACAAATACTTCATCACCGACTTTAAATTTAACATTTGATACCGGTGCTGGTTTAGCTGGCGGGGTTGGTTTAGATGTTGGTGTTGGTTTAGCTGTCGATCGACCACTCGTTGAAGTTACTATAGTACTAGGTGGTTGAATACCTTTCATTTGTTGTTGTTGATCAAAACGGGCACCAACTTCAGCACTTTTAGCTTTTGCTTCTTGATTTCTAGCTTCTGCACTTCTCATTCTATGACCACGTGTACCTGGTATTGCTGCAGCTATACGACTTAAAAAGCCACCAGATGCAGCGGGTGCAGCTGGGAGGGTTGGTGCCTTTGGACCTCTGATCTCATTTAAAATTTTATTAAAAATACCTTTATTAAAAACTTCAACAACTATAGATTTTTTTGTAAGGTTAAAATGTTTTTGTGTTTTTTCAAATAATTCTTTATCGGTCATTGAAATATTTAATCAATAATGTATAATTAATGTATGTCAGAAAAAAATAATAGTTACGAATGGTTAGGCGAAGATGATGAACTTACCGGAGAAAAAGACATCATCGCAAAAGAAATTATGGGGGATGAATTTAGTAAGAGTTATTTTCCACCTATTAGAGTGTATGATGATAATGTTAAAACAGATAAGCAATACATTTCATCTTTACCTGATCTTCAAAATGGTCCATCGAGTTTAATTCAAGGTGCATCTGTACCTATTCAGCAAGTTGGTATTCATAACTTTAAGTTACCTCTAACGTACAAGAAGAGAGATGGTAAGACTATTGAGTTGGAAACGAGCGTTACCGGCAGTGTTAGTCTAGAAGCTCATAAGAAAGGTATTAATATGTCCCGTATTATGAGAAGTTTTTACGATCATAAAGATGAAACGTTTAGTATGGGTAAGATTAAAGATGTTCTAGAATCATATAAGAATAACTTAGAAGTATTTGACTCTCGTATCATGCTTAAGATTTCATATCCAATCAAGCAGAATAGTTTACGTAGTGGTTTAGAAGGATTTCAATATTATGATGTAGTATTCGAAGGTGATCTAACTAAGGAAGGTGAATTTAAGAAGTATATTCACTTTGATTTTGTATATTCATCAGCATGTCCATGTAGTTTCGAATTGAGTGAGCATGCTGAAAAATATCGTAACCGTGCTACTGTACCTCATAGTCAACGAAGTGTTGCGAGAGTTAGTGTAAAATTCGATGATAAGTTATGGGTTGAAGATCTTCAAGAATTATGTTTAGCTGCTCTTCAAACTGAAACGCAGGTAATGGTTAAACGTGAAGATGAGCAGGCATTTGCTGAAAAAAACGGTGCATATCTTAAGTTTGTTGAAGATGCAGTAAGGCTTTTATTTGAGAAGTTAAGTAATGAATCACGTATTAAAGACTTTAAGATTGTAGCTTCTCATAATGAGAGTCTTCATAGTCACAATGCTATATCAGTTATTGTAAAGGGTGTACCTGGTGGTTTTACTGCTGGCGTTGCAAGGGATATTTTTGAATCTACTGGTTTAAGATAAGGTATATTTAAATTTTAATATTAAAAGCTATTACGTGTTTGTAATAGCTTTTTTTATATATAAAGTTAGGAACTATCATATAATATTGTTATGAATATTTTTTGTACAGATGATGATCCGATTAAAGCAGCAGAAGATTTATGTGATCAGCATGTTAGATCTAAGATGCAAATTGAGGGAGCTATTATGTTAGCTCATGCATTTCCTCAAGAAGTATTGAATCATGAATCTTGTCCTAGAACTTCGTTAGGTAAGCCTCGTAAACGCGGTAAAGGTTACTTTAATCATCAATGTAGTATATGGGCTAGAGAGACTACAGATAATTTTATGTGGTTAGTTAATCATACACTACATATGTTTAGTGAAAGGCAGTTTAGATGGCCAGATTCAAAAGACCATTTTACATATAGTTTTATTAAATGGTGTGGAGAAAACGTGCATAATACTATTATCGATAAAACTAAATTGACGGAATTTGCAGTAGCGATAAATCAAGAATGTAACTGTAGATTGCAAAATAAAAATTTCGATGATCTACCTGTAATTGATCAATATCGAGAGTATATCCGAAAAGATAAGCCGTTTGCTACATGGACTCAACGTAATGAGCCAGACTGGTATTAATCGAGATTACCCTCAGCACTTACATCAATTAATCCACCGAGTTGCTCGATAAAATCCTTACCAACGAGTATTTTATACTCATTTTCTGTTCTATCACCTATAGAGAATTTTGTATTAGGGTGCAATTCATCACCTATTTTAATATCAAACTCTACAACAGGTCTTTGCTCTATATTACCTGATCCGATATTAATATCGATTAATTCAACTACTGGTTTAGTAATCGTCTGACCGTTAACAGTCTCGAATGTAACATTATCTCCATTATGGTCTATATTTACACCATGCAAGACATTGTAAGCCCCATTGCCGCTATCAATCTTAGCTTCAATGGGACCTAGGTCTTCAAATGTAATAGTTTCGATCAACCCTAATGGTTGATTTGATTCAAAAAAATGTTTAAAGGTAATCACATTATTATTTATGCTTTACCTTCGTTCTTCTTCTCTTGAATTTGCTTACGAATTTCTTTTGTAAGTTTTGCAATTTCTAGAAGAGCTTTTCTAGCTCTTGTACCTGCAGCTCCTACCCCTTTTTCGTTAAATTTTTCAATTTCTTCTTGAAAAATATTATACTGTTCTGTTAGATCATTAATAAGTTCTGTATTCATAATACTATATTTATACCGTTATAATACCTTTATCAATCCATGACCTATAACAAAAATGAATACCGTAAATATAATCTTGATTTATGTAATCAGATATACATTTTATTGATTCAAAATGCTTACAGTTAAATACAGTTACATCATGTTTATTTATTCTTAAAAAATTAGTTATAAAATGACTACCACCTCCACAATAAATTGTTTGCTTTAAAATATCTGATTTAGTTATATCTTTTTGTATAAAATATCTTATCTGTTTACATATTTTATTAAAAAATAACGAGTTATTATTATACATGATATAATTATCAATAATAATATTATCAGTAGCACCTTTTTTCATCATTTGATTATTACTTTCAAATATACAAGCCTTCTTACCTTCTAATAACGGTTCAATATTTTTAAAAAAATGTATATCTAAATCAGAATATAAACCACCATATTCATTTAAAATAAAAAGCCTTGATGAATCAATTTTTTGAATTGTATGTTCATAATTATCAAATATATCTAAAAAATAAGGATATTTTTCCTTTATTAAAATTCTACATTCATCTAAATTCCACAATTTATAATTCCAATCTTTATGATTTAAAATTAAAGATTTTTGTAAATCTAAATATTTTTCAGGTAATTTATTACCTGTCCAAATTTGATGTAAATTTTTCTTTATATTTATTGTATCCATCACCTGACCACATTATTGAATCATCTAGATGATTTTTATCTTTATATTTATCATCTAATAAATTTATTTGTATTTTATCTGTATAAAATGTATGTAGAGCGTGGTGATCTGCATCCCAATTATAAAAATTTTTTTCTTTAAAAATATAATTATATATTTTCTTAATATAATCTATATTTATCTGATTATTCTTAAAAAGCAAAAAACCTTCATTACAAAAAATATCATCGTTGTTTGGATCTGTTACGGTTAATATATCATATTTTAAATTATCAAATAAATGGTCAAAATTTTGTAAAAATATTGTATCAACATCCAACGATAAAACATTATAATTATTTTTTAAAAGTTCATTAATCGTTTTAAATCTCGAGTGGCATGTATAAAAACTTCGCGGGCTATATAATATTTTTTTCATATCAAAAATATTTTTTATTTTATAAACGTTATTTATTTGATTTTTTTCTTTTGTTTTGAATAGTGTTTTCTTACTACTTAAATTAGGGTTATCTATAATAAAAGATACCTCTTTATATTTTTTAATTATATCTGCCTTTTGTTTATCATCAAAATCAATTAATCTTACAAATAATTTAGTATTCATACCTGTTTTTTGGTATGTTTGTATAAAAGTATCTAAATATTTTATATAATTATAATCAGTACTACATGTTATTGCATTATTCAAAATAGTTTTCATATTTACTCTTTCTTCTAACATCTAATGTAGTACAATGATGAGCACCACTAAAAATTTCGCAGTGTCTAAAAGGGGTTCCTATTGCTTCAATATTGTACTTTTTAAGTTTATCATTGAGCTGATCAGCATATTGAGGGTGACATACAATAAGTTCTTTAGATATACTAAAGACATTCAATTCTATACGTGGTGAAGCTAATTTTATACCTTGAGTATCGATCTCACTCTTACTACGTTCTCTCATAGGTATAGTTATAATATCCCATGATTGTAATTCTTTTGGTAATTTCTCTTTAATATAATCTTTTGTTACAATTGCTAATCCAGGTTTAAGTGGGAGAAATGATGAATCAATATGAGAATCTGCTAAAGATGTTGTAAGTATTTTGTAATCATTACCTAACGTATTCTGTAACCATTGTGCTCCAAGTCTTTGATTTTCGTTTGCAACATTCATTAATATATGCTTCCCCATACGTACGCAATTTGCTGCATCAAACATTATTTCATGACCACAATCCATATAATGAGGTTTGAGTTGTTGTTCACTATAATGCTGCCTACCATTATTTTCATCTATCCAAGATAAATCAAAACTATTATCAGTCATTAAAGGTTTTGGAGATTGTATCCACTTACTACCACTTTTAAAATATTCTAAAAAAAGATGATGTAAAAAATCATTTTCAAAATATCTATAACGACATGTTGGAGACGATTCAATAATTGTATCACCGACGATCATCGCCATATCTCTAACATTTAATGCAGGATGATTAGTACTATCCCATAAAGGTGTTTTAATTTGTTCTAACCGCTGAGGTTTTTTAGGTCTACGTACTTTTATATTTAAAGATTTAAGTAATTCACAGAATTTTTCTATATCTTCAGAATGTTCTTCACAATGACGCTTGCTTATAGTTTGGTTACCAAATTCATAATGCTTTGTATTCCAAAGATTTTCATGAAAAAAAAGTTTAAATGAATAATCTAATAACGGTAATGATGTTGGAAACCCATCACCAACGATTACTTCTTCTAATTGATCCCATTCATTATGGCTATTGACTATCATATTTTTTTAATTCTTCTAATTGTATTTTTAAACTATGCGTAACTGGTTTATTATATATTGAACATAATGATCTATCTAAATTACCAGTTATTTTAGTACCTTCAATAGTATGCGCATTTTGTTTATTAATAGTAATATTTAAATCGTAAACTTTATTTATCAATTTACATATTTCATATTTACTGATAATTTTAGAGCTAAAAATATGGCGAACACCGTTCCAAAAATTTTCATGTAATATAATTTTAAATATCTGCTTAGCTAACTCTAAAGCAGTTATACCATTCCATAGACAGTTAACATAACCATTAATCGTTTTATTTTGATTATTAATAACCCATTTCATTAAACCTACACCATCATTGTTTAAATCGTTACCTATAAACGATGTTCTAATTATAGTACCATTTATAACTCTCCTTTTTGTTATAGCGTATACATCAGTTGCATCACACTTATCTATCTCACTATAGTTACCTTTATCTCCTTTAAATACACAGTCGGAACATATATGTATGAACTTTGCATCGTTACGTTTGCATATATTATTTAATATAATAGGGAATGTTGTGTTTATAATATGCGTTTCAGCAATACCTACAGTATCGATATATGGTTTTAGAATACCAACACAATTAATTACAACATCATTTTGATTTATTATTTTATCAAAATAATTTACATCAACATTTAAAGCATCAAAGTGATTTCTATTTAATTCTACAACCTTAAAGTATTGCTTTAGATAGCTTGATATATACCCACCAGCCATTCCTGTAGAACCTAAAACTATTATTTTCATCTAAAGCAATTTAATTTAGATAAATCTACTGCGTATTCATCACTTGTAGAGCTATCAATATTTTTACCATTAACATTATAAAAATTTTGTATACCAATTACAGCTTGTTCAGGAGACATATACATATGATAACCAATATCTTCAACACTCATTTTTAACATATCATTATAATATATTGAAGGCCTACCATCATATCGCATTCGTCTAAACCAATCAGCAGCATGCTTTTCATCAGTTAAAATCATACCACCTTTACCTGTTGATAATATTTTTTTAAAATTAAACGATATACAATAAAAAGTATTGGATTTAAACATTTGTTCGGTAAATCTCTGAGCAGAATCTACCACTGGTATATTACCGATAGTATATGCACCAGACCAAGACTTATCTACAAACTTTACTTTATAACCAGCATGTATAGCTTGCATAGGTACGGAAATATAAGTACGTTTGGGTATTTCAACAAATTCAACAGAATTGTTACCTAATTTACAATACTTCATTGATAAAAACAATGCATTAGTACAGCTATCCACAGCTATAGCATACTTACTACCAGCATATTCTGCTATTATTTCTTCAAATTTATCTACATTATCCCAAACAGTATTCATTATTTACAATTAAATTTCTATCTTTTCGATATTTATTATTTTTTAAATTTATATCAAATTTCACCGACCCATAATCTTCGGGTTTTGAAAATTTAGTAATATCAATATCTCCAATACCTTTATTTGTTAAAGTAAATTTATCATGATTTATACCATTACAAAGATTATTATCATAATCATTAGGTTTATCATAGCTTATCAATTTAACTGAATATTTAATAGATACATCTTGTATGTAATTCCAAATATCAGAAGTTATTTCATTAACAATTGGCTGACAAAAATGTACAATATCATATTTTCCTTTTTGTAATAATTCTTCGTATGACAAAAAATCGATATTTTTTTCTTTTATTGAACTTATAAATTTATATTTTTCAATAGTTTTTAATTTTAATGTATTAACTAACTTATAAATTTCATCAACTGCTTGTTTACGTGTTTCGTATATATTCAATAAATTTGTTTCATTTAACATGTGATCACACCAAAATATTTTTTTATTATTTTTTTTATTAAAACCTATTCCCGCGTTTATTGTTTCAATTGAACTATTATTATATAAACCATATAAAGTAGTATATAAATTAGGTAATGGTTCTATAAGTGTACCAGTCCAATTATATGCTTTTATATAATGGTAAAAGGTATCATCTGTTATACCATCTCCAGCTCCAGGGTGTAATAATTTAAGATTATCATTTAATCTAATTATTTTTTTCATGATTTTTGATATATTAAATTAAAACCTTCAGCATATATTGTATTGCATTCCATACCTCTAAACATCGCATATACCATAATTCCATCTTCTGATCTCGGGTTAGGAAACTTTCTAACTTCGTTCTTATATTCATAAAAACGTTTTATTTTAAAATTTATATCAGTTAATGAAAGTTCTTCATAATAGTTACATTTAAAGTTGTTGTTAAATGACTGTGTGGTAGAAGATGGAATTTCATACATTACAATCTTATCAGGTGAATGTTCTTGATATCTTCTTAAAACAACTTCACATACTTCATAAACGGCTTTATGATCCATATTGAAATCATCTTTATTAGGTATAAAAACTATATTCGGTTTTAAATTATTATATATTTTTTCAACACTTTTTAACAATTTATTTTTTATAATATTGTACGATTCGTCTTGAAATGGTAAAATATGAACAGATGTAAAATCTTTTGTAGCTTTCTCTATTTGAATGACATCGTCATTTTTCCTTACACCGCATATTATTACATGTACTTCATTACCTGTATTGATATACTTATGAGCCGTTCCACCTACCCCGAGTAGTTCATCATCCGCATGCGGGGCTATAATAAGATTAACCATGTATATAATTATATAAAACTTTGCTACCTTCAAGAAAATTAACTGTTGGTTCCCAGTTTAATAGTTTTTTAGCTTTTGAATTATCAACTATCTTACCTTTATAATCACCTAATCTTTCATCTGTGTATATAATTTTAACTTCTTTTCCATGAAGCTCTTGAACTCTTTCCGCAACATTTTTAATAGATATTGATTGAGCACCTTCTAAATTAATTATTTGATTTTTTGCTTTTTCAGATAATGCTAATCTATTACCTCTCGCATGATCTGTAACATAAAGAAAATTTCGATATATATTACCGTTACCGGTAACAACCAAAGGTTTACCTGATATTGCATTCGATATAAATTTTGATAAAACTGTATCAGGATGACAACCTGGACCATATGCAATGCCGTATCTTAAAATGGTAAAATCTATACCTCTTACATTTTGGTAGTTTCTAATTATAGCTTCGCATGTGAGCTTACACGTTGTATATATGTGATCACTGTTAGAAATAGATAAGTTTGTATCTTCGTTAACTTCTGTAACATTGCATACACTATATACCCAAACTGTAGATGAAAATATAATCCGCGGTATACCTAATTCATACATAGCATCCAACGTATTTGTTAAAGACATTATATTGGTATTAACAGCTTTCTTTATATCTATATGATTTTCTTTACTATCAGATATCGCAGCAAACATGTATACTGCATCAAACTTTTTTAAACTCAATGCTTTTTTAACCCTAATATAATCTATTACATCGACTGTTATATCAGAATTTTCTTTAATGTCTATAACTGTTACATCATAACCATGAGATTGTAATTCTTTTTTTGTAAATGTACCTATAAAACCTGCACCTCCAATAATAGCAATATTGCTCATATATTATTATAGTAACTAACCTTTATGATACCACGGTGATTCTAATCTTTTTAAATATTTACTGAGTATAAAATATTTTTCACATACTAATGTAGTTCTTAGATTTTTTTGATATTTTACTGAGTTTACACTATGTTCAGCACCTGCAGGTAATATTATAGAACTATTTGTTAATGGTTTAAACTCAACATCATCAACTACAATTTCACCACCGGTCATTTCAGGGCATATATCAACATAATATACTTCTGTTTCCGGTAGAAATATCATAAAATCAGGTTGCTCTTCTTTAATTCTTTCTACTAAATCACCATCAACATGCGGTTCAATATAACCATTTTCAAATGTATAAAATCCAATAAAATTATACACGTTAAAATTACCTTTAATTGCAAATTTCAAAAAATCAGGTAAATCTTCTTTTTTAAATGTTACAGCAAAACATCTCTTACCGTTATAATCATCATCAAGGTATTCATTATTATGGATCCAGTTATAGATTTCATTACGTTGTTGTTCAGGTAAATAATTCTCTTCAAGCTTCATTATATTTTGTAAGTTCTTGTCTATACATGTTATTTATTATTTTTTCATCAGACTGTCCACTCCACATATAACTGTTAACATCATAAACAGGTCCGTTATCTTTGTATTTTTTATCTACATAAAAGATATTAATATCAATTTCAGATAACAATTTTTGAAATTCTACTTCATCTGCTTCAATATCAAAAATATCAGCATTCACTCTTTCTTCAAGAATATTATAAAAATTTTTAGATATTTCTGTATTGTTTATATACATAAAGCCAGCATTCCAACCCATATATTTTTCTCCGTGTTTTGTTGTAAAACAATTAATATCATTTTTATCAATAAACATACCTAAATCAAAATCCTTAGTATCATCTATAATAGAATTAAAGTTTTTATTTACTATGGTATCTACATCTAAATATAAAATATATTTAAAATCATTTATTAATAATTTATTGATAGTATTAAATTTTATATTACTACAATAAACTCCTTCACACCGTTTAAAAATTGTATTACCGAATTTACTTTTTTTTACCTTTTCTTGCAACTCACTGTAGTTTAATGTCTTTGAATCTTCGTAGTTTACAATAATTTCATCTTTAAACTCTTTATTTTCATATATTTTTAATAAATCAAAATTTATATATTCATATGGAAAATCATCGCAGTTAACTAGTCTCAATACCACGTTTAAATTATTACAATTTTTATTAATAGAATTTAAAAAAGGTTTTACATATTGAATATATTTTTGATTAGACGTACATACAACCGTTAACTTATTTTTATCTAACTCATTAATACTTTTTACGTTCATTTGATTCTACCAGGATTCAGTACATTTAGCACATATACCTTTATATATATTATTTTTTTGGTTATTTACTACTTCTAACCACGGAGGACTTGAATATATTTCTTCTAACGTCTGTTTAAATAAGTTACCAACAATTCCTTTTCTTTCTAAATCATTAAATGCGCAAAAAAGAAAATCACCGTTCGGTAATACACCACCACCATCACCTGGCCCCATAGGACATAGCCCGGTTTTTTCTCTTTCAATATATTCAAACCCTTCCAAATTATCAGCTCTGTTAGTATTATATACCTCACCAGTATTAATACTGATATTATTACTCTTTAACAATTTATGTATAATATAATATAACGGTGTTTTTGGGAATTCTGCATCAAAACATTTATTGCAACGTATATTTAAGTCTAATAAACTTTTAGTTTCTTTTTTTGTGAATATATCCCCGACTTTATTAAGTCTATCTAAAAATATATCATATCGATCTCTATTTGTGTTTTCAATATAACTTTGTTTATCATAACCATATACCGAAACATTTAAATATAATTTTTTACATTTTTTGATGATATCTAGATGCTCATCCTTTAACTGTGTTAAGTTTGAAGATATCATATAATATTTAATTTTATCATTATTTTCTAAAAATAATATTTTTTCTATAATACCTTTATCTATAAACGGTTCACCAACTGCAGGTGTAATTTGTATATGGTTTATACCATAATCAGTAGCTCTATTGACAAGAAAAACAAAATCTTCTTGAGACATTGTTTTTGTTTTCGATAATTCATTAATATTTTTTATTGAACCTCTACAAAAAAAGCAATTTAAATTGCATAAAAAAATAGTTTGAAAATTTAATGTAGTTCCAAGGTACTCTAATTTTTTAGCTTCTTCGAAACGAGGATCTTTATTTTTATTTAGTTGCATTATTTTAAAAGAGGTTATTTAAATAATAAACCCTAATTTATCAAGTAGTTATACTACAACTCTTTTATTTTATTCTTACTTTTAGTAAACGAATCTTCACCATTTGCATCTTCAATAAATCCTGGAATTGGTAATAAAATAGTGGGAAAATCTTCTAAAATTTCCCACGGTTCATTTTTATTATCTATTGAGATTATACTTGCTTTAACTGCATCTGATATCATAGTTTTTATAACTTCCATTTCAGCATCTTCATCAGGCGCTACTCCACCTTCTCTTATCTCTTTATTAATATTATCAATTGCTTGATCTTTAAAAATATTTATAACATTTTTAAAAGTATCTTTGAAATATTGAATATCATTAATTTTATCATTTTTATATTCATCAAAGGTAATGTTAAATGCAATTGAGAATAAAGCTTCATTATATGTTAATGTTTTAGATAATAGTAATTGGTAATATATATTAAATAATTTTATACTATATTTTGTAGTATATTTTTTAATATCTGCTTTAAGTTTATTTTTTTGTTCAAGCTGATCATCAACAAGTTTTTGAGTCTCAGTATTAACTTTGTTAATTAATTCTTCATCATCTATAAAATATAACCTAGACGGATTTTCCGCATTAGCTAGCTCACAATTATAATAAGTGTAAGATAATTCATCATCTATACTATATTTAAACCATTTTTTATTTAATAAATCGTAAAAAATATAATATAAATCTGTACCAGAATGATTTATTTTTTTAGTAATATCGTCACCGATTATAGATTTGTTTAATGTTACATATGTAAATACCGGTAAGCCGTTCTTAATATAAGTTACACCGATGATAAATTTACTTGCTAAACTATGCACTAGCTCGTAATTACTGTTAAAATATTGTTCCATAATTATTATTGTTGAATGTTGTTATATACATTGACTGCACCACCGTAACCTACTACTACAGCTCTAGATATTTGAGTTGTACCTATACTTAACCCATCGCGCGCACATACAGTATATGTACCATGAGATAAACCATCTTTACCACGGGAACGTAGTGTGCAGTTAGGGGTAGCTGTATCTTCCACGCAGGTGACCCAGCTTGAATCACCTGGCACTTTAAACGAGTAATTCTTTTTACCTCCTGCATCCGTAACTACAGATTGACAACACAGATATATTTCAGCTGATCCGTTATTAGCAGTACCATATGTCGTTGGTGACTCTGGATTAGTTTTTGCACACCCTGTAATTACTGAAGCTTGTTTAAATTCACTCCATTTAACTTCAGCAGTACCAGATACATCTTTTGGCATAGACGCATTACCTACATACCAATTACGGTTAGATTTAACACCCATTATCGAATTACATTGTGTTGCTTGTCGAGTATTTGTACCTCTAACTATGTTAATACAACTTGCTCCTAAACATGTTTCTTCGTTTATTTCAATAAAATCACCTGTTGCCATAATATTATTTATCAATAATATATACCTTTAACAACTATAATAAAAAAACTACATTACATTAATTATCTACTAAAATAATATTATATGAAGTTGAGACAGCTGTTCCTGTAGCACCATCCCACGCTCTTACCTCCAGATCTGTCTTTGCAGGGAAAGCTAACGGAACTTTATAATCTTTAATAGAATAGTTATTTAAAAACATTACATCTTTTATTCTTAAGATTTTACCGTCGTTAACTTCCGATGCTACAAAATATGCATGTACCTTCGCATTATAGTCACTACTACCGACTGACCATTGAGTTAGATATCCCGTTTTACCAGCTGGTATAGTATAGACGCTAGTTTGGGATTGACCGAACCCCTCTTTTTTACTACCTGAACCTTTTGTACTTATAGCTATAATAGGGCTAACATTTGAATTTATATCTATAAGACCTGCATTTGTTCCATCTGAACCTGCTGTTTTAACGATAGCTCTAAAAACTCTTAAAAATTCATTTGTAGATTCTGGTCCACCATTTCGACCATCTGTAGCGTTGCAAGATATAACTTCTGTAATAGTATTATAATTAACATCCAACCCTTGTATTTCAATAGTCCTAGCACCTGTACCATTTAATGCATCTTCTGAGTCATCACTAATAGCAGACAATTTAGAAGCAGTTGTAAGGTAGTTATATATACCCCCCTCTTCCCAGATTGTCTGGAGATCAGCATTTACTGACAAATTAGCTCCAAACTTCTCAATGTAGCCTTGCGACTCAGTACCGCTACCGATACCGGTATTAAAAGGATCGACTTGCTGTACTAAGATTGCTGATTTATTAAAAACTCCTTGACCTTGACCTCCAGTAACTGCTGGATACCGGCTATCATTTTCAATCTCAACATATTTCATGTAGTTGAGAGTATTTTCCGGTGTATTTATAGTTGTCTTAATACTCATACTATTATTTAATGTATCCTCATATCTTTACCATTTCTTGCATGACCAGTAACCTGCAGTAGTTTTATCTTTCTTTTGATCGCATTTATGTCTAGCTCTAAAAGATTTACGAGCCTTTGGATTACTCTTACGGATCTTCATCGTTTTTTCTCCTCTACTCTTAGCAGATGTACCTCCGTGTCCGAAATTTACCTTCTTCACGTTACCAGTCTTAGGGTCCTTTACATATACCTTAAACTTCTTAACATCTCCTCTTGTAGGTTTATTAAGAGTTACTTTTCTACCTTTATATTCTGCATCCTCTTCTGGAAGACCTGAAAGTCTTTCTTCAGCTTCTTCATAGCTCCACTCTTCTTCATCACAATCATGATAATTTATAAATCTTTGAGCTGCCTTAGCTGTGTTTGATCCTTTATCTTTAGTACCGCTCTTTAAGCTCTTAGCCTTTGAACATGTAATTTTGCCTTTGATCTGGTTAGATAAAATACCAGGATTTACTGCCTTGTGCTTATCTTCTGCGTTTTCAGACTTCTCACATGAACCTTGTTCGCTACGCTTCTTACCTGGTACTTTTTTATACCCATCCCAGCACTTTTTTGCATCTTCTTCTAATGTTTCCATTACCGATTCATATAATCTATTAAAGTTCATAAAATTATTTAATCTAGTATAAATAATTATATGGCATCATTCGATAGTAATTTAATTTTTGAGAAATATAAGCAAGTAAATGAAAATCTTGGGTATGGTATTGGTAAATCAATCAACGTTCCAGGACCTGGTGGTCAATCCACCGGGGCAAAGGTTGTATTCGCTCTAGTGAAGCCTGAACATGATCATTCAGAATGTGAAGAAGGTAAAAACGGTTGCACATGTGGAGGTTGCCCTGAATGTACAAAAAATGCTGAAGATGCTGAGAATTATGCAGAAGATGAATGCGGTCGTTCACATAGCGATGAAGAAGTTTATATTCAAGCCGGCGACGATGCTGAAGAATCAAATTGCGGTTGCGGTCAAACACCATGCATGGGTCAAGTAGAAGATGATGATGACTTTGATGGTGAGATAGATATGGCAAGAGCTGAATTACTTAAAGCAGCTGAATATGCTACAAAATTATTCAATCATCTTGCTAATGTTGGTAGCTTAGAAGGTTGGACAGCAAGTAAAATTACAAAAGCTTCTGATTACCTTTCATCTGTATACCATGCATTAGAATATGATGCATTAGATGCTAATGTTGAAGACGAAGAAGACGATATTGAAATCGACGAGTTTGACGAAACTAATGTAGCTAAAAAGACAGGATTTGCTTAATATTAGCTTTATCTTCTGTAGATAATACTTCAGGTGTAAAATAGTCGATAGCTTTATCGATATCCGAAGCAATTAACTCTCTTGTCATTGTACCTGATATACCTTCTGATTGAAGAGGTATTTTTACAACACGTACTAACGGGTATTTCTCTATATTCTTCTCAAAGTATGCATACCGCTTTACATCGTCGTCTTTATCACCAGCTCCTACTATAATATTAACATCTTTATTATTATCTGCGTAATCGTATACTGATTTAACAGGTGTAACGTCAGAAATAATAACTTCAACAGGTTTATTTAAATATTTTGCATATATTTCCCATATCTGCTTTGATTGCTCAGCTGTAATACCATCTCTTTCCTTTTTACCTATAAAAATTACACCTCTATCAGCATCTTGTAAGATATAATCGAAAGAATGGTAGTGACCTTTTGTAGGTGGCTTGTAACCACCGGGATATAAAGCAATTGTTTCGGTATTTTCATCTTCAGCAATTAGTTTATTATATAAATCATTGAACTTCTCACCAAATGTATTTGTAGTAACAGGTAAACCACCTCTACCAAAATTATCGGCACGATACGGTGGATTTGAATAGACTGATTTAACTGACTCTTGTTCTGATGCAGCAGGTGTATCAGCTGGCTTACCAGTACCGAAATTAGCAGCACTAAACTCGCCTCTATCTACTAATTTAGTAATTTGAGCACCATCAGCATCTACTCTTGATAATGCAAACCCTTCCGGAGCTGTAGTTTGCCATTCACCAGGAGCATCTTCTAAGTATGTACCTAATAAATCATTCTGAGTAATTTCGTTGAATATTTTAATTAAGTTATTCTTAAGATTTGCAATAATTTTAGTAATTTCAAAAGCATTCTTAATGGAAGGTCTAAGTTTCTTAAGAGCTGATAAAGTATTCTTCATCTGAGTTGTCTTTTTCTCTTTACCCTTCTCGCTCTTTAACTTCTCAATATCTTTTACAAATTTACCTGATATCCAGTTAACAAATTCTTCTGTCGATATGCTTGTATCCTCAAGAAACCTACCAGCTCTTATCTCTGAGTTAATGTATGTCTTTAATAAAGCAGTATAATCATCGAGAGAGCTAAAATCTACCTTGTCAGCTAACTTTAAAACTTGGTTCTTCTTCTTTTGTACATCTTTTAGTAGTAATTTACTGAACGATGACTTTGCATTTTTAGGCTTATTAGCTAAAACATTAAAAACAAAAACTGTACTTGATGGTGAGAACTCTTCTGGAGCAGAAGTATATTTTTTAACCTTTAATATACCATTTTGTACCATATATTCAATATGAATAGCTACTCCAATTTTAGCTTTATTAATTTCATCACCGTATGGGCTGTTTTCTGTAACAGCATACTTAATTGTATTAGGGGTAAATGTGGTAAAGCGATTTTCATTAACAACTCCGTCAATAGTTTGAGGAGTTTCTTGAATCTTCATCTGAGGATCAAACATATAATCCATTTGATAAATACCTTTTATGTTTAATGATGGTAAATATCTGAGAGCTAATTTTAACTTGTCTGCTAAACCACCAGTACCGTGATTATCAATAATATCTTGATCAGTATAGTTAATCTTAGGGTTCTTAGCGAAAGCTGACTTACTTGCTACGAAAAACTTACCATTTGTATCTAAACCTGCTACAATAGCAGGAGCTCCGTCAAATTTAGTAGAGATCTTATAATCAGATTCATCAACAAAGTAAGCAATTGACGATTCAATCTGGTTAATTGCTTCAATTACACCCTGCTTACCTTTATTGAGAATATTCTCTTCTAAATGATCGATATGCTTTACTGCACCATCGATTGCGTCAAAGAATTCTAATATTACGCTGTGATGTTGTTTAAATGATTTCATTTTATTTTAAAGTTAAATTAGCAAATGACCATCCAATACCATCTGACCTCATAGCGAACTTAATAACTGCATCTGTATCTATTGCTTGGTGAATTTCGATAAGACTATTAACATCTCTCATATCTATAAGCTTGAACAATATTTGGTCATTACCTTGATTTATAAAACATGAAAATACATCGAATTTCTGCACTTGTTGGTATGAATATAACTGAGCTAATCCTCCAATATAAATCATACGACTACTAGTAGTACCCGTACCAGTAATCAATCTACCTCTTTTCTTAAAAAAATTATACTCTGAAATAATATCATCTGAAAAAGTATGTACCATTTCACGAACTAGTTGTTTAATATGTTGTGTACCTGATAGATCGCATATAAAGTCTGTTACTCCATCTAATATATCGTCATCATTTTCGAAATCTTTTTGAATATGCGAGAAATCTTTTTTAACATTCGCTTTAAAAAGTCTACCACCTTTACCTTTTAACTCAATATCTATACCCGCCACATGAAGATCACCTTTATCAGGCTTAGTACCATTGCAAAAGTATGCTAAATATAATTCACCTTCACCAGCTCTACCAAATCGTGGCGCTTCAGGGGTAGTTGCGAAAGCAGGTTTAAAGTATGAACTTGTAACATCGCTTTGAGGCCAATTTTTCTTAATAAAATTATCTAGATAAAATACTTGATCATTTTCAATATAATCTAATAACAGCTGCTCACTACTTTTAAAGTTATTATCAGACATATCAAATTCACCTTCCATCATATATCTTTGCCATATATCAGCATTATTATCAATGTTACCGTTACATCTTTCTAATTTTTCTTCAATTTTAGCTCTTAGATCAGTATTATTACTCGATCCCATATTAACATACGGTTTTACAACTTTATTATAGTATTCGTTACCTACATCACCTATATGTTGTATTTGTTCATCATTTTGTTTTGAATATATAGAAACTCCTTCACCTAATACACGCTGTCTAGGTAATTTACCTACTGATTTACCAGCAGATTCTTGTAAGTATACTTGGTCTAATGATCGCCAGCTCATGTTTCGATGTCAATATCGGTTGAATACTTTTTCATAACGTTTATTAACATTGTAAGTGTGTCTTTTGCATTTACTTCATTAATATCACTAAGAGATGATATTGTATCAACATCTTCTGGGTCAATTTCAGTTACAAGAGCTTTTTTAAGCAATCTAACCAAAAGAACTTCGCTTTCAGGTGATAATGTTTCAACTTCTGCTTCTGGTTCTTCTACCGGAAGTTCTTCAGCAGGTAATTCTCCTTCAACCGGTACCTCTTCAGCAGGTACATCATCTTGTTCAGTTATAATATTATATATTTTTAAGAATTTTTTCATGATACTCTTATACTGTTAATTTTATTAGCTATTTCGATCATTTTCTTACCATATGCTTTATTAATTTCTTTTTGTGGGTCTGGTCCGAACATTTTACCTTTCTTTGGATCTGTTGCAAGTTTTTGAGCAAATTCAACTGCTTGTTCTTGATCTGGAGATAAAAACTTTTCTTCATCTGAAATTTCTGCTTTAAAAAAACCATCTAATGAACGAATTTGTGGTCCACTTTCTTGATCTTCATAACTTTGATTATCTTCTGAACCTATATAACTTTTTACTCCAGGAGCTACGTATTGATCTCCTACGATTTTACCATTCCTACCATCTGTATAAAATTCAACTACATTTCTAAAAGTATTTAAAGCGTCACTGCGTGGTCTAACTCCATTTTCAACTTTAAAATCATCTGAATATTCACCATGCATATCTGGATCAATAAGACCAACAGGACCATCTAACCCAAATTTAGCTAAAGCTTCATCTCTTAAGTCTTCATACTCTTGTAATGCTGCTAAATGAGCTTCTTTATCTTTTCTGTCTATTGCATCAAAAATTTTATCATTTAAGCCTAACATTTCATCTCTTAAATCAGTCGCACCGGGTTGTTTGTATATATCATCGAAGGACATATATTCATTCTGAATTGATTCTGAAAGGATTTTATTTGCTATTTGTGTGAAGTTATCCATATTAATATTTATTTAATGAGAAGTAGTTTTGTTGAAAGTCTATTAAAGTAATCATTGTTAAGAAATGTTAAATCATATTTTTTAGTCATTTTCTTAATATTACTAAATGTATATTTTGATATATCCAACTTATCACACTTTAATCTTATTGAATTGATAGTTAAAGCACTCTTACCATCGCCGATATCGATAAGATGCTTAAGATAATCTAATGATAATCTACTTACATGTAATATTATAGGTAACGCGTTGTTTAATTTTTTGATAATTTTTAATAAAACCGTTAAAATATCCTTTTCACTATAATATTTCATTAATTCACATTCATTAAGTTGATTGTAATTAAAAAATACAACAGACTTTGAATTTATTTTTAATATTTTACTACATACATGGTAAATTATATAGTGTAAAAATATTTTATTGGTATCTTTATTAGTTATACTCTTATCTAAGAGCTCAAATTTATGTAAGTCATTAATAATATCAAATTGAATATCTTCAGTAAACATCTCATTGAAATTTATTAAATTTAAATCATATACTTTTAAATATAAATCACTCACACAATATTATATCACTGTTCCAGAAAATTCTTAGGTGGTTTACCTATTCTGCAATTGATTATACCGTTATAATAGTCTTCACTCAGCAATACATCCTTATCAAACTGCATTTTAGCTTCAAAATAACCTAATTCATATTTATTTCTGCAGAATCTTAATATTTTAAATAAAAATTGCTCTTTACCGTTACTAGCTATATCAATATTAAGTCTGTCACTTGAACCAGTATAAGTCTTCCAGTCACTCTCTACATAATCAATACGTTTTCTCTTTTTACCTTTGAGAGGCATACGTCTAATCTTTTTAATCATCTGCTTTCTACCGATATACTTCTTACCATCTATTAAATTAGTAATTTCATATATAAACCCGAAAGCATCCTCCGGTATTGCTTCATAAACTTTCCAATGTCCTGTGTCCACGCTATTACTTACTTCTTTTTCTTATTTTTTCTACGTGTCTTCTTTTTCTTAGTCTTAACCTTACCTCTTCTAGAGTATGTACCTCTACCTAGAGATATTCGATAATCACCAGGTACATACCAGTCTGTATTAGTTATACCACCGTGACCTGCACCTGCAGCAGGTCCAAAAGCACCACTATCACCACCTGCTACATTTTCATCTTCATCATGTACCTTTTTAACTGGTTTAAATAAAGTTTTAAATTTTTGTTCAAAAATGTTTATTGACTTACCCATAATAGTATTTATACTTATAATGTGAATAACATTGATCAATATGTAAATGAAATAGAAAAGGATCTAATTATTAATGAATTTAATATTAAAGATGTTTCAATGAAGACACCTGCAAGAAAACATTATTGGGTAGGTAGACTTATAAGACATAAGAAGAATTTATATAATTTAGAAAAAGAAAAGACAGAGATTAAAAAGAAAGTAGTAAAAGAACTATTAGAACAAAGTCCAATAAAAATAACTATACCAGTAGCTGAAAAAGCTAGTGTTAACCATGTAAATATAGTTAAAATAAACGAAAAAATAAATAATGAAATGTTAATTATTGAGTTTTTGGAAAAAACAGAAAAGATTTTTAGTAGTGTAAGTTTTGATATATCAAATATTGTTAAAATTATGCAAATGGAGCAGTTATGATAGAGTTTATTTTAACTAACAGTAAGATACGTTTAAAGTGTGATAATTTTGAGACAATAAGAGAGCATTTTAGTGTAAAGGATGAAACAGCTCGTTTTAGATTAAAAGGTCGTAGTCGTTTTGCAGCACCTTCTCGTATATATTGTATAACACCAACTGGTTTATTTGAATACGGTATGTTTTTTGATATATTAACATACATTAAAAATGAACGACCTAATGAACAAATTATAATTGGTGATGGTATATTAGAGTTAGTAAAACCAGGGTTAGGTGAATGTAGAGTATATGACAACTTAAAGCATGAATTGAGAGACTATCAAAAGCAAGCATTGCTTAAAGCTCTCAATAGTGGTAGAGGTGTTCTTAAGATGGGTACAGGTGCAGGTAAAACCTTAACAATCGCATCTTTACTCATGAGTGTTTTTACTGTTAATAAAAATTTTAAATGTCTAATAATAGTACCTGATCTATCTTTAGTCAGTCAGACTTCTTCAGATTTTGAAGAATATAATGTTTTATTTAAAGCAACTAGATGGACAGGTAAAATTAAACCAGATTTAACAGCAAATGTAATAATTGCTAATTTAGGTATTTTACAAAGCCGGTTTGATGATTATGATTTTTTAAAATATGTTGATATACTCGTTATTGATGAGTGTCATAAATTAAAAAAGAGTAATAAGATTAACAAGATGGTAGAGGTAATTAATACAAATAATAAGTTTGGTTTAACTGGTACATTACCAGATAATAAAGTAGATGAATGGAATATTTTAGGTAAACTTGGAAATGTAATTTATGATAAAGATAGTTACTCTTTAAGAGAAGAAAATTATCTAACTACTGTTAATGTCAGCTTTTTAAAAATAAAATATAAAAAGCAACCTAAATCAGTAAAGGATCAAAACCCATATAAAACAGAATTAGACTTTTTGTATGCTAATGAATTTAGGAATAATATAATAACGAACCTTTGTACAAAATTTAAAAATAATTCTCTAGTTCTTGTAAATCATTTAATACATGGAGATGCTTTATATGATGAGTTAATTAAACATAAAGATAAACAGGTATTTTTTGTAAAAGGTGAAATGGAAGTTGAGGTTAGAGACGAAATTAAAAAAATAATGGAGACTAATAATAATGTTGTATGTATTGCAATGAGTTCAATTTTTAGTACTGGTATTAATATTAAAAATATACATATGATTATATTTGCTAGTGGTGGTAAGAGTTTTGTTAGAACTATTCAATCTATAGGTAGAGGTTTAAGATTGCATGATAATAAAGATAAACTTGTTATTATAGATATTGTTGATAACTTAAAATATGGTATAAGGCATGCCGAAAAAAGACAAGAGATTTATAAACAAGAAAAAATTAATTATAAATCTACTGAAATAGTTGAAAATTAAGGTAAATAAACTATAATTAAATATGGCTAATTTAAAACCAACTGGTAAACCTAAAGGTAAAAAAAGAGGACCGAAACCTAAAATAAACGAGTATTATGTTAACCCGGAACTATTTAAACAAGAGTTAGTTGATTATTATAAATGTGAGGAATGTACACCGCTATTAGGTGACATGATACAAAAAATTGCACACGGGTTAAGTTATAAATCTAATTTTATTAACTATACATATCGAGATGAAATGGTAGGAGATGCATTAGTAAAAATGTATACTGCAGTAACAAATAAAAAGTTTAATGTTGATTCTGAATATAATCCTTTTTCATATTTTACAACTATTGCTTTTCACGCATTTATTAATAGAATAAAAAAAGAAAAAAAGCATGCCAATACATTATCTGAATATAAAGAGAAAGTATATGAAGAAGAAATGGGTAATGCTACCGATGGTATGGTATACATTAAGCCGAATTCAGATGAATTAGAATATAGTGAATAATGTATCATAAAAAAATTGCAATATTTTCAGATCTTCATTTAGGTGTACATCAAAATAGTGATTTTTGGTTAGGCATTGCTAATAAATGGGCTGATTGGTATATAGGTGAATTAAAATCTCATGGTATTACTGATATTATATTCGGTGGGGATTTCTTTCATTATAGAGATGAGATTAGTGTAAAGACTCTTAACTTTGCTAAAGATTTTTTAGATAAGTTTGATGACTTTAATATCATTATGATTACAGGTAATCATGATGCATGGTATAAAGATACCAGCGAAATTAATAGCCTATCTATTCTCAAAGGATCCTCGAATTTAAAGATATATGATAAGATAGCTACTCGTAATTACGGAGGTCGTGCATTTACCTTTTGTCCATGGGGTACTAAGATTGACGATATACCGAAAAGCGATGTGGTAATAGGTCATTTCGAGTTAGAAAACTTTAAAATGAATGCATTTAAAATATGCGACCATGGTGATGATCCGGATGTATTGACTGAGAAAGCTCCTCTAATATTTTCAGGTCACTTTCATACTAGAGACGAGAAGAATTTTAAAAATAAATCTAAAATTGTATATGTAGGTAATCCGTTTGAAATGGATTTTGGTGATTCAGGTCAAACAAAAGGGTTCTATATTTTAGATACGAATGATTTGAGTTATACATTCCATACAAATAATGTTACACCAAAACATATTAAAGTATTTTTATCTAAATTAATTACCGAGAAGGATGTTATTGATTTCTTTAAAACTGTTGTATCTAATAATATTATAAAGTTAATTATTGATAAAAATATTAATACCGAGCATTTAGACTTATTAGTAGCTAAACTTGCTAGCTATAAACCTTGTGATCTTAGAATAGATTATGATGTAAATTATAATAAAGTTAAGTTTAGTGAAGAAGGTGAATACGACCTATCAGGTATTGATATAATGGAAGCAGTTAATGAGTTTGTTAACTTACTAGATATTGAGAATAAGAGCGAAGTGGTGAAATATACTACAGAATTATATAAGAAATCTATTGATAAAATTACATGAAATACGTAGAATTTAAAGAGTTAAAAATACAAAACTTTCTATCTGTTGGTGAGACTCCAGTATGTGTCGAGTTTAAAAAGGGTTTGCACATTGTAACCGGTATTAATCGCGATAAAGAAGACCGTCGTAATGGAGTAGGTAAATCTACTATTGCTGACGCTTTATATTTTGCTATATTTGGTAGTACATTAAGAGAAATTAATAAGAATTTTATATCTAATAATCTTACTGAAGGTAAGACTGTAGTTGAATTGTTTTTTACTGTTAATGATCCTTATCATGGTGTTAACGATTTTCGTATAGTCAGAACATTAGGACCATCGAAGTGTAATATATATAAAAACGGTGTAGATAAGACAAGAGATACTATATCTAATACTGGTAGCTATATTGAAACGGTATTATCATCATCTCAAGAAGTCTTCCAGAATTGTGTCATAATGACGCTTAATAACCATATACCGTTTATGGCTAAAAACAAAACTGAGAAGCGTAAGTTTATTGAGAGGATTTTTAACCTTGAAGTATTCTCAAAAATGCTATCTGAATTGAGAACTGATCAATCAGAAATTAAAAGAGATTTCGATATTAATATTACACGTATGGAAGAGACTAATACATACCTAGACTCTCAGAAGGTACAGGTAGAAAGCTTTGAAGGTAATAAAAATAAAAAGAAAGCTATATTAAGTAATTCATTGAAGCAGCATTCGCAAGATGTTATTGACGCTAAAGAGAGGTTAAGTAAAATACAAGCTCTTGATGATCAGCCATATAAGGATAAGCTCGCGACGCTTACTTCATCTATAGAGGAAAAGACTGAACAAAAAAGAAAGCTTAATGATGAAATAATATTATTAACCCATACATTAAAAACTAATGCAGGTATATTTAAACGTATCGGTACAGAAGATGATACATGCCCGGTATGTTTGAGATCTATTGAAGATCATGATATTGAAGTCATCGAGGATGAAAAAACAAAACTTAGAAATAGTATTAATGAAGGTAAAGCTAATTTAGAGCTGTTATCAGAAGAGTCTAAACTGATTAAAAAACAGATAGTTAAATTAGAAGAAGCTACTAATATTGTTAATGCTAAAATATCTGATATAGAGAGACAGAAGTATAGTATATCTCATTTAAACGACTCAATCGAATATATTGTAAGGTGCATATCAGAGATTGAAGAAGAGCAAGCAACTATAGATACTGAGATGAATACATATGCTGGTAATGTTGCCGAGCTTGAAGAAAAAATTAATAAGATTACCGATCAAATTAGTACTATAAAAAAGAGTTTAGATCTATTAGACGTTGTTAAGTTTGTAGTAAGTGAAGAGGGTGTTAAGAGCTTTATTGTTAAGAAGATTCTTAGAAATTTTAACTCTAAACTTACGCATTATCTCAAAGAGATGGATAGTAATAGTATCTGTATTTTTAATGAATATTTTGAAGAAGAGATTGTTAACGAAAAAGGTAAGATATGCCAATATAATAACTTTTCAGGAGCTGAGAGAAAAGCTATCGATTTAGCATGCCTATTTTCATTCATGGATATGAGAAAAGCTCAAGGAGATGTTCATTATAATTTAAGTTTTTATGACGAATTGTTTGATAGTAGCTTAGATGAAAAAGGTGTCGATCTTGTACTCGGAATTTTAAATAATCGTGTTGAAAAAAATAATGAATGTGTATTTGTTATTAGTCATAGAAAAGAAAGCATTAAAGCTGCTACTGGTGAAATAGTGTTTTTAGAAAAGAGTAACGGTATAACAAAGCGTATAAACTTTGTTGATTAATCTTAAAAAATAACTATATATCATTATGATTAATCCTCAAGGTAACGTACCATTTCAATCAACACCATTTAATATAAAGCCGTTTACTTCTAATAATAATATTAAACCGCAAATAAATCAAAAATTAGAAAAACCACCAGAAACACAATTACCTAGATTTTTAAATTATTATGCTGATTATAGTGGTTGTGGTCATTGGAGAATGATCTGGCCAGAACAGATTATGAACGCTCATAATAAAGCTGTAGTACACGGAACTACAGTCATGAATGCTGATCCCAGATATTACACCCAAACTAAGGCTGTAAGAATTCAGCGACAAGCAACTCCTCAGCAATTAGAGTTTGTTAAATTTTTAAGAAAATTGGCTGATGCAAATAACTTTAGGTTAATATATGAAATTGATGATATATGCTTTCATGAAGATATTCCTGATTATAATAAATATAAAACAGCATTTACAGATCCAAAAATAAGACAATCTGCACAAGAGATGATGGAGATATGTGATGAAATTACAGTTACATGCCCATTTATGCGTGATTATTATGCATCAAAGACAAATAATAAAAACGTAACAGTTATACCAAATTTTATGCCTAAATTTTGGATTGGTGGTAAATCTGATATTAATCGTACGATGGAGAGCTACGAAAAAAATAAAAGAAAACCTCGTATATTATATGCAGGTTCTGGAGCTCATTTTGATGTTGAAAATCGTACTAAATTTAGAGATGACTTTGAGCATGTCAATGATGTTATTCGTCGTACGGTGGATAAATATCAATGGGTATTTTTAGGAGCGCATCCGTTACCGATAAGAGATTTAATTCAAAACGGTAAAATAGAATTTCATCCATGGAAGCGGTTATATGAATACGGTCAAGGATTATATGATCTTAATGTTAATATGATTGTTGCACCATTACAGGATAGTACATTTAATCGCGCAAAATCTGATTTAAAATATATTGAAGCATGCGCTTTAGGTTTACCGATTGCTTGTCAAGATCTTTGTACATATGAAAACGCACCTATTAAATTTAGAACAGGTGATGAGATGATTGATCAAATTGAAAGTACATTAAGAGATCGTAAAAGATATAAATCTTTATGTAAGAAAGCATCTCAATATGCTGATACAAGGTGGTTGGAAGATGATATGAATATTGACTGCTATACAGAATTATATCAATACGGTGTTAATGACCCTAAAAGGTTAAACTTAAGTAGATATAATTAGGAACTGTATTATAATGGTGATGTGAGTTACCGAAATATATACTACGATGCAAAGGAAAGATGTGTTAATTTATTTACCTGGGATGAAGATGGTAAAAGGATTAAAGTAAAAGCTTCATACGACCCGTATCTTTATATTGAAAGTGGTAACGGTGAAGCTGAATCTATATTTGGTACTAAACTAGTTAAGAAGACTTTTAGGACGCAGTATGAACGTTACAAGTATATAAAAGATACTGGTGTTAAAAGGGTATTTGACAACTTACCAGCCATTCAGCAATACCTTGTTGATTCGTTCTGGAAAGTAAATGAAACTCCTGAATTTAGTCAAAATCCTATTAAAGTACTTTTTGTAGATATCGAAACATATTCACCGGATGAATTTCCTAATCCTCAAGACCCTACCCATACGTGTAATGTTATTACTGCATATGATTCAATTGCAGATGAGTATATGACGTTCGGTTTAGGGGAGTATGACAATAAAGATGATGATGTAACTTATATACATTGTAAGAGTGAACATGAATTGTTTCAGAATTTTGTGGAGTATATTGAAAAGGATTACCCTGATATTATATCTGGTTGGAATTCGGAGTTCTTCGACTTACCTTACATTATTAATAGATGTGAAAGACTATTAGGTGAAGATTGGAGAAATCGTTTATCACCATCAGGTAAAGTATATAGCAGAGCTATTAAAGGTCAATTTGGTCAAGAGCAAATTAGATGGTATATTGAAGGTGTATCATTGATCGACTATTTAGATGTTTATAAACGATTCTCACCAGGTGTTAAAGCAAGTTATAAACTAGATGCTATTGGTGCTGCTGAGTTAGGAGAAAAGAAAGTCGATTTCGGTAATATGAATCTTGCGACTTTAGCTGATAAGGATTGGCAGACATTTGTAGAGTATAATATTCAGGACGTTAGACTACTTAAAAAGCTTGAGGAAAAACTAAAGTATACTGAGTTGATTAAAATGCTAGCGTATGTTGGCTTGACGTCCTTTGAAGCTGCACTAGGTTCGCTTTCGGTTATCAACGGTGCAACTGCAGTTACAGCAAGGTATAGGAATCAAAAAATACCTTCGTTTATACGAAATGAGGATACAGGTAAGAATCCTGGTGCTTATGTAGGTGAACCTAGAAGTGGGTTTCAAGAAAATATCGTTTCGTTTGATGCTAATTCACTATACCCTAATGTAATGATATCTTTAAATATGTCACCTGAAACTAAAATAGGTAAGATTGAGGATAAGACTGATAATAATGTTACTATACGTCATGTTAATGGTAAGACGTTTACATTAGATACTGAGAAGTTTATTGAGTTTGTAAAGAATGAAGAAATTGGTATTAGTAAAGCTAATGTACTTTTTAGTCAGAAGAAGCAAGGCATCATGCCTACTATTTTAGATTTTTATTATAATAAACGCGTTGAAGTTAAAAAGGAATTAAACATATTAAAAAGAGAATATGCAAATAATAAAGATAAAGTAACCAAGACTAAGATAGATCAATTAGATTCAAAGCAGTTATGTATTAAGGTTTTTATTAATTCTATTTACGGTTATTTTGGTAATAGGCATGCCCCTTTTGGTGATGATGATATTGCATCATCTATTACATTGACAGGTCAATCTGTTATTAAGAAATCAAATGAGTTACTTAAAAATTATGTTAAAGAGCAAACTGGTATTACTGATGTTGAAAAACTAGAAAGTTGTGTTGTATATAATGATACTGATAGTTCATATATATCTATAAAGTTATTAATTGATAATATGAATATATCATTTAAACATGAAGATGGTACTCTAACAAAGCAACTATATGATGAAGTTCAGAATATTGAAGACTATCTAAATGCAGAAATTAAGATATGGGGAGCTAAAGCTTTAAACTCTAAAGACTGTAGATTTATATTCAAACGAGAAGTTATAGCTGATGTTGGTATATTTTTACAGAAGAAGCGTTATGTATTGCATATATTGGATGATGAAGGTATACCAATGGATAAATATAAGTATACCGGGGTTGAAGTAGTACGTAGTACAATGCCTGAACCTATTAAACCGCATGTTAAAGGTATTATTGAAACTATGCTTTCAACGCAAAGTATTGTTGAAACGAATAATTTATTGAATGAAACGTATAAGATTTTTAAAAGCTTACCCGTTGAGGATATTACATTTGTATCTGGTCTAAAAAATTATGAAAACTATGCAAGGCAATGTGATGGATATAAAACTGCAAAAGGTATGCCTATCCACGCAAAGGCTGCATATTATTATAATATGCTATTAAAGAAGTTTGATATCGAAAATGATTATGAAACTATTAGTAGTGGTGATAAAGTTCGATATTTTTATATTCAGCAACCGAACCCTTACAATATATCTTGCTTAGCTTACAAATATTATTTACCTGATGAGTTTAAGGAAGTTTTCTTTGCAGATTATGATAAGATGTTTCAAAAGAACCTTTATGCTGTAATTGAACGATTCTATGAAAATGTTAATTGGTCTATTCAACAACCTGGCCAAGCAGTACAGACAAATTTATTCGATCTTTTAAGTTGATAAATCAATTTTATACTATAAAATAATAGTATGTCAGAAATAAACTATACTACATTCATTGATAATGCTGGTCGCAGCATTTTCGGTATTAATTCGAGTGAGACGAAGACAACTATTACAGTTGAAAATCCTGTAATGATTCATGTTGCTCAACAAGAAAACGGGCAAATGGCTGTACAGTTATTTCCGATTTTCTTTGCTGAATTCGTTCAACCTGGTGAAAATGAAAGCAGGAAAAATTACTTTACCTATACTAAGTCAAGTGTTGCATTAGGTGAAGGGTTTAATGTAGATGCTCGTATTGCAGAACAATATGAACGTATTGTTAATCCAACATTAGTACCTGCAGGTGGTACAGAAGGGGAAGAAGCTGAAGTGATCAAGCTTTTCGATGAATAAAAGATAAACATACTTTAAAGGTATTAATACCTCGTCTTTGACTTTTTTGTTAGAGACGAGGTATTTCCTTCTTGATATACCCTAAACATATACTATAATTAGGTATATGAGTAAAGAAACAGATGAAATTCTATCCGTAATTGATAAAACAAACCCATATGCATCATTCTTAAATGATAGTGCACTTAGTAATGTAGATGGCTGGTTAGATACCGGGTCGATGGTACTTAACGGTATTGTTTCTGGTTCGTTATTTGGAGGTATTCCAAAAAATAGAATGACTCTTTTAGCAGGGCCGAGTATGACAGGTAAGTCATTTATCTTACAGAAAATTTTAGCGAATGCTCAGAAGGAAGGTTTAATTCCTGTTATCTTTGATAGTGAGAACGCTATTGATAAAGATGGTGCTGCAGCTCTAGGGTTAGATGTTAGTAAGGTAAAATATGTACCAGTATTTAGTATTGAAGAATGTCGTAATACAATTTATGATTTCTTAATGAAGGTTAAAGAAAAGGGGCAAGAAGGTAAATTTATTATTGCGATTGACTCTTTAGGTAATATGGAGAGTCAGTTGCAGATCGGTCGTATGACTAAGAATAATGTAAGTGCTGATATGGGTAGTAGAGCTAAAGCAATGAAAACTCTTCTTAGAACTTGTACTCAATTATCTGGTTTAACTAAGACAACTATTCTAGCTACGAATCATATCTACGAAGATCCAGCTGCAATGTTTCCGACACTTGTAAAAGCAATGCCTGGTGGTACTGCAGCAGTCTATCTACCGTCTGTTACTATTCAATTAGCTCGTAAGCCAGTTAAGGAAGATAAGAATACAGATGGTAAGCTAGCAGCATTACAGAAGAATTATTCTGGTGTTATTCTAAGAGCATTAACAGTTAAAAATCGTTTCATCAAACAATACTTACAAGGTGAGATGTATCTTTCATTCGAGAGAGGGTTAAACAAATATTACGGTCTACTAGACTTAGCAGTAGGTTTAGGAGCAGTGATTCAATCAGGAGCAACTTACCAGTTACCAGATGGTACTAAGCTCGGTTATTATTCAAAGTGGAAAGATGATAGAGAACTTTGGGATAATACTATTGTACCGGTTATTGAAGAGAAGATTAAAAGCGAATGGAAGTATGGTAATAAAATTACAGATGATGATGTAGAAGAAATTCCAGATGAAGTTATCGAACCTCAATCAGAAGAAGTATTAATTAATGAAGATGCAAAATAAAAAAGTTATAGTTACATTATCTGGAGGCGCTGATTCAGCAGTACTGTTGTATAAAGCTGCAGAATTGTTTAGAGAAGTTCATACGGTTACATTTGATTACGGTCAACGACATGATAGGGAGTTAGTAGCTGCTAAGAAGCAATTATTAAACGCTAAGCATGATTTTCCAAACGTTACATTTACTAATAAATTATTAGATGTAAAGTATATTAAGGATATTGCCCCTACTTCATCTCTTACAAATGATGATATTGATACACCTAATGTAAAAGATATTATAGGTGAGGCTCAACCGAAGAGTTATGTACCATTCCGTAATTTAATGTTTATAAGTATACTAGCATCTTATGCAGAAGCAGTAAAAGCATCAGAGATCTGGTATGGAGCTGCTGAAGCAGATAGTTTAGCTGGTTACTGGGATTCGTCAAATGAGTTTATTGATACATTTAATAATCTTGCAGCGTTAAATCGCGAGACTGTTATTAAGCTGGTTGCACCTTTAGTAAGGATGTCTAAGAAAGATATTGTATTAGACGGCGTTTCTCTAGGGGTCAACTTCGAAGATACATATACTTGTTACTCTGGCGAATACCCTTGTGATGCTGAGTCTGCTAGCAGCAGCTTACGTTTAAAAGGCTTTATAGATGCCAAGTTAAGAGATCCTCTTTTATATACGCAACAAGATAAATTAGATGCTGTATATGATAAGAATGGATGTAAAGCTATTTGTTAATATACTCGAATAACTCAGGGTTATGATACGCTATATGCTGTCTCATAACCTTATGAGTTTTAGGGTTACTCAAAGCTTTAACCATAAACATCTCTATCACATCACCACTCTTACCAGGTAATAGTCTTGTAGCGTAATCTTTAAGAGCTTGTAATTGTTTTGTATTATAATCTTTTAAATCTCCAACGAGAGCTATATCATCATACTTATCGTCAGATATATCAGCATCTAAATCAAAATCTTTATATTTTTGAAAGTCCGCTGCAGCTACCATTTCTAGTAACTGATTAAATTTAGCAATCATTATAATTACAAAGCTAAATTATCTACGACTTAATCCTCTAGCTAAACCACGCGCTAATCTATTATTACCGCGAGATGGTCTCCAACCTCCACGACCTTGACTGTCAAGTTTAGCAAACGGGTCATCTTCAATAGGAATTTTGTTACCACCAGGGCTTAACCTTGGATTTTGTCTTATTTGATCTAATGAAGCGTCTTGAGCTTGAGCAAGTTCTTTTGCACGTTCAGCTTGGTCTGCACCCATTTGAGTTGTTTTCTGAACTGCATCGGCATTAGCTGCTAAATCTTTAGCATCTGCCATAGCTTGCAATTTATTAGTAACAGCACCTGTAACTCCTCCGACTGCACCACCTACTGCAGCACCAGCTAAACCTTTTGTTAGAGCTTTTTTACCAGCAGTTTTTGCAACCTGCTTAAATCTATCCATTCCAGATAATTCACCTTTTGTATCTTTCATACCTTGGATAGTACCAGTAACAGCTCCTGTAGCTGCTCCTATACCACCACCTTTTAATGCGCCAGCTAAGATTGCTGGCGCTATAGCTGGTGCAGCTACTGCAACCATCCCTAAAATTGCTAACGCTCCCGCAGATGTTTTAATTGGATTTGCTTTCACCCAATTCCATGTCTTTTTGATAAACCCTTCACCACCTTGTTGTGGTTGAGCTGTACTTACATTACCTTTAGTAAAGCCATTGAAGTTATCTGCATTGCTCTTACTAGTATCCCAATTAACAATTTTAGCTTTATCAGGGTTTTGACTGAAATACTGAGCTATACCACCTGCAGCTCGAGCTGCAACACGAAATTCATCTCTATTTTTAAAACCTAGACCTTTTGCAATATCAGCTTCACCATCCTCTTCAGCATATCTTTCGATAATTAAATTTGCTTTATTTTCTGAAACTATACCTTCATTAAAGACGATTTGCGAAAATATATGGTAATTAGTAAAATATTCACTACTTTCATTTGTCGTTCCTATACTTTGTTTAATTTTTTCTTGTTCTTGATTACCTTGAGCTAAAATTGCATCTGTTGCAGCTTTATCACCTTGAGCAGCTTGAAGTTTTTTTAATGTTTCGGGGTCATTCTTAGCTAAAAACTTCAATGCATTATCAATTACCGGTTGTAGTAATTTTTGAGTTGCAAAATCTTTAACACCTTTACCAGCTTGAACAGCTTTCTGCTTAAACTTATCAAAAATCCCTTCACTGATAAGGAATTTCTCAAATTCCTTTAAATCATTTTCTAATAGTTGCTGATATTTTGCAGGATGAATTTTAGTTTTATAATTCTCGAAAATTAAATTTATATCAGTATTCATAATAATTATTTATTTAAAAGCCGTGTGTATGACGTCTTTGTTGTGCATAAAGATTCTGAACTCTCTGTCTTTCTTGAACAGCAAAGTTTTGATTAATTTGTTGCTGTGATATTCTTACCTCTTCAGCTTCTTCTCTCTTTTCAACAGGAGCTTTTGACATATATTGACTAGTTGAATTCTCTTCATCCTCACCACCTTCTCTTTTTCTAAAATAGAACTTTTGAAGTGTATTATATCCCCATTCATTAGGGTTAAAGTTTTCAAAGTTTTGAACTTCTTCAAACTCTTCAGGTGATAAAATAGATAGCTCTTCTAAAGGTGTATTTTCAATATTAGATTCTTCATTTTCTGAACTCGCAGTAAAGTCTAATCTACTAAGAGGTACTTTTAATTCGCGGCCATCTTCATCCTGAACAAAAACAAACTTATCACCGTCATGGTCAATTACCATTACTGGTCGGTTGTAGTCTAATATAGCTTCCTTACCTACAAGACTTTCTTCTTGCTCATGCTCTTCATCTTCCTTCTGAGCTTGCATGTCTCCAAGATTTGTTTCAATAACATCTATTGTATCTAGAAGGTACTGATAGATAACACTATATTCTTCAAAATCAGCAATATAATTTAAGAATCTTTCAAATTCAGCTAAGGTATTAATCTTTGTAACTGCAGTGGCTACATTGTCAAGTGCTTCTTGATTAACATTCTCTTTTCCGAGCTGAGCAATAACACTACCCACTGCAGTCTTAAGTAATAGCTTCTCATCTGATACATCATCACCAGCATCAAAAGCAGCTTCCTTCTTCTTAATTGCATCTGTAGTAGCATCAGCAATTTCTTGAGCTGTTAATTTACTATAATCTTTCTTAATACCACCTGTTTGAGCAGCTGCAGCTGCTGTTTGTCTTACACCTTTACCTTGCCTCATTGTAGCAGCAGTGTTTAAAAATTGTGAAACTCTATCTAGACCACCTGGTACTTCTTCTCTTGAATATTCATCAAACTCTGGACCGAACTTATCTAATAACTCAGGTCTTTCCATTGCAATTTGACCAACTAACGCATTAACATCTTTTCCTGCGGGTTTGCGGGTTTCAAAACCTGCTGGAATTAAGTCTGGATATTTGTCTTGTAAGAACCTGAAGAAAAATACTCGAGCATCTCTATAAGGTACTCCAATATTAAGCTTTTTCATCTTATTCATAACAGGTTTCAATGTTTTTGAAATGCTTTCGTTAATAAGATCTGCAGAAAAGTAGTTCTGCGTATTTTCATTAATAAGTTGCTTTGTATTCCAGGAAATAAAATTCATAATAATATTTATTGATTATTGCTATATTTCTACTATAATATCATTATATGTGCGGTATTTATCTAAGTTCTAATCTCTCAACGTTTGAGGTACTCGAGGAAGCTAATAAAAAGAGGGGTAATTTCTCTACTGGTATATTTCATGCGTATAGATCATCTAATTATGATATTAAAAAGTATGAAGGTGGTATTAATTGGAATGATGTTAAATTACCACAAGGAGATGTAGGTGATTTTATTTATCTCGGGCATAACCAAGCACCGACAAGTTCTGCTAGAGAATGGAAAGAAAATACATCGCATCCATTTAGATCCGGAGACTGGATAGTAGCTCACAACGGAGTTCTAACTAATTATGAGGAGCTAATTGATGAATACTTACCGGATCATGATAACCCTGTTGATAGTAGTGTAATACCGGCTTTATTAGATGAATTTGAATATAATCTCGGACCGTGTGAAGATTCAGATACTGAAATACAAAATATTTTATATACAATCGAAAAATTAAAAGGTACATTTGCTATATGGATTGTGAATATCAAAACAATGAACGTTTATATAGCAAGGCAAGGTAGTACGTTGTTTTATAAGGATGATAATGTATCATCTATTAAAGGTAACGGATATAAAGAAATAAAGGAAGGTATATTATACGGTTATACCGTTGAAGGTCTAGTAGAACTAGATACATTTATACACGATTCACCATTTTTAACATTATGAGTTTAAATTACATAACAAATACTAAAATAACTGAACTTGATAAACTAAACTTTATTAAGTTTGTATATGATAATACAGATTCATTTATTATGAATACATTCGGACATGTATGGTCAGGTAGAAATTGGTGGAAAAAGTTTCCTATTGAAGTTTGTATTGACGATGCCGGTACTATTATAGGTTTACATGCATATAGTGTAAATGATAAATTTCCTAAAACTTTAAAGACATACTTTATCGTAACTAGTAAAGAAGCACGAGGTAAAGGTGTAGCTAAGACGTTAGTACGAAATGCAATTTCTAAGCATAAAGATGATATTGAATTTTACTATGTTAATTCAGATATTAGAAGTGATGGTTGTGCTTTCTATAAAAAGTGGTTAGGTAAAAAATTTGAAATTACTTCTAACGATTTTGAATCACAAGATATCACATTTAAGGAACCTATTTATAATATTATTAATGGATGATCTAAAAACAACTGGGAAACCTCGTCAGTTTGAAACTGGTGCACAACGTGATAACGGTGATGGTAAATTGCGTATGAGCTTAGTGCCACATAAAGCTTTAGAGTCAGTTATGATGAGATACTTACAAGGTGCTGAAGCGTATGGTGAAAATAACTGGCGTAAAGGTATGAAGCATTCTATATTATATGATAGTACAATGAGACATTTAATGCAAGACTTTAAAGGTGATGTAAGTGAAGATCATCTCGGAGCAGTATTATGGAATGTAATGGGAATGATTTGGAATAGAGATAATAAACCAGAACTAGATGACCGTAAAGACTATGAATAATATAAAAATATACACAGCAACTAAAGGTAAAAAAGAAGATACATCCATTTTTAAATCCTTAAATGTAACTTTAGCGGATTACGGTCCTATAATGCCATTTGATGTACATTATGAAGAGAAAAATACTAAAAGCTTACAAAAACTTTATAACAGTTTCCTGGTCGATGCTAGACTCAACAATATTGATATTGCTGTTTTTGTGCATGACGATGTATATGTTAATACGAGGGATTTACGAACTCGTTTACTGGATAGTGCGAGACATTACACTGTGTTTGGGCTTGCTGGTGCTACTTCTTGTAAAATCGGTAGCCCGGCTTTATGGCATCTTATGTCGAAGAGGGAAGATCAGAGAGGTTGTGTAGCTCATGGTAATGAAAAGTCTTATATGTATACTTCTTTTGGCCCTGTACCGAGTAGATGCTTAGTGATAGACGGTGTATTCATTGGTATTAATATCAAAGAGCTACCTGAAAATGTGAAGTTTGATGAATCATACCCATCTAAGTTTCATTACTATGATTTAGACTTCTCACTTGAATGTAATAGGAACAGTGTTAAAATAGGTGTTGTGGATATACCTATCATCCATCAGAGTCCTGGTTTAACTAAACCAGATAAAGAGTTTTACAGTGGTCAAGAATATTTTATAAACAAATGGAAGAAATAGAAAGATTAAATTTAGATTATTATGAGCAAGTACTCATATATAAAAGTCTTACTGATGAAAGGTATCTAGCTCAAATTATTGATCATGTACAACCTGAATATTTTAACGATAAAAATATTAAAAAAATATTTACGTTAATTAAAACCTTTTATGTAAAGAGACAAACATTACCATCTATAACTGAACTTAAATCATACTTAATAAATGATGATTTAAAGCATAGTTTTGCTAACGTAGTTAAGAATTTTAAGGATATTGATAGAGATTTTAATAATGATGAACTAGTACATAATACAGAAAGATTTTTAAAAGAAAGAGCAATTTATAATACTATGTTGGCTGTAGCAGAAGATATATCTTCTGGTAAAGTTGATACAAGTTATATTTTAGACTCATTTGAAAAGAGTTGTAATGTTGATCTAAAGAGTGAAATAGGTCTAGACTTGTATGAAGATATTGATATACTAGTTGATGAGATTAATACCGACCAACCTACAATACCATCAAAGTGGAAATGGTTAGATGATAAGTTGGATGGTGGTTTCTTAGAAAATGGTAGAGCGATATACGTTTTTGCTGGTGAAACGAATGTTGGTAAGTCTATTTTTCTAGGTAACATTGCATGCAATATTGCAAGTCAAGGTAAAACTGTTTTACTTATATCTTTAGAGATGTCAGAAATGATGTATGCTAAAAGATTATCTTCAAGTATAACAAATATACCGATGCGAGAAATGAGAAACGATTCTAATACGTTAAAGCATCGTATACAGCAGCATAGTGTTAATAATCCGAATGATAAAATTATTATTAAAGAGTACCCGCCTAGTACTATAACATCGCAGCAAATTCAAGGATTTGTACGTGAATTACATAATAAAGGTATTAAGCCAGATACAATTGTATTAGATTATTTAAATCTGTTAAAGAGTGATATTGGTAATAATTCATATGAAAGAATAAAATATGTTACTGAAGAGATTAGAGCTTTAAGCTATGTGTTTAATTGTCCTATAATTTCAGCTACTCAATTAAATCGATCTGGTTATGATGAGGAGAATCCTGGATTAGATACTATATCTGAATCGATTGGAATGGCAGCAACTGCTGACTGTATTATAAGCGTATTTCAAAACGATGAAGATAAAGAACTTGGTATTGTTCGTTTGGGTATGATGAAGAATCGTTTTGGACCTAATTACGGGGTACAAGCCATGCGAATAGATTATAATACATTAACGTTAAGTGAAGATGAAACTATTCAGGATTGCGGTGATACAGATCTAGGTGGTATATCAAATGCTTTAGGAATGTTGAGTAATTAAAAGTGGGAACTAAATAAAGTAAATGCCTAAAATACACGTATTTACTGACGCTGACTTAGACGGAGCTGGCTCTTTTTTAGCTTTAAAACTAGCATATAAAAATGCTGATATATCTTATAGTGTAACCACGGAAAAGAATTTTAGAGAAAACATATTAAATTGGCAGCTTAAAGATAGCTTTAAAAATTATGATACAGTTTTTATATGTGATTTAAATATAAAAAATGATATAGCTTTAATTGATAGAGATAACGTAGTTGTATTTGACCATCATGCAGAACATGTAAACCATTTAGATGAATATGTAAGAGCAAAAGCTATTGTAAAAGAGTATCCATCGTGTACATTATTAATGTATCATTCTCTGAAGTTAAAGGAAAAGATAACAGATCATCAAAAGCTTTTAATTAATTTTATTTCTGATTACGATAGCTATGTATTAAAATTTCCACAAAGTCGATCACTTAATCAAATCTTTTGGAACTATACTGGTGATCGTGTACAGAAATTTTTAATAGATTTCGAAAACGGTTTTTATGGTTTTAATCAATACCAAAAAAATGCATTAAAAATTGTTGAAAAAAATATTGAAAACTATTTTAAAACTCAAGCATTATATAAAGGTAACTTAAAAATATCCGGTAAAGATTATAATGTAATGGGAGGTTTCTTTTCTTTCAGTCCTAATGAAATTGCAGAAAGAGCTTTACATGAAAATAATGCCGATGTTATTTTATTAATAAATTTAAAGTCTAAAACAGTTTGTTATAGAAAATCTAAAACATGTGATTTAGATGTTGGTAAATTAGCTGAAAAGTTAGCAGGTGGTGGTGGTCATGAAGCCGCTGCTGGATCTTTGTTAAATGATACTATAATTAATATTACCAAACTACTACAACCAATATGTTAGAACCACCACCATATCATTCTATTGAAAATCAAGAGTTTTTACATTCATTTTATTCTTTCTGTACTTTCGTTGCTTTAATAAACGGTAAAAAATTAAACTACGCTACTGTTTTCCTTAAACTACTAGAAAGTGAATCTTTATTAAATTTATTTAAATTGTATATAAATGAAGATAACAATTTTAGTGCTCTTCAAAAATTTATTCAAACAGAACCTTCAATTACAAAAAGTAAGTATATAACAAAATTTCTTAATAAATTTGATAAAAATGCATTTCAGCAAAGATCTTTATTATAAAGTTAACATTATAGTATGACAGAATTCGAAAAAATAATATACAATACATTTTTAGAGACTAGTAAAAAGGTAAATAACAAACCGGTAAGATATAGAAAAGATTTTACTAAATTTGAAGCAAGTGAAAACTATATTTATATCAATAAATTATCTGCATTCTTTACTAAATTTAAACATATAAATGTAAAAGATTTTTTTGAAGCTCCTTATTTTGTATATGATGAAAATTATTTCGATTTAAAATTTTATTGCTCCCATAAAGCAATAAAGACTTATACAGCATATAATGATAATTATATTTTAAATAACCCTGATGATCCTAATACTTTACTAAAATTAAAAGAGTCTATTAGTTTTATATACGATTTCTGTAAAAGTGAAAATATTAAACCACAACAATATATTAACCATATTGAAGGTAATTATAATAGCTTCTTTAAGCATATAAAAGAAAGAAGTATTAACTTTTACATCATATTTAGTTTCCCTGGTATTGACCAAATTTTAAATAATTATGATAATGAGATAAAGGGTATGTTCAGTTCTAACTTTTCTAAAATTAACTATTTACGAACAAAATTTTACGCTAGCGGTAAAGCAAAAAAAATAATTAATAAATTTAAAGAATACGTTGAAACTCGATAGTTGTATAGTATAATATTGTTATGAGTATAACAAGTTCAATGTTCGATAGTATTAAGTCTGCTCTAGCGACAGACAATGAAAGCAATAAAAGTGGGTATGCTGATATCCTTAAAACTCCGGTAGGTAATACATTTACTGTAAGACTTCTACCAGATGGTAAGAATCCTCAAAATACATTTTTTCATTATTTCCAGCATGGTTGGAATAGCTTTGCAACTGGTCAGTATACCAGTGCATTGTCATTGCAGACGTTTGGTGAAAGAGACCCGATTGCTGAAGAAAGGTATAAGATTCTACGAACTGGTTCTGAAGAAGAAAAAGAAAAGGCGAAGGCAATTATGCGTTCTGAGAAATGGTTAGTTAATGTGTATGTCGTTAACGATCCGGTTAACCCAGAAAATAACGGTAAGGTAAAGATTCTTCGTTATGGTAAGCAAATTCATAATATTATTATGGATGCGATCGAAGGTGAAGATGCAGCTGATTTAGGTCCACGTATTTTTGATCTAGGACCTAATGGTACTAATTTTAGAGTTAAAGTTGAGAAGCAAGGTGATTACCCGACTTATGTATCGTCTAAGTTTGCAATGCCATCAGCAATTGACGGTGTTAATGATAATAATATGCAAAGTATCTATGATGGTACAATTGATTTACCATCAGTATTTACTGCTAAGAGTCCAGAAGATCTTAAAGTTATGTTAGATGATCATTTTTATTGTAATGAAGGTGGATCAACTAATACTACTAGTGATGTGAATAATGTACCTGAGAGCTATAATTCATCTACCCCAGTTGTACAGACATCAGTCCCAGAACCAGTATCAGCTCCATCTTCAGGTAATCAAACAAAGGAAAATGAAGATGAAGTTCTTAAGGAATTACTTGCTGGTATTGATCTATAATGAGTGATCAACCTCCAGAATCATTTGAAAGACAATTATCGTCACAAGAAGAACGAGATGTGTTACTCAATTTTATGGGTAACACATACGGTGAAATTAAAAAACTTGATGGTAACATTGTAGGTGCGTCTTCAACTCTTCAAGCTACAAAAAGTGAAGAAGTTAAAAGACACATTGAAAAGGTATTTAATGAACCTCATTCTCAAGTTCAGCAACCTCAAGTTCAGCAAGCACCAGTCCATCAACCTCAAGTTCAGCAAGCACCAGTCCATCAACCTCAAGTTGAACTAGTTCAGCAACCAGATATAGATCAAAATCAATTATCATTTAATTTTGACGTAAATGAGAAAGAGGAATTATTTGAATTAGTTAATAAAATGTTAACTAGGTTGGATAAATTAAATCGTAAAGTTGATATATTAACTGATTTAGCCCATCAACCTCGTTTAGTAAAAAAAAAATCAATCAATCGAAAAAAAGCAGTTAAAGCAACTAAGGAACTATAATATAATACAGAGTATATATGATTTTATTAAAAATAAAAAATAAAAAAGACTTTATCAATAGTTTTTTAGGTTCTATATCAAACTTAAATGATATGGGTATATTAACAGTTACTGCTGATTCATTAACGTGTATATTAGCATCAGCTGATGCAACTATTGTTTGTAAATCTACAATTAATGTAGAATGTGATATGCCGCAGGATTCAATTACTTTAAATATACCTGATATTAAACGATTAGTTAGAGTTTTAGATATATTACCAGATCAATCGATTGAATTAAAAATTGAATCTAATAATATTTCATATAATAAAGGTGGTTATAAATTTAAATACCATCTACTTGATGATGGTATTATTAAACAACCTAATCTTAATATGGAAAAGGTTGGTAAGCTTAATTTTGATACTACCTTTAAAGTTAAAGAGCAAAATCTTAGTACTTTATTTAAAGGCAGTTCATTTACTAGTGAAACTCATAAATTATATATATTTCAAGAAGAGCAAGATAAAATTATTGGTGAGCTAGGAGATAAAAATAGACATAATACAGATAATTTTGTTTGCGAGTTATCAAATGAAACTGAAGGTAGTATGATAACCAAACCGTTACCATTAAACTTTGAATCATTTAGATTGATTAACTTTAATGGTTGTAGGGAAATGATTTTTAACGTAAATCAGGAGATGGGAGTATTGACTTGTTCTTTTAATAAAGGGGATACATCATTGATTTATATAATTTCAGCTCTAATTAATTAATATGCAACATACGAATTGGTCAGAACATAAAGTTAAAAATAAAATTAAAACTGCAGGTTATTTTATAAAGCGATTAAAAGATAATGGTTTTGTAGTTTTAAAAATGTTTAATGCATATAGTCAAGTTGATCCCCGTAGGTGGTCAGTTTTGATTGATCCAGGTTATCATTCAGTATACGTTACTTGTTTTACAAATAAAGATGAAAAAAACGAAGTATTATTTGAATTTGATGATGGTGGTAATAGATTCAAAAAAGGGTTTTATTTAAAGACCGATAGCATTGAAGTAGTTGTTAATCTTTTAATTGAAAAAGGTGTAAATAACGACCCATCAAAAAATCCATTCAGTAAGACTAAATAAGTATATGGGAGACGAAACTCCAAAAAAGAGAGGTAGACCTAAAAAGGTAAAAATTGAGTCTGTGTCTCTCTCTGCAGTAGATACATCTAATAATGATATACAAAATGTTATTAGAGATGCTTTACGTACAATTATAATCGAGAATAGTGAAATTAAAAAGGATGAAGAAACTATCGAAGCGATGACCTCGACTTGCTCGGAGTTTATGAAGAGTTTTATTATTATGGGATATGATCTCAATGATAATGCAATTGCTCCGATATTTTACGCAAAGTCAGACATGGAAGCAGATGCTTTATCTCATTATATGCAGCAGTATTTTATGTCTTCGATGAAACAACAGCATTGATTTTCATATATTGTATGTTATAATATATGTATGAAATTATTAGTATTAGGTAAAGGCTTTATATCTGAATATCTCGTTAAATATCTTAACGGATCTGAGCATTCAGTTGATTGTTACTCTAAAGAAGAGTTAGATTATTCAGATGATATAGTCTTATATAATAAGATTGTAGATCAAGCAGATTTTGGTGAAGCTTTCGGTAACGGTTATGATGTTATTATTAATACTGCAGGGTTTACAGGAAGCCCTAATGTAGATGAATGCGAGTCAAGAAAAGCTGAATGTTTTGACTTAAATGTTAAGTTACCAAAAACGATTGAAAGTGTATGTAAAGCAACAGGTGTTAAGTTTATAAATGTAAGTTCTGGTTGTATATATACCGGATATGATAAAGACTATACAGAAGAGGATGAACCGAATTTTGGTATGTATAACAGCGAGTCAAGCTTTTATAGTAAGACAAAGCATGCATGTGAGTTAACTCTAGATAATGATTTTACGAATACCATTCGTATTAGAATGCCGGTTACTAGTAAAGATGACCATAAAAATTTACTTACTAAATTAAACAAATACGATAATATTATTGACTTCAGGAATAGTAAAACTGATGTAGTTAAATTATGTCAGTTTATTGAAGTAGTAGTAGAGAATTTTAAGCCAGGTATATATAATGCAGTACATAATAAGACTCTTACAACGAGAGAGGTTACAGAGATTATGGCAGAGTACGGTTTACAGAATGATAATTGGGAGTTTATACCATATGAAGATTTAGATATTCAAGCAAATAGAAGTAATTGCGTATTAGATAATAGTAAAGCAAAGAGGGACTTTGATTTTGATTTCGGAGATGAAGAATATTATATTCGTCTTAATTGCGCGGTATTACAACAAAAATAATATGGCAAGAAAAGGTATAATTTTAGCTGGCGGTAATGGTACGCGTTTATTCCCATTAACTCACAGTATCTCAAAACAAGTATTACCGGTATACGATAAACCGCTACTACTGTACCCGATACAAACGGTATTGGATGCTGGTGTAGATGAAATTATATTTATTATCAAACCCGATCAGTATTATAATTTTCAGGGGTTAATTAGTAAGCTTAAATTACCAGTTAAATCTAGGATTATAATGCAGGTAGAACCTGATGGTTTAGCGCAAGCATTTATTTTAGCAGAAGAATATATTGAGGGTCATTCAGTTGTATTAGCTTTAGGGGATAATATCTTTTACAGTGATACATTAAATGAGGATCTTGCAAATATCTTACCTAATGAGAATATTATATTTGGATATGAAGTTAATAACCCGAATGCATACGGAGTTGCTGCTTTTGATGATGATGGTGTGTTAATTGATGTTGTTGAAAAACCAGTTAACGCTCCCAGTAATTACGCTATACCAGGTTTATACTTCTTTGATGATACAGTTATTGAGAAAGCAAAGAATTGTAAGAGAAGTAATCGCGGTGAATACGAAATCGTCGATGTAATTAAACAGTATATAGCAGAGAAAACTATTAGCATTTATAAATTAGATAAAGGGGCTGCGTGGTTTGATTGCGGTACTATTGACGATTTACTAGATGCTGGTAATTTTGTAAAAGCTATACAAACGAGAACAAATAATAAAATTGGGTATTCAAATAAGAAATGATGAAAATTGACATTAAAAATATTTTAGTAACAGGAGGTTATGGATTTATCGGAGGTAATTTTATCCGGTTTATTAAAGATAACTTCCCTCAGCATCGAATTGTATGTTTAGATAAAAATGGATACGCTTCTAATAAAAAATATGTAGAGGGGTTATGCGATAAAGAATATAAATTTGATTTAGTATGTAACAAGAAGCTAAATATGCTATTTGAGACAGAAGATAAATTTGACTATATATTCCACTTCGCAGCAGAGTCTCATGTAGATAATAGTATTAAAGATCCCTCTATTTTTATACAGTCAAACGTTGTAGGTACGCAAAATTTACTTGAATGTTTCCGTAAAGCAAAATATGGTAAAATGGTACATATTAGCACTGACGAAGTATACGGACATTTAGGGTTTAACGATCCTTCATTCTTAGAGTCGACCCCAATTAACCCTCGTTCTCCCTACGCTGCTAGTAAGGCATCAAGCGATCTCTTGTGTATGGCATATATTAATACCTTCGATTGTAATATTAGTATTACTAGATGCTGTAATAATTATGGACCTAATCAGCATAGTGAGAAATTTATACCGACTATTATAAAATCTCTTAGTAAAAATAAGAAAGTACCAATTTACGGAGAAGGGCTTAATATACGCGAGTGGGTACATGTACATGATCATAATTTAGCTGTATGGGCAGTCGCAACGAATGGTAAACCTGAAGTATATAATATCGGTTCTGGCGTTGAATTAACTAATATTGAATTGGTTGATAAAATCTGCAAGATAATGGATAAGGATTTAGATAAAAGCGCAGTATTTGTTGAAGATCGGTTAGGTCATGATTTCCGTTATAGTATTGACTGCAGTAAAATACAAGAAGAGTTATTATATGAGCCGCTATATACAGACTTCGATGAGCAGTTAAAAGAATTAGTTAAAGAGTATGTTTAAACAAAAAATAAAACAGGGTAATATATATGCGGTTCATCATGGTGATTATGCTGGTCAAATGATTGTATATATTATGCAAGATAAAAAGGAACAACGATATAATTTTCTTGCGTTACCCGATATGAAAACATTAAAAATTAAGCAAACAGACTTTGATGAAGGTATGTCAACTGGATTGGTAAAATTCGTTGAGAAATCACCTAAACATGTTGTAAAAGTTATTGTTGCGCAGTATAAGAAAAACGAAAAACTATGAGTAAAATCTTGAGCATAGATGGAAATAATCTCGTGCATCGCGTATACTATGTAGCTAATAATATGCCGCATAAGTCTGAGTATTTACATGTATATATGTTTTTAAATAGCGTTAAAAGCTATGTTGAGATGTATAGACCAGATAAAGTATACTGTGTTTGGGATGAAAAGCTTGTTTATAAACCAAATAAGCGTCTAGAATTATTACCTGAATATAAGGGTAATAGAGATAAAGAAAAAGGTAGAGAAGTACATACTAAAAACGGTTTAATTAAAGAGTTATTACAATCAATTGGTATCCCATCTATACTTCCGCTAGAATATGAAGCAGACGATGTTATTGCTATCATAGATGATGTTATACCTCACGATAGTCATGTAGTAGTTACAGTTGATAGAGATTTATGTCAGTTAATTACTAATAAAACTGTTGTATATGATGCAATTCGTAAGTTTGAGATTAATTTAAGTAACTTTGAAGAGAAGCTAAAGTATAATAAAGAGCAGTTTGTAAGAGTTAAAGCTATAACTGGAGATAAGAGTGATAATATACCAGGTATTAAGGGGTTTGGTAAAAAGAAGATTGAGAAGTACTTTAATAATGAAGTAGACTTTACTGACGGTGAAAGAGAGATATTTGAGAGAAATCTTAAGTTAGTGACTCTTGTAAATAACGGGGATGAAGCAGAGTCTGTAAAAGCTCAACTAGATACCTGCTCATTTAAGACTGATTGGACGCTTTTTAAACAGAAAGCTGAAGAATTAAACTTTAAAAATATTATTAAAAATGATAGTATCTGGTATTCAACATTCTTTCAAACTAATAGATTATTAGAACTACTAGCTTAAATATTTTTATGAACCAAAACGAATTCGTTAATCCGCAACAAATCAGATCCCCATATACTGGAGAAACCTCCCGTCCTACATACAATACATATGATGCAGATGGTAAGACATACGAGCAAGCAGTTTTCTCCGACCCGGTAACTGGGCATATTATCAAGAAGGGTTTAGTATCAGTTAAAGATGCACAAACTGGTGAATTAATCGCTGATTATAATGGGATTATCAAGAGTGTTACAACTCAAAGTAGAGGTTAATATTAATTGATTACTGCTATTAGTATACTATAATTAGTATGTGATAGTCGTCCCAGAACAGTATACCGTACAAGTATTATACGAGAATATCTATAAGATAACGTATAATAAATATAGTCATTCATATAATGGTTGTTGTCCTATATGTAAAGAAGGATCTTCATGGGGTAAGAAGAAGAGGTTCTTTTATATCCCGAAAAAAGACTTAGCATATTGTCATAACTGCGGTTATAGTAAAAAGACGTTAGGATTCTTATTAGATGTTACTAGTAAGCCGCTTCATTTCTTAATAAATGAAATTAAAAACTTTGATGTGGTGATACAAATGCCTCGCGAAGAGGTTAAAGAGGAAAAGAAGGTAATAGATAAGAGCTTACCTGACGATTGCATTAATTTATCTGATACTAGTCAAGTAGAGTATTATAAAGATAATGCAGCAGTTATAGCAGCTTTAAACTTAATTAAAACGCGTAAATTAGATAAAGGTATTAATAAACCGAAAACGTTTTATATATCGCTAAAAGACCCGGTACATAAAAATAGACTTATCTTACCATTCTATGACGATAACGGAGATATTATATTCTACCAATCTCGAGGGTTAATGAAGAAGGATTTATTTGATAGACCGAAATATCTTAGTAAAGTAGGTGCAGAGAGAAGCTTATATGGTATGCAAAATATTAATCCCGACCTAGATTACGTTTTTATCTTTGAGGGTCCGATTGATAGCTATTTTGTAGAAAATGGTTTAGCTACTTGCGGTATTACAGAGAGAAGTGATAAGATGTTTACTGTATTGCAGAAGCAGCAAATCAATAAGCTTAATTTATATGAGAAGATTTACGTGCTAGATAATCAACGCTGTGATAAAGCTGCATTATTGAAGAGTATATCTCTAGCTGATAACAATGAAAAGGTTTTTATATGGCCGAAAGCGTTAAAAAGGTTTAAAGACTTTAACGATATATGCGTTGCTGGTAATAAAGACAAAATAAAACCTGAATTTATATTAAAAAATACTCATTCAGGTCTTAAAGCTAAATTATTATTAACTGAAATTAAGAATAGTTAATTATAGTTTACCACCCTTCATATATTACTTTATTAAAAAGGTGGTTAAATTTAAACGTCTGGATATAATCTATTAAGATGTAACCCTAAATCAGTTGCATCAATTTTATAATCATCTACATCAAGACTATTTATATCTTCGATGATATCCTGGAAGTCATTTAGTATAGGTTTTAAATCATTTTCTAATTCAGGTTTATTACGGAGAAGATCTTCAAGTCTTTCAAAAATATTACCTTCCTCAATATCGTAATCAGTATTACCAAAATCTTCATTTAAAGATGCGTATAGTTTATCAAATTTCATATATAAATAATAATACCCGTTTAAAGTTTTAAAAATCACCTTCTATAAGTGAATCATACGCTTTTACCAATTGAGGGTCATCAGCATAAGACTCTTGCTTTAATATATCAACAGCGTCGAATACCTTTTCAATTATTTGATTAATTTTGTCTTCTAATTCTGGTACTTCTTCTTTAAGTTGTTCCAGTAAATTTACAGCACTTTCGCCAGCATGATTTTCACCATCTTCTGCTTGAGGGTATGCGAAACCGTAATGCTCTTCAAATGCTTCAGCCCCGAACTGCTCGTAATATGAATCTTGTTCAGCACTAATAGCATCTTTACCTCTCATTATATTTTTTTCTCTGCTTTCGTTATCTTCATAACCTTCGTTAATAAGAGGTTTAGATACAGCGTAAGCTTCAAAGATTGAGTTTATGTCAGTTTTATTATTCATATAATTATTATTTAGTTAAATCTATATTTAGGATCGTTAGCTCCTGCTAAGTAACCTTTAAGTATTTCACTTAACGATGAAACTTCCATTGCTACTCTAGCAATCTTCTTTGTTTCAGAGTTTGAAATACTATCAAAAATCGTATCAGCTTCTGCGGAATTTAAAGATGTTTGAATACTATCTGTAGTACCGTTAAGGTAATTAGAAAATTCATCCATTCTATTAATCCACTCACTTAACTCATCAAACATCTCTCTTTGTTGAGAATTGACAGGGCTACCATCAGCTGTTTCAGGCATGTCAATATCAAAATCCCCAGCATCTGTTTCTGGATCTAAAGTTGATTGCATTGCTTCAGGATCAGTAAGTTGCTCTTCATCTTGCTCATTGAGAAACTTAATAAATTTTTTACTATATAAACTCATATTATTATTTATAAATATTTATATGCAAAACAAAGGAAAACTCAAAATGTTTGTTGATCACTTATTAAGTGAAGATCAGATACCTGATTCTAGCCGACAGGTTAATGGTATATCTTCAGATACACCACCTCAGCAAGTAGATGTTAACAGTTTACTTAAACAACAATCATCAGACGATAAAGCTCCGAAATTAAACCAATACCCTTTAAATGCATTCAATGAAATATCATCTGACCTATTTATAAATGTTCAAAATATTATAAGCATGCTCAAATCAGCTTACAATAACCCGAGTATTAAAGATAAAAATAGTGTACAAGAGTGTTATGAGGTAGCTAACTCTATAGAACAAAAAATAGTTGATTTATCTAAAAAAGTCGGTAAAATCAAATAATGATAAAATTTATAGTTTCAATAGTACTAACATTATGTATTAGTACTCTCTTTAGCCTCATATTTATTGATAACTTTAAAGTCGTATTTGCAATTGCAACTATATTACAATTTATTGGGTTTTATCTGTTCAATACTGCATATGAAAATTTGCTTAAAAAGAAAGCAATTCAATTGTCTATAGATTTTGAAAAAGAACGTGCTAGAAATGTGGTTACTGTTAACTGCCCGTGTAGTGAAAATAACCAGCAATCAATTCAAATGACATTAAATGAAGATACAATATATGAATGCTCAAAGTGTAAGAAAGAAATAAGAGCTAGCAATAATGTAAGCACATTAATGACAACAGTACCAATGTATATACAACGATGAGTTCAATTGAAAAACTAACTAACAATATACCAAGTTCAACACTTATATCTCAAGTTGAAGTAAATAAATTCCCTTTCGATGAACTCAAATTAGCATTAAAGGATTCTTTAGAAATGGATAACTACGATGCTTTTATACAAGGTATGGTGAAACAAAAAAATAATAAAAAGGTTGATATATTAAAGGTTTTTCTAGAATCCTTGTATAATGATATAAATGATATTAACAGTAAACATACCGGTGATGATAAATCATTCTTTAATATTAATAAGAAAATTTTAATAACGAACTTGCAAAACTCTCATGAAATTTTAAAAATGTATGGTATAGGGGATGATAAGTTAATATATTCACTGTTAGGAACACTGATACAATATATATATGAAAGAAACGAACAGTAATAAAGAAGAATATAGTATGGATTTTTTAGCTAGATTTGCATGCTTATACGAAGGTGTTAATTTAGCATGCCAGCGAGCAGAACGAATTGGTTATAATTCAGAAAAAAGTAATGTTTGGATTAAACCAGGAGCATTTCAAAAGTATGTTGCAGAGCGATATGGTGATATGAAATATAATATGGAACAAGAACAACGAGGTATACAAGTAGATGAAATTTATCCCTGGGACCAAGTTTATAAATAATACTACTAGTAATACTAAGCTATTTAAACGAGGAGTTGTTTATAATTTAGCTAATATTAAACTAGTAGAGGAAAAATATGAATATACATTTATATTACCTGATAAAACACCAAAAAAGGTAAAGTTTGAAAGTATTAAAATAGCTGATGAATTCTTACAGACTATTTTAGTTTAATAATAGTCACCATATACGTCAGTATCATTAATAGACATATCAAAGACGTCTTCTTTACTGACACTATCCACATTATATAAGTCGTAATCTTCCTTTTTAGTTTGTGTTTGTTCATTAACACCGCCACTTAACCGACCAGCAAACGTATCTTCATAAATTTGACTATTACCTGATATACCACTAGTCAAATTATTGAAAGGTATATTTGGTTCGAAACTATAATCTAGCCGTTTTGCTTTTATTAAGAAGACGTAATGACCAGCTAAGTTATTAATTTGAGCAATATCTTCATCAAGCTTTTCAGTTATTTCAAAATACTTAGCTTGTCGGTTATTAGGTCTATCATCACCGTATTCACTCAATTGAAATATATCACCAGCTTTAGGTTCAACAATATTATATTGAGTATCCCAAACAGCACTTAAAGTGTAAAATTCATCATAAAAAGATGATATATGGATATATGCAGTTATATCATCATCACTTTCAAACCCAAATTGAGATAATGTTATTGCATTTTCATTTAACTTCGCAGCAATAATTATTTCTCTTGGGTCTGCAAATACTTTTGTAGGTTCTTCACCATATAAATTATTTGCACTTAATGTATTGAAAGTATTAACAAAATATTTCACTTTAACACCGAATTGGTTAATTTCTTCTCTCCACCAGTTACTAAATAAAAAGCGTTCAGATTCTTGAATACTCTTATCGGTAAATCTATAGCATGCTTGATCAACTACTTGCATGCCTGGGTAGCAATCATTATAATCTGCACTCATCTTTTTATAATAAAGTTTTTAGTTTTGTCATCATAATATAGCTGTATACCAGTGCTTCCTAATTTTTTAATTTCACCTTTAATTGGTATAACATTATATTCCGTTCTGATATATTCTAAGTCTTTACGATCACATACTCTCATACCATGGCTATCTTTCAGAGATTCAATTTTAGAATTTTTTGATGGATCAATTTTTACGTAATCAGGTATAATTTTTTCACTATTTCTACTATAACCGTTGCTTGAAGCTTTTGGTATAGCTCTCCGATGTCGATGATTTACACCTACTTGAGGACCGTTATATTTGTTCTCAAAAAACTTTTTAAAAAGCTGCATATTTATATTTATACAAAAAAAAGCTGCAACCAATAAAGTTGCAGCTTTTTAAATTTACTTTTAAATCTTAAGCAAACAAGTCACCTGTTTTACCAGCTTTACCTGAAACTACTGCTTTCTTTGATTGAAGCTTATGACCTGCTGAATCTGGAAGATCATGACCTTCTCCATTTCCAACCTTCTTCAAGCTACCTTGTGCTTTACCACCTGAAGTTCTAACAGTACCTACTGTATTCTTACGGCTTGTAAGTGAATGGCCAGCTGAATCAGGAACTTCCTTTAATTCGGTAGCTTCGTCGACTGTTTCATCTTCATCTTCATCTTCTTCTGCTTCTTCAAAAGCATCAAAACCGCCTTCACCTTCATCTTCACCTTCATCTTCATCTTCGTCGGATAATTGATCCATTAACATATCATGAAGCTTTTGAGCTGTTTCACGATCTAAGGTTAATGTAATTTCGTCTGTTTCTTCAACTTCAGCATCACCTTCATCTCCTGCGTCAATGCCGAGTGCTTCGAGTTCATTTTGGTCGTCCTCAGACATTACCGATTCAAATAACTTATCAAATGTAGATTTCATGTAATTATTTATAGATTCTTTTATCTTTTTTCCAACCTTTTTATCATAATTCTCAGAAGAAAAATCTTCGCTATCATATAATTCATCCTTTTTCTTAGATTTTTTAGGGTCAATCGGGTCTTTTAGACCTTCTACATTACTAGGACCTGTTGATTTACCATTTTGTAACTTCTTATTTTTATCACTGTTTAAATCAGCTGGACCTTTACCTGGCTTAACGCCAAATTTAGCAGCTTTTTCACCAGGTACGTTTTCTGATAAAATATTAGTGGAATATGTATCCCAAATTTCTGTAAGTGTATTTGCCCGACTAGTCATATAAATATTTATTGAATGGTAGCTAAAAATAAACAAAATTATATGAATAACCCTGATTTACCAAATGTCGGGGCCGAATTTGAATATACACCTAAGATGATAAAAGAGCTTAAAAAGGCTCAAAACAACTTATTATATTTTGCTGAAAACTTTTTTCATATCATTTCACTAGATGATGGTAAGCAAAAGATAAACCTCCATTACTGCCAAAAACGAGCTTTACGTAAAATGCGTGATAATAGATTCTTTATATTATTAGCATCCAGACAAATCGGTAAGACTACAATGATGACAATTTATGCTTTATGGATTGCTTGCTTTAATAATGATCAACGAATTTTAATTGTAGCTAATAAGGAAGGCACTGCTATTGAAATTATGAATAGAATTAGATTAGCATATGAAGAGCTACCTAATTGGTTAAAGCCAGGGGTTAAAGAATATGGTAAGACTGCAGTAACGTTAGCAAATGGTACGAGAATAGGTATATCAACTACAACAGGTACAGCAGCTCGTGGTCAATCAGTAAATTGTGTTGATGGTAGTACAGTTGTAACTTTAAGAGACAAAGAGACACGAGCAGTATTCGATATAAACATGGAAGACCTTTCAGGTATGTTAGAAGGTAATGGTGAAATACCAACAGTTATCGATTTTAATGGGTAAATGCATACTCATCGAAAATGAACCGTTAAGTATAAATATTAATATGAATCGAAACGATCCTGATATTAATAGAAAGTATAACTATGTGTATAAAATTGCAAATACAGTTAATGGTATGGAGTATATTGGCGTTCATAGAACGGATAATATAGATGATGGTTATATGGGATCAGGTAAGCTGGTGAAGAGGTCTATTGCAAAGCATGGTAAAGAAAATTTTACTAAAGAAATATTAGAATACTTCCCTACCTACCGTGAAGCTTTAATAAAGGAAAAGGAGATCGTTACATTGGAGTACGCTAATAGAGACGATACATACAATCTAAGGGAAGGTGGTTATGGTAAGTGTGAATGGTCAGATAAATGGAAAAAGGAGTTTTCTGAGTATAAGAAAGCGCAATGGGCTGATGCTGATTGGCGAAAGGAGATGGTTGAAAAAATATATACAAATGAACGTGCTGAAAAAATATCACGTTCATTAAAAGGCAAATCTAGAGAAAATCCACAAAATAGAGATCTAGAAAAAATTCGTAAAACAGCTGAAGCGCATAGAGGTATGAAGAGATCTGAGCAAGCAAAACGCAATATGTCTAATGCAGCTAAAAATGCATCGAAAGAAGTGAAGCTAAAACGAAGTGGTAAAGGGATGGTATATATTCACAATCAAGTGACCGGAGAAGTAAAGAGGGTTGAGAAAGGCACTACTATCGAAGGGTGGTTACCTGGTAGTGGCTCTAAAAAGAGTAATAAATATAAAGGTATGAATAAAGGTACATATTTCGGTTATAATGAAGATACTCTTAAAATAAAAAGATTCCAAAAAGATGATGAACTACCGACTGGTTGGAAGAAAGGACGACCTAGCAAAAAATAATTATGGCAGATTTATATAGACATAAAACGTTTAAAAATACTAATTTCGAAGTATTAACTGATGAAGGGTTCAAAGACTTTAAAGGTATTATAGTAGGTGATAATAAGGATAAACTAAAATTGTCATTTAAAAGTAGCAAATTTGTTATATGTACACCTAAACACAAGATTACATTATGCTCAAACGGTACATACAAATACGCTAGCGAATTGAATGTTGGTGATATTATATACGGAGATGAGGTGGTTACTAGTATTGATGTAATTCAAAACAATGACAAGGTGTATGAATTATTGCATGTAGCTGATAATCATAGATACTATGCAAATGGTATCTTATCTAATCAATGTTTAATTCT
>Ga0228665_1000017_pt1 | contig 28975 bp, 43 predicted proteins | sample 79DmetaG_FD_182741 | JGI IMG/M metagenome (GOLD analysis project Ga0228665, IMG submission 182741) | Seawater microbial communities from Monterey Bay, California, United States - 79D | ecosystem: Environmental > Aquatic > Marine > Coastal | place: USA: California | collected 2016-11-07
GTCTGCGGTGGAGAGAGGGCACGCTCCTTACAAAAGACCTACACATAATATAATATATACAGTGTGTCCTCTCTCATAACTTTACTAATAGGAACTCAGATATAATATACGTATGAAATGGATCATTTATAATACGAAGACCGGTAAGCAACTGAGCCCATCGAAGTGGTGGAGGACGTGGCATGGAGCCAAGATGGCATCGACGAAGTATGAATTCGGAGAGGTATCAGATGCAGCCTGGTACTCTGATAATAAAGAACGACTAATCAATCAATAGGAACACCGATATAATAATAGTATGACAACAAACACAATTACAGAATCATCTCCTATGTCTTACCCATATGGTTACGGCATGCTCGACTCCTTTGTAGGTAGTATTGCTCACAAGTTTGAAATGGAGATGCGCAGTAAAGGTATCGAAGTTCCTGAAGGAGCAATCGAATGCATTAAGGAGCTCTGCGATACTGCTAGTAAGCGAGCTCGTTTTAAAGCTCAAGTAGAGTTTGCAGAGTATGGATCATAAGGAACACCGATATAATAATAGAGTAAAGAGATAACATACAACATATATTATGAGCGACTCAAGAAAATTCACAAACTTAATTGCTAAAGGCATCGACGAAGGAGAGCTCGTTGCAGCTCCTCTTCTTAAAGAGCTACTAAACTATCTATCAGAATCAGATGTACGAGAGTTTTACGTCGATAATGATTTAAATCTAGCGTGCGAATAGGAACATCGATATAATAGTAGAGTAGTAATAATAAACAAATAATAATAAAGTTAACAAGATAATAAAAAGATATGAACAAAACAGTAAAAGTAGAATCCCGCACCCGCAACCCGAACCTATTCTCAGTAGTACTTGAGCGTAATCCAGACACTGGAGCGTTCTCCGTAGTAGGTCATCAGGCGAAACGATTAGTAATGAAGAATCAGTTCACTGGTACTTGGGAAAAGGTAGCACCGCGTGAGATGGCACGAGCCCTCCGAAACAATAGTATCGTCTCCGCGTAGTAGAAGAAAGGGGTATTCCTCTCCGCCGACGATGTAGTTGGATGACGCGGAGAGGAGTTTGTTTTAAAAGTAGGAACGTATATATAATATACGTAGATCTTTGATAGTATAAGCCGAGGTGGCGAAATTGGTAAACGCAAGAGACAATATGTCGGTGTAGCCCAACGGGAGAGGCATTGCACTTAAAATGCATTCAGTGTGGGTTCGAATCCCACCACCGATACCATTTTATTGCGAAGTAGCTCAGTGGTAGAGCTGTTGACTGTTAATCAATAGGTCGTAGGTTCGATCCCTACCTTCGCAGCCATTTATGGAGATATGACTGAGAGGTTTAAGGTAGCTCTTTGCTAAAGAGTCGAAGTTTAATCGCTTCCGTAGGTTCGAATCCTACTATCTCCGCCATTTAAAGTGTATAGCCCAGGGCGCACTATAAAGATACCTGGGTACAATTTCTATGCAAGTCAGGCAGATACGGTTAGCTGCACCAGACTGTAACTTGCAAAAACGCGAAGCGCATAGAAGCATGGTGATCGGCTGGTAACCGTAAGCCTAGTTCCACAAAGACCATAATAGGAGTAACGCCCTATCCTGTGTATTTTATTTTCAGGGCCTGTAGCTCAGTTGGTCAGAGCAAACGACTCATAATCGTTTGGTCGTCGGTTCAAGTCCGACCAGGCCCACCATTTCGAGGAACTCTGATATAATAGTGGTATGACAAATACAATGACACTTACAGAACTCGACAAAGCATTCAACGAAGCGCTCGCCGATGGTGATCGTTCAGCAGTAGAATTCTACGATCGTCAGATCTGCCTCAAGATGCAGGCGATGGATGAGAGTGGTGAGCTGGACCATTACGACCGAGCATAAGGTAGCTCGTACGAGCGCTGAGTAGCGAAAGCGAAAGGCGCTCCCATAATAGGAACTCTGATATAATATTAGTATGGAAAATAAAAACAGCGAAAAAGTATATGACTTAAATTATTTGTATAATAATTTTGACTTGGATCTAATTCAAGAGGATTTTGGATGTAATGGTCTAGATTATGTAAAGGGGTTATGTATAAGGGATCTGGATATAGAGTTTGAAGGGTACAAGAAGGAACTCTGATATAATATAATAGTAAAGGAAATTAAATTAACAAAAGGAGATATATATTATGAAAAATTATTTGAAAATTGAAGTTGGAAGTAGAGGAGAAATTGAAGAAGTTAAGTGGTTTAATAATAAAACTTTTAAGGAAATTGTTGAGATTGGTAAGAAGGAGTTTGAAGATAATAGTGAAGAGTTGTTAAGTTTTTATAGGGAAGATGGAGAAGAAGAGGAAGGTTTAAGTTATGTAGAAGAGTTTTGTAGTTTTGTTGAGAAGGAAGATGTTGGGGTTGAATTTAGTTTAAATGAAGAAAGTGGTATAGGTTATTATAGGGAAGATTTGGTAAAAGAGTTAGTTGGAAAAGATTTAGATGATGAGAAGAATTTTGAATTAATTGAAGAAGTTAATGGAAGGGTAAGTGGTATTTGTTGGATGGATAATTTTGAATAATAAAGTTTGAAAGTATGGGGACTTGAGTACTGAAAAGGAAAGAGTCTCCTCGATATAATAGTTGTATGCAATATTTAAATGGACTATGAGCGAATGGGAAAACATGAAGCGCCGAGCAGAAGAGGCTACGGCAGAAACTAAGGTGCAGCACGAAGCCGAGAAGAATAGTCATTGTGAATCTTCGACTGGTTCTGCTGGCACAGAATCAGATGAGGCGTGGAGGCTCTATGTGCTAGAAAATCACATTTTGCAGGATGATGAATCAGAATCGGACGCGGCCAACTACTGGCACAAGCTCGACGACGAAACGCAAGATCGCTACCTGCAACGGATACGAGATTCAAAGCAGAACACTGAGAGGACTCGTGAGCGAAGCGAATTGAGTCGCTCGACAGCATTAAGGAACTACTGCCGAACAGGGAGAACTGAATCATGAGTGAGGAACAGAGATATAATAGTAGTATGGATAGAGATTGGATTGAAAATAGGAAAGCCCTCCTTAGCAGGGAATGGATTAAAGCTTCAGATGATGTATCAGAGCTCAGGGATAAGCTCATAGACGCAGAAGATAACTTAAATGATATCGCTGCCGAGCTCGACGATCTCAAATCAATGAACTAACAGGGAACTCAGATATAATATAGATATGACACATCTAAAAGACATCGCACTCGCTTCTCTTGTAGGAGCAGCTATCGCAGTTATGGCGTATATCGGCCTTGTAATCACGGTCCCAGTCCAATAAGGAACTTTAATATAATATAAGTATGAGCAAATACGACACAATAGCAACGATTAAAACAAAGTGCGAATCACTTTTCGAAATTAAAGATCTAGTAGCGCACTTCTTCATTGATAATCGCGATGAAGAGGAGGTAGTGGTAAAGAACTTCAAAAACGATGTACAGGAGAAGGAACATACGTTCTCGATCTACGATGCCGATATCGTTAAGATGATCAATGCGCATTTACAAGTAGCGCACTTTGGCGGTACGTTGGAATCAGTATAGAGGAACCCTTCTATAATAAGAACATGCGAAACCCACACACAATCAGAAGTATCAAAGATCTAACTGAAGAGGAACGTTCCGTTCACTTACACTACACCGTAGAGTTTCTAGAGGAAAATATTAAGGAACTATATGAAGTGCTATCGGATGATATTAGTTCCGACCGAACAATTCACCGTCTGGCGTTCCTTACTGATATGAATGACCGTCTAGAGACCATGCTCGATAAATAGGAACCCTGATATAATAGTAGTATGACAGACACAACAAACACAACAGATGTATACGTAGCCACGACAGTCCGATTCAGCCCTCAAGGAGAGAAGCTCGAGGAGGTTCGCGACTTTGCAAACGATTGGGACGGCTTCAAAGAAGCAAGCAAGTTCGTCGCAGGAGCAGACGAATACGCTATTTGGTATCAAGATAAGATAATCGATTTCTCGAAATAGGAACCACGATATAATATTACTATGAAACAACACGACAACACATATAACCGAATCAATTCTCTGGTACATCTCAAACTGCAGGACGATGTATTGAATGCATTTGCAGCAATGATGAAAGATCTCTTAGACGAGGAGCCATTTGAGCCCGAAGATATAGTTAAGTACATGGCTATTCGAATGCAGGAAGCAGCCGACAAATGGATCAACCCAGAGCTTCCTTCGCAACGCCACGACTGGTAAGTAGGAACTCTGATATAATATTGGTATGACAAATACAACAGAGCAGACAATCGAACAGAATCAATACGGTACCTTCAGCGTTTACGAATTCGGCGAATGGCCTCAAGGGTCAGTGCTTGAAGGCCAGACCATGAAACGCTTCTTAGGCATGTACGAGACAGCTGATCAAGCGAAGAGTGCTCACCCTGAAGCAGAAGAGGGGTACAGAGATGCACATAACCACTTCGATCACTTAAGTGACGAGTATTAGGAACTTAGATATAATAATAGAGTAAACAATAACCAATAACCAAACACAACATATGCAAAACCCAATCACACCAGTAGGCCTCTTCCATACACCAGAGAATATCAAAGAGCTTCAAGACATCCTCGCAAGCTATACAGCACCAGGTGAGAGTATCGTAGCTCAGACAGCAGCCTTTATGGCATGGAATCTAGCGAGTAAGATCGTTGAAGAAGCATTAGCAGATAAGAATGCAAATCCTCTAGCTGGAACAGTGATATAATATAGAGGTAAGAGAGATATAACTAACAACAAAAATACAACAAATAAAAATTATGAGCATTACTACAAAAATTAACGGAGTAGAAGTAAACGAAGTACCTAACCAGACAGAAGCAAAGTCGAAGGAAGTATCGATTGGTGAGGTATGCAATGCGATTGAGACAATTGTATATGCTAGCAAGGTAATGGGAGCGCAGGCATTTGCTAGCATCATTACTGATAAGCTTTATAGCTCGCATGAAGAGACTTATGTCAAGATGCTAGAGCTAGCAGGCGAGAGAGCTAAGAGCATTCAGCAGGATGCTTGGCAGGAAGCTAATAAGGATCGAATTGTAAGCTGCGGGCCAGAGCTAAGTCGCCGATAGAGGTTGTGTTGTTTCCTAGGCAAGAGTTTAAACTGCCTAACATTTTAAAATAATTATAACATCGAAATAATAGTAGTATAATTATAAATAGTAATATGAAAACAGATCGAGATTTAATTTTCGAAGCATATATGGCTAACAGTAAAACATCTACTTCACAATCTCAAAAGAGTTCGAGTGTGAAAGATATCATACCACTAAGTAAACAATACATGGCCGCTCATAACAATTACGAAGAAGCGCTCGCAGAGGGTGATAATAGTGCAGCATATCATTACGAGCGTGAAATGAACCGCTTGAGTAGAGAGATCGAAGATTGGGAATATGAGCATCCTGAAGAGGTTGAATGGTAATCACTTTAATTGTTGTGTTGTATGAGGTCTAGTTCGCAAGAGCTAGGCCTCTTTTTACCTCTCCAGTAAGGGGTACTCTGAGAGGTACACCCTTGCTAGCAGAGAGCCCCCGCTCAGAGCGGTAACCGTGGGAGAATTCTATATATAGAGCGGGGTATCCGAACCGGTGCTCACCCATGCCAATACAAAATTTTTTGATCGCGTCTCCCTTCTCTATATATACCCCGGCGACTATCTAAATCTCCGAGCCTTTCCGAACTAGTTCCGAATATACCGAGCCTTTCCGAACCCCACCTTGCAGAGGTAGCAGACGTAGTATACATAGCAATGCACTGCATCTCCCAATGCTCTACCGTTCGGAACGTTCCATATAACACCCTCTATGGGGAAGCTTGGAACGTACCGAACCATAGGAACTTCTAATATTTGGAACATATAGAGTTAAGAATGTTCCTAGTTCCGTATTAATAGTGTTCCGAAAAGGAGGTGTTCCGTATATATGAGAGCTGCGCTTTGAGCGGGAACTCTGCGCGTTGCGCTTTGTGGGGGGAACTTAATAAAAGATGGAACTATAGTGTTCCGATATTAAATAGATATATGGACGAATTAAGTGCAACTAAATACGCAGCTAAATATTATACTGGAGTATTACAGGATTTAAATAAGATTGTTTGTAAAGCAGCAATTGACAGGAACATTGACCTATCTGTAGAGCAATTGGAACTAATAAAGGAAATATCTCATAACGCAATTAAGCATGCTCGAGAGCGCGCTAACAGTGCAGGTGACTTACACGGCCGGTACTAGGTCAGGAACACCTCTATATTAGGAACAGTGATATAATATAGAGGTAAGATGATCGTTATAAAGCTAAAATGTGATAAGAAGATACGGGAACGTTTCAAGTACTACGGTATTGATAAGCGTAAGCTTGAGAACTTTCTTATGTTCCATACTAACAATTTAGTTAAGACGAGGAAGTGGTGGGTGCATGAGATTAAAGTAAAGGGTATAGCTGGTGCTGGCTCTCAGTACTTTTGGAACGAAGATGAGATAGAGATAGCGTTACAGTGTAGTGAGTGTTCCTCTAAGAAGCAAAGACGTATATACTTCCTTCAGAGTCTGGTGCACGAGTATAGGCATTGGATCCAGGCTCAGTTACAGCGAGTGGCTGAGAAAAAGATTACCTACACAGAGAAGGATGTAGAGGAACGTAATGCTAACTATCTTAAGAACGTATATGAGTTAGAGTGTACGGAGTGGGAAAAGATTGTTGAGAGATTTAACGAATTTATATAAATAATATTATGAAGTCATTCAAAGAATTGTATAAAAGCCTTATCAGCGAGTATAATGAAGATTATAAAGACTCGCATGCAGATGCAGAACAAGAGTATAAAGGTTATACAATCTCTTATACGACAGAATATGAAGAAGATTATTCGCATAATTTTTATACCATCTTTACTCCTGATGGTAAGAAGATAAGTAGTGTAGACTTACAAAATATTGGTGTGAAGCTTCCTAGAGATGATAATGAAGCATTTGATGTGATTGCAGGTTTAATAGATACGGGGAAGATTTAATATGCATAATAAAACTGACAATGAAATGATCTATGAAAGTTTAAACCAATCAGGTATTGCTTATGATCAGCAACAGAGTAAAGGTAACAAGTATAGACCACAAGTTGGTAAAGGTAACTATAATCAATTTTCTGGTTTAAACACTTCACTTAAAACTAACGCAGGTGCTATGCCTAGCTTCGGTGGTATTTCAGATGAAGAAATTGAAGGTGATGAGGATACGATTGAAGTTAAAGGTTACGGTGTAATGACAATTCAGCAATTGAAGCAATTAATTGAACGTAGATCGAATGAAATTTCACAATCTATTGCTGATGGTAATTTAGATGTAGGTAATAAAGCAGACATATTAAAGTTATTTGCTGACACTTACAGTCGTAGAAATAATTATTGACTTTCAACAGACATACGCTATAATAGTGTATGGTAGACAAAATAAAAGTTACGTGGAGCGATATAGAATTTCTTAGTAATGTAGTTTCAGAGACTATTATTAAAAGTGGTATCAAATATGATACAATTATTGCTCTAGGTAGAGGTGGTTTGATACCTGGAGCTATATTGAGTTATAAGCTTGACATAAAAAACTTACAAAACTTAGGTATTAACACACGACATGATGATGGTAAATATCTCGAAACTTTAGTATATCAAAAACCGAATAGTATCTCGGGTAATGTATTAGTAGTAGATGATATCAATGATAGTGGTAAAACTTTTGAAGCTGTTAATTCGTTAATTAAAACTGAATACCCAGATATAGGTGAATTACTGTACTGCAGTTTAACGACAAAACATGATACAGAATTTAACGAAAATACTATTTCTGGAGAAATAATCAATACTTCTGATTGGTTAGTGTTTCCTTGGGATAAATAATTAAGTGAGAGCAAAACCTTTTTACTTCGAAATTAAAGATATGGTAACGCAGTTTATTGCTGCGTTTGATGATGTAGTAATAAGCAGATACAATAAAGATAGGCAAGAACAGGATAAGATAAATGTAAGATATATATACGCTCCTAAAGAGAGAGTGATGTATGATATCATTAACGAAAATAAAACAATAACACTACCAGCAATTGCAGTTAATATTACTGGTATAAATAGAGACGAAACTCGTGTGTTTAATAAGTTAGATGGGTTTTACTATCAAGGTACAGTTGGGGAAGAAAAGACTTCAACTCATATAAAATCTCCTATACCAGTTAATATATCTTTAAAGGTATCTGTTCTGAGTAGATATCAAACCGATATGGATCAAATTATTAGTAACTTTGTACCATTTTGTAACCCGTATGTTATAGTAAGTTGGAAGGTACCTACTGATTTTGACTTAACTAACGAGCAAGAAATTAGAAGTGAAATATTATGGGATGGTAATATTTCAATGTCTTACCCAACAGAGCTAACATCATCGAAAAAAGCTAGAGTAACTGCTGATACAAATTTTACTATAAAAGGCTGGCTATTTAAAGATACTACAGGTCCTGCTGGTAATATATTTTATATAGATCAAAATACTAATTTAGAAAATAAATTAGAAAATTATGATAATTTTGAAGCTCTATCAGGTAATTCATATACATTCCCAACTTCAACTGGGTTAATTTCAGATACACAAAGTATATATATTTCAGGTACACCAACGATAACAGATATATTTTATAATGGTGTTCAGTTATTTGATGATATAACTCTAACTTCAGATATTACAGGTAATGTAATATTGAATGGTAATAGATTTAATGATGTTACAAATATGTTAGTCAGTACGAATAACAGTTCATTTTATACTAACCTAACATCTATAGACGGGTTTACTCGTCAACCAGCTATATCAGGTCAGTTAGTTAACTATACTGTTTTAAATGATAATATAATAATGGTTGAAACACCTAATATTAATTCAGGTTCTATTAGATTTATACCTTATAACATAGCTGGATATTCATTTAGTGACGCAACTTTACACTCTCAATCTTTAAGCACCAATTCTACCTTTATTATTGTAGAATAAATCATAAATAATTACAATGGCAGATCAACAAAATAACGGGCAACAATCCGGTTTCTTCAAAAACATTCTAAATAAATTACCATACCAGACGGTTGATTTTAATAAAGTTCTTAATGACTTAAATCCAAAATACCAATCATTTGAAGATGTCGGTATGAAAAGAACTGAAGCTTTAGCTAAAAATAGTATATTTTTTAATAATGAATATAATAATACAGGTACAGGTCAGATAAGTGTTGATGGTAATTATGGTAATTTAGTATATGCTAATGTAGAAGAAAATAAAGGAGGCCGTTTACAGGATTATAGAATAATGGCATCATTTGCTGAAATTTCAGATGCATTAGATCAAATATGTGATGAATGTATTAATAAAGATGCTCAAGGTAATATTATAAAATTAATATTAAGAAATACTGAACTTCCGAGTGACATTGAGAGAAATTTAACAGATGAATTTGAAAAATATATAGAATATTTTCAATTAGAAAGAAAAGGTTTTGAATATTTTAGACAATTGTTAGTTGAAGCTGAAGTTTATTTTGAACATATTATACATAAGCAGCATACTGAAGATGGTATTCTTGGTGTTGTACATTTACCGTCAGATTTAATTGACCCTATATATGATAATATTCAAAATATGATCATTAAAGGTTACATATTACGTAAGCCTATTTTTGATCCAACTAAACCTGGTAAGATTGATAAATTTGATTTTATACCAATGGATGATAATCAAATATCTTATATCAATTCCGGTATATGGAATCAAGATAAGACATTTAGATTACCGTATATTGAGAATGCCCGTCGTGCATATAGACAATTATCACTTGTTGAAGATTCTATTGTTATATATCGACTAGTAAGAGCACCAGAACGTCTCGTATTTAATGTTGATGTCGGTAACATGGCACCGCCAAAAGCTGAAGCATATTTGAGAAAGTTAATCCAAGAGTATTGGAGTAAGAAGACTTTTGATAGCAGTCAGTCTGGTCAAGTTCAAAAGTTTAACCCGCAAAGTATGCTCGATTCATTCTGGTTTGCTAAAAGAGCAGGCTCTGAAGGTACATCAGTTACTCAATTACCTGGTGGAGCTAATCTTGGTGAGTTAGCAGATTTAATGTATTTTGTTAATAAACTATATAAAGCTTTAAAAGTACCAACAAATAGATTAAACCCAGATTCAACGTTTAGTGATGGTGATCAGATATTAAGAGAAGAGCTTAAATTTGCTAAGTTTATTATACGTTTACAACAACATTTTGCACAAGGTATAAAAAATGGCTTTTTAACACATCTTAAATTAAAAGATATGTTCACTAAGTACGATCTTAAAGCTCAAAATATACACTTGGAATTTAATGTACCGACTAATTTCTATGAAATGAGAGAAAGTCAGAAGTTAGAACTTAAAGCTGCTAACTTTAATTCATTAGCTACTAATGAATATATTTCAGCTACGTACGGTCAAAAGAAATATCTTGGCTGGTCTGATGTAGAAATTAAAGCTAACAGAGAGTTCTTACGTAAAGATAAAGAGTTAGAGTGGGAATTAGCTCAAATAACTAACGGTGGACCTAATTGGAGAGATGATTTAGAGCAAGCAGCTGCACCGGGAGGTGATGTAGCTGGTGGTGGTGAAGTAGGTGGCATGCCTCCTGAATTCGGTGGAGGTGAAGCTGATGTTGGTGCTGAACCAATCGAAGAACCGATTGAAGAACCAATCGAAGAACCTGTTGCTTAATTAGCTAATTAATCTTTCCAGACTAATACTAAACTACCGTGATCTAATATAGTAATCAATTCACCTGATGTTGGATTCATAGTAGTATTTAAAAAGTCTTCAAAATACTCAGTGGACATTGCTCCGGTTACTGAAGGTACGACTGTTGCGTTGTAATTAGGTGCTGACATATTATTATTTATTTAATTAATTGAATCTAACAAAGATATATTAAATATTGTTGATGGCTAATTGCGAAATATCTCCAATATCAGGGTTCCAAAGTACCAATCTTAATAATAGAATTGACAGTTTTAGTAGATTAGGTGATAGAGTATTACGTACTCTCGGGTATCCATTTATCAATGTTGAAGTACATAAAGACCAGCTTTATGAAAATATAAGTATCGCATGCGAATATTTTACAAAATTTGCTGGATACACAAAAGAGTATCTTATATTTGATAGTGCAATGTATAAGAGAAATTATGGTATAAGATTAGATGAGTTATTTACTCTGCAGAATAGTGATACATTTAAAGAGCAAAAAGATTTAAGAACTAGAAATCCAGATTTTACAAAACTAGTAGAAGATAATACAGTTTACATTTCTACTAGTGGTGCACCTGGTTCATTATTTACAGGTATATCTTCTTTATCTTCAGCTTTATTAAGTGGTATAGATGCATATGATATTTTTACACCTGATTTTTATACTAATATTATCACCGAAGTTCCGACAATTAGCTCAATTTTTAAAACAAAAGTTCAAGATAAATTTACCGTTGAAGGTTCTGATAACGGTAATAATGGTCAATTTATCAATAGTTTCGATTACGATGTAATGGATTATAGAAAAGTTGTGGCTATGACAGACTTTGAAGAAGGTTCATCTACTGGTATTAATACATTGTTTACTATTGAACAAACGATGGCTCAACAAACTTATTTTAGTTATGCAATGGGTAATTACGGCTTTGATTTGGTTAGTTGGTATGCTATGAAAGATTGGATGGAAACGAGAGAAAAATTATTAGCTACCAGACGATCATATACATTTGATGAAAGAACACAAATTATGAGAATGTACCCTCAACCTAATGCTGGTAATAGTGATATAAGATTTTACGGTGTCATTGCATGCTACGTAGAAAGACCTATTAGAGATATTATTAAAGAATTATGGGTATATCAATATACATTAGCTCTTACAAAGATGGTAGTTGCTAATATAAGAGGTAAATATGGTAGTGTATCTCTTTTTGGCGGGGGTAGTGTAAACGCTACAGATTTGATGACACAGGGTTTAGCTGAAAAGCAAGCATTAGAAGAGCAACTACTTACAGGGGCTGCACCAGGTCAAGGAGATGCAGACCCTGCTATGTTCTTTGTTGGTTAATCGGTAGCTTGAAATATTTCAATTAGCTTTTGAATAATACCACTTGCATCGTTTATACTTAAAACTTCTTTAACTGTAGTTATTTGTATATCTGCTTCCGGTTCAGATTCATAATCACCGTATACATCCTCTTCATCAGTTACTGATAGATCAACTGCATCAGTACTATTATCTACTACAGGTGTATCATATGATACTTGATTTATACTACCTGCATCTGTTAATATATTTTCTAAAAGTTGTTTTGTATGTTCTTGTTCTTTACTTCTACCAACAAAATCAATTATCTCACTTTGAGTAAATAAACCTTTTAAACTTGTTATTGGATTATCATAAGATGCATAACATAGATGAGCTAGATATTTAACTGTTACATCTGCAGTATCTTTAATGAGATAATATGCACCTTTTTTGTTTATAGTAACACCGGTATCAGGATTTTCATACGCCACTTTAGCTGGTCTCATTAGATTTTTTTGTCTAATGCTTGAATTAGTTATTATCTTTTCTTCAAATATCATAATTATATTTATAGTATGAAAAAGGATAAAAGGTATAGACAAGGTATATTCAAACCTAATAACAATAAAAAATACATAGGTAAAGGAGACCCTGTATATAGGTCGAGTTGGGAATTAAAGTTTTTTAGATGGGCAGATTTAAATGAAAATGTATTAGCTTGGGGTAGTGAAAATATTGTAATACCGTATTTAAGTCCTATAGATAATAAGGTGCACCGTTATTTTGTCGATAATTTTATAGTTTTCCTGGATAATAAAAATAATAAAAAGAAATTTTTAATAGAAATAAAGCCAAGTAAACAAGTCGAAAAACCATGCAACACCAAAGGTAAAAGAAGGACGACTATATTATATGAACAAAAGACTTGGGTTGTCAATCAAGCTAAATGGGTAGCAGCTAAAAAATGGGCAGATAAAAAAGGTTATGAATTTTTAATTTTAACTGAAAAAGAATTAGGTATAAAATAAAAAATAGTAGTAAATAGTTCCTACTAGTATAAATAATATTACATGAGTTTAAATCTTATAGTTGAATCACCTGCACCGAAAGAAGAATTTGAATATATCGTCGAAGAAGGTAATTCAAAAGGCTCTCAAAATTTCTTTATTAAAGGTCCATATATGATGGCGGAAGATGTTAATAGGAATAAAAGAATTTATTCTCTTAACGAAATGCAAACAGAAATTAAACGGTACGAAGATACGATGGTAAATACCGGTAGAGCAATGGGTGAGTTAAATCACCCAACTACAGCTGATGTTGATCTAGAAAGAGCATGCCACTTAGTTACAGAAATGACGCAAGATGGTAATGTATTTTACGGTAAGAGTAAAGTTCTTTCTACACCAACAGGTTTAATTGTCAGGTCACTTATTAATGATGGTGTAAGAGTCGGTATGAGCTCTAGAGCTTTAGGTCAGTTAATACCAGAATCAGGCCAAGATGGTGTTAGCCGTGTTCAAGACTTTAAATTAGTAGCTATTGATTGTGTAGCTGATCCATCGTTTCCGAAAGCTTTTGTAAATGGCATTTTAGAGAGTAAGCAATACGTTGTTAATGCATATGGTCAGTTCGAAGAAGCTTATGATATTTTTGAGAAAAACATATCAACAATGCCTTTAAAAAATAAAGATGCATTTCTTAAAGAAAACATTATTAAATTCCTAAGAACGTTATAAATAATTAATATGTTAGATGTAAAGACAGATATTAGGAAATTTATCGGTAATGTCATGAACAAAGATTACCAGAATGCAAGTAATAATTTATCTGAGGTAATTGATCAGAAAATTAAGCAGCAAATCATAAATAATAATATAAATATTTTTAACCATGAGTAATATTAAAACAATTCTAAAAGAAGCAACCGGCGGAGCACTTAACGATGAAGTGTTATCTGAAATTGAAAACGTCTTTGAACAAAAAGTCAATGATAAGGTTGAGCTTCATGTTGAACAAGCATTAAATGATCAAGATGAATTATATTCTGAAAAGCTTGAAGAATTGATTGTTCATATCGATAATGATCATAGTGCTAAATTAAAGACAGTGGTTGAAGCGGTAGATGCTGATAGAGCTAATAAGCTTAAAGCAGTTATTCGTAAGTATGAAACAACATTAACAGAAGATGCTAATGACTTTAAGGAAAGCTTAGTAGAAAGCATTTCTGATTACATCGACGTTTATATCGATGAAAAAATCCCAACTGCTAGCATTCAAGAAGCAGTTAAAAATACCAAAGCTAAGAAGGTATTAGAAAATTTAAGATCACACCTTGCAGTTGATAGCGCTCTTGAAAAAGAAAGCGTTAAAGATGCAGTGTTAGATGGTCATAACCAAATCAATGAAGCTTCTAAGAAGCTTGAGTCTGTTCTTAAAGAGAACGCCGCAGTAAAGAAAGAATTAGATGCAGTTAAATCTGAGTTTATTCTAGAAAATAAGGCAGCGCAACTCGATGAAAGAGCTAAAAAGTATGTCAAGAAGGTACTATCCGGTAAGGGTGCAGAGTTTATCTCTGAGAACTTCGACTATACTGTTAAGCTTTTCAAGAAAAAGGAAGAGAGCAGGCTCGAGACTCTAAAAGAAGAGGCTTATAGTACAACGGAGAAAGTAGATCGTGTTATACATGAAAGTGCACCGGTTCAAAGTGCATCTAATGACTCACCTTATCTTCAAGAACTTTCAAAGTACTAAGAATTTCCTACATTGTTTAGGCATTCCTGAGTTTCCTGGTTTACGTAAAAACCTTGGGGTCGATATAAAGGAAAAAATCTATTATGAATACAAATACAATTAGACCTTCACAGGCATATATTGATGAATCAAGAGCTTCGTCTCTTTTAGAAAAGTGGGCTCCAGTTCTGGACTACACATCTAAGAGTGTTGCAGCAATTGAAGACAGTCACACTCGTTTGAATACAGCAATGTTATTGGAAAACCAAGAAGCATGGTGCATTCAAGAGGGTAACACATCAGGCACTGGCGGTGCTTTCGGTAACGGTGGTTCTATCGGAGTTGGCGGCAACGCTTCCGGTACACCTGGAACTGACAGCTATGCTACTAATGATGCTCGTCTTCCAAAAATCTTGATTCCAATGATTAGACGTACTTTTCCCGAGTTAATTACAAATGAAATCGTAGGTGTCCAGCCTATGGCAGGTCCAGTTGGTCTTGCTTTCGCACTTCGTTATAAGTATTCAGGCCAAGTTCTGGGTAACGGTATTGACAACAATACCGCTCCTACTCCGAGCGTACCTGGTACTATCTCTTCACTAGCTAATAGTGGAAGCGGAACCGAAGCTGGATACCAAGAGCTATACACAGCCTACACTGGTACATCTGCTAACTACTTAAGTGGTGATGAAAGTACAGAGTTTGGTGCATTCAGCGAAGCTGATAGAGGTGTCGCAAGACTCCTTCAAAACTTCGAGCTCACAGGTGATATTCCAACTATGGAAGTATCCTTTGAGAAGACTGCAGTTGAAGCCGGTACACGTCGCTTAGGCGCACGTTGGTCGGTAGAGCTTGAACAAGATCTCAAAAACATGAATGGTATCGACATCGATACTGAATTGACAAACGCTATGTCGTATGAAATTCAGGCCGAAATCGACCGTGAAATGCTTATGAGAATGGTTCAAGTTTCTCTCAACGCTGGTAAAGGTGTTGGTTACTCAGTTTGGGCTCCACAGTCCGCTGATGGCCGATGGTTAGTAGAGCGTAACCGTGATTTCTACCAAAGATTAATCATTGAAGCAAATCGAATTGCTGTTCGTAACCGTAGAGGTGCTGCAAACTTTATAGTTTGTACTCCACGTGTTGCTGCAATTCTTGAAATGCTTCCTGAATTCCAATGGGCACCAGTACAAGGTAGTGTTAATACACAACCTGTCGGTGTTGCAAAAATTGGTAATCTTGGTGGACGTTTCAACGTTTATCGTGACACACGTACAGAAGGTCAGGCACTTAAGAATGACCTTTCTGGCGGTGCAGCGATCAACAGTACTGTTGAATACGCACTTCTTGGTTATAAGGGTCCAGAGTTTTACGACACTGGTCTTATCTATTGCCCATACATCCCAGTTATGGTTCAGAGAACAATTGGACCGAATGACTTCGCGCCACGTGTAGGCTTGCTTACACGTTATGGTGTCGTAGACAATATCTTCGGTGCTAATCTCTACTATCACGTTATCATTGTAACCGGACTCGGACAAGCATTCACTCCTGCTACGCAGAGTGTTTACTTCTAAGCCGAATTAAACGCGGATTAATCCGCTATCTGGTTAACAGATATAGTTTGAGACCTAGTTCATTAATTTGAGCTAGGTCTCTTTTTGTGCGCATTAAAAAGCCGATAACTTTCGCTATCGGCTCTTATATTACTGCTTACTCGTTTTGATATGTATCATCCCAGGATCAACAAGCGGCTTAGCAAACCGTTCAATTAGATCATTGCTTGATGCTCTAACTGGGTTAATATCAATACCACCTCGTCGCGCATATAGACACATTACTAAGAGTTCGCTCGGTTCGAACGCATCTTGTAAACGTTTATATATACACTCGCAAATTTCTTCATGGAAGTGACATTCATCTCTAAATGATATAACATATTTCAATATACTATGAGCATCGATAGCATTCTTTGATTTAATATGAATGAATACATCCCCCCAATCTGGCTGAGAAGTAACACGACAGTTACTCTTAAGTAAACCAGAATAGAACTTCTGCTCTACTTCATTCTCTCGACTAACTGCTTCTAATAAACTTGGATCTTCAGTATACTGAGTATATTCAAGCTCGCTAGAATCCTCTAAGAGATCAACATTTAAATAATGCTCAATATCCCATTCATTATCTGGACTATTAAACTTTTTATTTACTCGTACACCACTATGAAATGATACCTTAACATCAGTCTGAAGTAATTCACTTAAGTCTCTAGCAGAAATTTCTTCGAAGTTCTTAACTGCTTTATCATTACCATCTCCCATTTTAGTCATATTAAAAGAGTTAAAGTATAGTTTAATACTCTTACTCTCGACAATATACTTACTACTGCATGGGTATACACATTTAACTACACCTGTTACAGGTCGACCATTCTTTAAAAGGAATGAGCATTCATATGCATTCCACGTATCTGAACCAACGAATGGTAAAGCATCATCAAAAATATTGAGATACTCTCTGTTATTACTTCGGGGTTCTCTTACTAGTAGACCTTTATCATACGTACTCTTATATTGAGACGATTGACCAAGATGCTTACTAATATTGCTGTTATCTAATTTACTGTTTGCCATAATTATCAAATGTATTATATATTGTTTCTAACCGTTGTTCAACTGTACCACTTAACCTTACTACATCTATTTTAAAATGATTGATTGCCTCTTCAAAAAGGTTAATGATAGTATCACGAAACTCTTTATTCGCACTTCTCTCACCGTCATCTACTAAGGGTATGTCAGGTTCTGTATAAAGTATAACATCTACATTACCAATCAATTTACTAAAGAGGTATTCACTATAATTATATATCTCAATAGGTATTTTTTTCGTCTGATACTGATACATCGTATATATCAACCCGTCTAGAATACATCTATCTAATACAACATTTTTACCTTTAAAATCGAGATAATTATATAGATGACTATTTACAGTTAATAATTGAGTATATTCATCTCCACTCTCATTAATATCTAACTTATATTTATCTTTTAAACTCCTTGTAATTTCTGGTACGAAATTAAACTTACGAAAGCGTTCATCCAATTGAATTGCTTTCAGTAAAGTAGATTTACCTGTACTTTGAGCTCCTGTAAAACTAATAACCATGACCTATAATACTTTTAAATTGATTAACATTGTAATTTATATTCTCTTGCTCCGTATCAGTAACTTCATGATCAATTAGATCAGCTAACATAATCGATGGCTTTTCGTTTAATCCTAGATCACCATTATATCTAAGTTCCTTAATACCTGCAACTACTGGATTAGATGTATCTACAGATCTAATAGATCTATCACCAATATAGCTTTTGAATTCCTTAGCCAAAGAACAACCTAAAAGGTGATGAGGTTTATTATTATTCCAAATACCATCCGATTTTAATTGGTTAATTAATCTTCGACGACCATCACACCATCTTTCTAATTTAGTCTTACCGATACCAGTTACAATATAATAACTAAAATCGAAACTAATCGCGATGTAATCAGCATAGTCTGACATATACCTATAACAATCGACAATCTCATCATATGTCTTACCTTGAACTGCTCCGATTTTTAAACCTGGTAAGTCTGGATATTTACCTGTAAATTCAGAAAAACTCTTAATTGTAGCATATCCATCCTCTAATACATCGGGTACAATATAAAAACTAGGTTTTAATTCTTCAGCATATTTAGCAAACTTTTCTGAATCAAAAGACTCACCGAGCTCGAAGATACTATTATCTAGCAATACTTGACGACCTAATTTAATAGAATCTTTAAAAAACTGATAATATTCTGGGTGAGTCTCAAATAGATGAACTAAAGCATAATCGTAATCATTATACGATCGTGATTGTTCTAGAAATGATATAGGACTTTCATGTGATACATACATACATTAATTATAGTAGTAAAAACTGAATAGTCAAGTAAATATTTATATGCCGCTCCCTAAACCAAATTTAGATGAATATACAGAAAAAATTAACAATATTATACCTACTAAAACGTTAGAATTACCTACAACTGTAAAGACATCAGTAATTGGTGATACTATAAGTAATGTTAAAGGTGAATTAAAAGATAAAGTTTGTGGAGCAGTTGATTTAGTCTCAGATATAAAATCTGGTCTATCGAGTTTAGCTACAGACGTTAAAGATATAGATGTCGGTGCTTATATTAATTCTGGAGTTGATGCAGTAAAAGGTAAATTAAATGAAGCTAAGAACTTATTTACATCTGCTAGTGCAGAATTACAAAAAGGTGCAGCAAGTATTAAAGATGAAATTAAAAATAGTTTAAACGCTTTAGAAGATGAAATTGTACAGCAGGTAGAGAGTGCTAAATTAGCAGCTGCTGGTCTAAAAGATACCGTAAAAGATATAGGTAATATGAGTAATAAGCTTGTTAAGAATTTAACTACAGTACCTGATATAAAGCTAGGTATACCAAATTTTAAAGGTAATTTTTGCGATGAAAAAACTGCTGAAGCTGCAGCAGGTGTTGAAGCTGCAGCACAAGCTGAAATCCCCGTAGCAGAAGTAACGAAGAGTCAAACGAAATCTTTATCCAGAGTATCTAGTTTAGCTGGTCCTATGACGGAAGAAGAAGAAGCAGCATATTTCGCTGGTCAAGCAATTATACCTACTAGGTTTATAGCGACTATAATGAAAATAGATGACTATTACGATTTTTCTCCATATGGAATGTCTAACTATTTTGCTATACAAGAATTTGCAAAAAAAGAAGCTGCAGCAGGTTACCCGGAATGGGTCGGTGATAACGGTACAAACATTACTACTTATTTTGAACAAAAAGCATATTATATGGATGTAGCTAAATCAAGATTACCAAACCCTAGCACTGTCAGTGCAATTACTTTACTAGCTCAACAAATATTTGAAGAACGTTTCGGAAACATAACCGATAGAAAATGGATATAATATAATGAAAGAATATAACAGTACATATATAGGAATCGTCGTTCAAAATAACGATCCAGATCAAAGAGGTAGGGTTAAAGTCTTTGTACCTCATATTTCTGGAACGGTTTATAGTAAATGGATAGAAGATAAGACAGATAAAAAATATAAATTTATCGGGTTTAATATTGATTCAGATTTAACATCAGTTTTAGAAGATTTAAAACTGGTATTACCATGGTGTGAAATATGTTCACCTTTAACAAGTGAGAATAGTTCAGGTAGGTTTAACGATTTTAATTACCATGCTAATACATCTGATGGTAATTTTTACTCTAATTTCGCAGCGTCATCTGGCTCTAAACCTGGTTCAGTTTATGAAAATGCAAACGCTAGATTAGAAGACGCATTTGCAGGTGATGTTAATAATGTTAATAACCCGAACCCGTATAGTTATATGTATAAACCGACAACATATACTAACGGAGCAAAAGGTGCATTTGGTATACCAGCAGTTGGTGCACATGTGTATGTATTTTTTAGAGATGGTAATCCGAATTTCCCAGTTGTAACTGGTGTTAGTTATGGTTCAGATGATTGGAATGGTATCTACAACGAACCTCAAGATTATCCTGGTAAGTTTGAAAATTATCCAGAACCCTTAACTGAAGTAGATCAAAATGTTGAAAATTACAGAAACAAATATGTCCTCAATCAAAAAGGAGGTACTTTTGAAATTGTCAATTCTGATTTAAATGAAAAAATTAAATTAACCCATTATAGTGGTTCGTTTAAAGAATTTAATAATAATGTTAATATTGAACTAGCTACAAAAAATGATCAAAAATTGGTATTAAATGATAGTTTTGATACAGTTCAAGGTTTTAAAAATTCGTATACTGGTAAAGATTTTGATGAAATAATTAAGCGGGATAAATATAAAAAAGTTGGTACTTTAAATACCGAATATTTCGATAAATGGAAAGATATTGTAGCTGTTATACAAAACAACAAGCAGTTATTTGAAATTAAACGTACAAATAATAATAATATACTTAACGCTAACGGTGCTATAATGGTTAAGCGTAATAGTACTGAGCAATCTAGAGTTGGAGATTTTATAAACTTCCCGGTTACAGATGGTAAGTACGAATATAAAGCTTTAAAGAATGAAGATATACAACCTGGTAACGGTTTTGGTAAATTCTCTACTAGTACATTTGATGGACCTACAGGTATGAATGATTTAAAAACTGTAGCTCAATCAACAACAACCGCGCCTATTGTTTCAAGATGGGTAAATGAAAGTGGTAGAGATTGGTTAAATGGTAAAGGTAAACATCTTTCAACACAAAATGGTGAATGGGACGTTGAAACAAAAAAAGATAAATTACAGTCGTTAATTGAAGATAATTTAGAAGATTTAATTAAAATAGAAAATGAATTAGGTCTTGGTGGTAGTGAAGTTATTGAAATAACTAAGCATAAGTTAGAAACTATCGGAGTTCTTATGAATGATTTCGGTAGTATACGGCTGGATAATATCGGTAAATCAATAAACAATGAAGTTTTAGTTGATGATGATGGTGTATATGTAAATCAATCTGATAGCCCATTACTTGAATATGTACATGTTCAAGATCTACCTGGCGGTAATTCAACGTTAAATGTATGCAATAGATATAACGTAATGGTTGGGGCAGGTGGGTTACATCTAAAAACATACGGACCTATAAATATGTCAGGAACCATAACTAATATAGCTGGGGAACAAATTAATTTAGGTTCAGAAAATGAAATTAATATAGATGCTAAAACTATTAATATTAGTGCTGAAATATTAAACATGAGAAACAAACGTCAAAGACAGATTATAATTGAAAACAGTCTCGGGGTTAATAAAAATTTAGTTGTTGGTGGTGGGTTACATGTAGAAGGTGAAACATTCTTACAGCATGTTACTGCTCCAAGAGAGTTTCAATTAACCGAACAGACAACTGTTTTTGCTAAACTGTTAACAGGTCTACAATTTAAAGTAAATATTAAAGGTGGTACACATGTAGATGCAGCAGATAGTTCTGATAACCATAATAGTTGGACCGGTGGTACAATAACTCTTATAGCAGATAGTAATGATGATAAAGTTAGATGCTATGAACATTCTCATGCCTTTGCAAATTTACCATTAACCTTAGTAGATAATAATACAAGATTGAGAGAAATTGCTAAAGAAGTTAATTCTGGTAGTGATAGATCAATATCTAGACCTCAACATAATGAGAAAAAATCTAATTTTGGTCCAGGTAAAGGTAATTACCAAGATAACGATAAACCTACTAAAGGTGATACCTAATTTAAATCCAATAATTTTTATTAGATTAATTTAATGATTTCAATTAGATTCCCTAATAAATCTCTTAAATATAAACATATATATGGACTCTAGAGAAAAAACTCGTCTCGATAGAATTGAAGAAAAGATTGATAAGATGGCAGAAGCTGTTGTATCTTTAGCCCGTGCTGAAGAAAAAATTCTTAGTCTCAACACTACAACACACACTATATTAAAGCGGCTTGTTGAATATGAGACACGTATGAGAGAAGTTGAACAGAAAGCAGCTGAATCAGAATCAAAACTTAAATCAATTACAGCATTTATATGGACTATAGTTACAGCTGTAACAGCGGCTATAGTCAGTGGGATTGCTTGGTTTAATGGTAGTAATTAGTATTATCTTTTAGGTAAACTAGTAACCCATTTTGTTCTGTAGTTTTTCGTCCACAAAAAAACCGCTTTATTGTATCCAATATCGCGGCCTACTTTCTCTGATTCAATCCATTTTAATTTTTCGATCTCTTGCTGTTCTTGCTTGAGAAACCGATAATAGCTTGAATTACTAAAATTGATATCAGACATTACATTAGTATTTAATCTATTTCGATACATAAAATATACAATCATCATGGTTAAACTGCATGTAGCACCAAATATATAATTTGTTAATAAAATAACATTAATGCCTATTGTATCTATAGTATATATACAAGCGCAAATATATCCAGCTAAAGATAGTATAAAGAGTGATATACTTATATCATCTACTCGTTTTTCTCGATTGGAACTATTAAACCATTCTCTTCGATATATGTTAGAAGCTCTTCTTCTGTATCAGCAATCACCATAATATGTGGTGATGATGTATACCCACTGCATTGAAATGGACCTTCTATTACAATTTTTGTTTCATCATTATATAGTATCCACCACTGCTCTTGAGTCGTTTCGATATTATCGACATTTGTTATTTTTTGTATTGCCATGATATTAATTTGTTGTTACACTCCAACCTCTTGAAAGTAATGTTTGTTTATCAGTTAATCCTTGTCCTGTTGGTGCAGCATTTCCCGGATCACCTAAATTTAAAGTACCATTCGTCGCACCCGCGGCAACGAAATCTGCTAAAATGGCATTTACCGCTGTTGCAGTTAATTGATTGCTATTTGCTCTAAAAGTTTTTAAACTTACTGGTACCGAACCAGCCACGTATCCAGTGAGGTCATTGGTGTGACAATCAAAATAAACCAACTCTGTATTATCACTTAAATCTGGGATAGAGCCAGTGAGTTGATTATTTAAACAGTTAAATATTTCAAGCACTGTATTGTTGCTTAAACTTGGAATATTACCAGTGAGTTGATTATTGAAACACTTAAAATTTATAAGCGGTGTATTATCACTTAAATCTGGAATTGAGCCAGTGAGTTGATTATCGTAACACGCAAAACTTGTAAGCGCTGTATTATCACTTAAATCTGGGATAGAGCCAGTGAGTTGATTATTGCGACACGTAAAATTTATAAGCGCTGTATTATCACTTAAATCTGGGATAGAGCCAGTGAGTTGATTAAAACCACATTTAAAAGTTCCAAGCGCTGTATTGTTGTTTAAACTTGGAATATTACCAGTGAGTTGATTACTACGACAGTTAAATATTTCAAGCACTGTATTGTTGCTTAAACTTGGAATATTACCAGTGAGTTGATTTTTGAAACACTTAAAAGTTCCAAGCACTGTATTGTTGCTTAAACTTGGAATATTACCAGTGAGTTGATTATCGGAACACGCAAAATTTGTAAGCGCTGTATTGTTGCTTAAACTTGGAATATTACCAGTGAGTTGATTATCGCGACACGTAAAATAAACCAACTCTGTATTATCACTTAAATCTGGGATAGAGCCAGTGAGTTGATTATCGCGACACGTAAAATAAACCAACTCTGTATTATTACTTAAATCTGGGATAGAGCCAGTGAGTTGATTATTGCGACACTTAAAATAAACCAACTCTGTATTATTACTTAAATCTGGGATAGAGCCAGTGAGTTGATTATCACCAACTACAAAATTAACTAAAGCTGTGTTATCACTTAAATCTGGAACATTACCAGTCATTGGATTCTCTGAACAACGAAAATCTTCAAGATTAGTATAGGTAGATAAATTCGATATAGATGTTATCAAGTTATTATCAAGTGATATTTTTTTTACACCTAATGGCATGTATTGATTTACTGTTCCTTGTAACTTGTTATAATTTAAAGATAACTCTTCAAGGTTACTATTAGGAGGAAAAATAAAATTTTGAATATCATTTTCATTCACACTAAGACTAACTAGACTATCAAACCCAGTTACATCTACAACACCACTTAATCTGGGAGTAGATGCACCTAAATCTATAGATTCTATTGTTTGAGGTGATGTTAAACTTAATATCATTATAAGTATTTATATATCGATATATTTATCAATAGATGTTTTTAATTCTTTACCGATAATTATACCTTTTAACCTATCTAACTCAACATTATTTTTTGTTATAATTGTTGTTGGTATAGATGTAATGTCATATTTTTTTGTTATATCAGCATTGTCATCTATATCTACTTCTTTTACAGTTATATCGGAATATTTTGATATAACATCATCAAAAATAATTTTATATGTCTTGCAAGGACCACACCATTTTGCTGAGAATTTAATAATTTCCATGTATCAATATTTAGTTAATATACAGAGATTATCAATATTCTAAACGCTAAAAACCCACCATCCATCCCCTATTTAGCGTTTAGTTATGCCCCGGCCTATTTTTATTTATAGTTATATGGTGTATTTCTTAATGTATTCCTCTTTTTTTCTACGTGGAGCATTAACTTCTAACATACCATCTTCATAGTTAAACTTAATCTTTTTAAGATCATAGTCTCTACCTACTGAAAACGAGCGATTGAGTGTTAGTTGTTTTTCACTATCATTATTTTTAATAGTGCGTTTAGCTTTAATGTAAACATCTCTGGTGTCAGAATCAACACTCAGATCAAGATCTTCTTTCTTACAACCTGGTATGTCGATTTGTACTGCGAGACCATCATCACCTTGTGAAAAGCGGACAGTATCACCTGTAATGTATACTTCTTCCAGGTTATGGAAGATAGGAGTTAAATTGAACATGTTTTCTAATGCAGATTCAATGTTTGTTATTGGGTTTGTACCTCTATATGTAGTTAGTTTAGTCATAGAATATTATTTATTACCTCTAGTTTGTTTTTCAATTGTTACATCATACCCATAGGATTCATCGGAGCTGGAGCTTCTTGTTTGTCTGAAGGGTCATCAACGATAAGACACTCTGTCGTTAATAGCATTCCCGCTACAGAGCCTGCATTCTGCAATGCGCATCGCGTTACCTTCGTCGGGTCGATGATACCAGCTTGAAGTAAGTCTACATATTCATCAGTAGCTACATTATAACCTAATTTACTTTCATAGATCTTTAATATAACTTGAGATGCATCTACACCAGCATTTTCACATAACTGACGAATTGGCGCTTCAACTGACTTTTCAACTAAACGAGCTCCAATAGCTTCATCACCTTCAAGAGAGTCAACTACCTCTTTAATAGCCCATTTGGCTTGTAATAAAGCAGTCCCACCACCTGGTACGATACCTTCTTCAACTGCTGCTCTTGTGGCTGCTAATGCATCGTCAACTCTATCCTTCTTCTCTTTCATTTCAGGTTCAGTCTGAGCACCGACACTAATAACACCGATACCTCCTGATAATTTAGCTAAGCGTGTTTGTAATGAATCTCGATCATAATCAGAACTGCATTCAGCAATAAGACCTCTCAATACATCGACCCTTGCAGCAATTTCAGCTACTGAACCTTTACCTTCAACAATTGTGGTAGCTTCTTTCGTAACTGTAACTTTCTTAGCTTGTCCGAGGTTTTCAAGCTTAACATTTTCAAGCTTTAAAGTATCATCTCCAGTTACAATAGAACCACCAGTTAATACTGCAATATCCTTTAACATCTCACGACGTCGATCGCCGAAACCAGGAGACTTAACTGCTGCAACATTAAGCGTACCTCGTAACTTATTAACAACAAGAGCTGATAGAGCTTCACCTTCTACATCTTCTGCAATAATAAGCAGAGGCTTATTCTTCTTAGCTACAATCTGTAGTAATGGAAGTAATTCATTCAGGTTAGTAATCTTCTTATCACATAAGAGAATCAACGCATTATCGAATGTTGCTTCTGTACTTGCATCATTAGTTACAAAATATGGGCTAAGATAACCTCTATCAAATTGCATACCTTCAACAACATTAAGTGTAGTTTCGAGACCAGATGCTTCTTCTACTGTAATAGTACCATCGCTACCTACCTTCTCCATCGCATCAGCAATAATATTACCAACAGATGCATCCCAGTTAGCAGATACAGTCGCAATCTGACGAATATCATCCATACCTTGAACTGGCTTGCTAATTGCTTTAATCGCATCAACAGCTGCAGCAACACCCTTATCAATACCTCTTTTAAGATAAACTGGATTAGCACCTGCTGCTACATTTCTAATACCTACTTTATAAATTGCTTCAGCTAATACTGTAGCAGTTGTAGTACCATCACCTGCTGAATTAGCTGTACGAGATGCTACTTCATGTACCATCTGCGCTCCCATATTCTCAAAAGGATCTTCTAATGAGATTTCTTTAGCTACTGTAACCCCATCCTTTGTAACAGCTGGTAAGCCGAATGATTTACCGATTAATACATTCCTACCTTTAGGTCCTAATGTAACCTTAACAGCTTTAGCTAGCGTTTCAACGCCTGTTAAAATCTTTTTACGGCCTGCTTCATCAAATAAAATCTGTTTACTCATACATATATTATAATATATACCACGTATAAAATCAAGAAAAAAAAGCGTAACCACCGTGTATTCAGTGGTTACGCTACTATAGATAAACGCTAGGAGTTATTTATATTAAATCAGAAGGTAAGCATTAAAGATCAAAGTCATTAAACTCTTCTTCTCCAATCTCTGTATCTCGAGCTCCGATTTTATAAGAGCTAATTTCCGTCTCTTGCGGAGCTACTTGAACCTTAGAGCTATCTGAAAAGCTATTCAACCAACCACCAATTGGGTTAGTAGGCTGATCAAAGATCTTATCATAGCCAAGAGAACGTAATCTTGTATTAGTTAACCATTCAATATAACCGCTGAGCATTTCAGCATTCAATCCTAATAGTGAACCTTGAGAAAATAGATATTCTCCCCACTTCTTCTCGTTCTCTGCAGCTAAGCCATACATATCGTAAATCTTCTGCTTATTATCTTTCATTATTTGCTGGAAGCCTTCACTCTTATCTTCCTTCCAATACTTCATAATATTTTGAGTAATTGCAGCATGTAAATTTTCATCACGAGCAATTAATCCAATAATCTTAGCATTACCTTCCATCTTACCTCTATAACCGAAGAAGAACGAGCATGCAAATGATGTGTAGAATGATAAACCTTCAGTAATTTGAGTAGAAAGAATGGCATTAAAGATCTTCTGCTTAATATCACCTGAATCATCTCCGAGTAATTGATTATATGCAGAACTAGCTTCAGCAGCACGTTTAACAATTTCCTTATCCTCTAGAATAGAATCAAAAAATCCCGTAGCATCTTTAGTAATATTTTGTAGAGTATATGTATACGAATAGCTATGAATAGTTTCAAATCTAGCCCAAGTAGTCATACAGATTTCTAATTCAGGATTAGAAACATAATTTTTAATATTATGAATACTTCTAGATAACATACTATCAGTCATAGTTTGCCATCTAAGATTACTATTAAAAATAAACTTTTCAGTATCTGTTAGGTTTTCATAATCACTACGATCCTTTGTAAGAGAGACTTCTTCTGGTAGCCAGTGAAACTCTTCTTGCTTTCTCCATAGGTCGAAGAACTTCGGATATTTAAACCTATCGTAACGTTGAAGAGCTAGATCCTCTCCAAGAAACATCGGCTGTTTTGTTGTGTCAATATTCTTTAAATTTAGTACAGTTTCCATATTTATATATCTTTATTTATAATGCGCATGCTCCAGATTCACAACCATTATCCGATTGTTCCTCACCACTAGAACTTTGCTTATCACCATCGTCAGTATTATTATAATATCCTGTTCTCCAGCCTAATTTATAAGCAAGAAGAATCTCTTTAATAACTTTAGAGTCAGGTAGAGCTCCATTTTCATAATGTTCGTAATTATAGTACATATTAGCACTAATACTCATATCTACCCATTTCTGTAATGCTCCTACAATCTTAATAAGCCCGGCATTATCTTCCATTTCATACGCTAGAGTATATTTATTTTTTAAAGAACTATAATTAGGTACGATAACTGGTAATGTACGAGCTTTAGATTTCTTATATGTAATATAAGATCTAATAGGTTCTATACCATTCGTTGAACACTGTATTACAGAAGAGCTCTCGCACGGCATGATAGCCGATACAGTACTATGACGTAAGCCATGCTCTTTAATTCTCTCTCTTAAGCCTTCCCAGTCCATTGAATTCTTACGAGTAACAAATTCGTCGATTTCCTTCTTATAAGTATCAATTGGCAACCAACCTTGACTGTATTTAGTCTTATGATATTTCGGGCATTTACCCTTTTCGCTAGCAATATTGCATGAAGAACTGAGAAGATAA
>Ga0228665_1000021_pt1 | contig 27960 bp, 36 predicted proteins | sample 79DmetaG_FD_182741 | JGI IMG/M metagenome (GOLD analysis project Ga0228665, IMG submission 182741) | Seawater microbial communities from Monterey Bay, California, United States - 79D | ecosystem: Environmental > Aquatic > Marine > Coastal | place: USA: California | collected 2016-11-07
GCACCGCCACCAGTTGGTTGAATAGTCTCTGGATCCGTCGTTTTTGCGGTCTCTGCATTATCTTTCCAAAGACCAGGTGCCCATTTCTGATTATTATTGTTACCGCGGTCATTTCCGCGTAAGGTATGGCTATGGCTCGGTATTTGATCTACATTAAGCGTATGTGTATAATAGCCTTGCATATCACCTAACGAAGCTGCAAAATAAGTTTCACCATCGTTACCAAGACCATAACCCATTGGTACTCTACCTTGTAAATTAGGTAACTTAAAATAACCACTTGATGAAGGTGTACCATATTCATTACCAATTATAGCGAATAGATCCGGGTATTGTGTTTTTAATACTTCAACACCATTACAAGGTAGAAATTTATCATCTGTCGGTAATGTTTCGCTTCCATATGGTAAGATTGTACCAACTGGTAATACTTTATTAAGAACAACAGCACCTGCTTGTGGTTCGAAATTACTAGGTAATACCCATTCTAGGTTACCACCTACCGTATGTTGTAAAAATCTACCATCGGTAATAGTTGATGGAAACTTATAATTAATATTGTTAATACCTAAGTTCGGCGATGTAATGTCTAAACCGTTAATAGTATAATTACAAGAATTATTTATTTTAGTATTATCAATAGTATTATCTGGGATTTTACTACCAATTACAGCTTCATTAGCAATCTGATCACTACCTACCGCGCTACTTGCTATTTTTCTCGACGTTACATTATTGTCTTTAATTTTAACTTCAGTTACTGCATCTGTTGATAGTTCTGAACTACCGACTGCGGCATATGCTATTTCTGAACTACCAACCGAATTGCAAGTTATTTGTCGACTACCGACTGCTCCAGTAGCTATCTTAGCACTAGTAATGGAACAATCAGCTATTTTTTGTGATGTAATTGAACCATCTGCAATTTTACATGTTGTAACTGCACTGTCAGCTAATTTACCTGTTGTAACTGCACCGTCGGATATTTTAGCTGTTTTAACAGCATCACTAGCAAGTTCAGAACAGTCAACAGCACCTGCTTTAATCGATATATTACCTGTATTTGTTACACATATATTACCGGTCGGTGTAACGCTAGTAAATTCATTACCATTTGATATTAAAATATTGGTATCATTTGTGCTTATTATATTGTTTAAAAAACTAATTTTAGAAGGAGTTATTGCATCGTTTCTAACTGTACTAGTTGTAACTGCTTCACTCCCAACTGTTCTATTTAATTTATCTGATGTAACAGCACAATCTCTAATAGTATTTGTTGCAACAGCTTGGTTAAATAAAGCGGTATTTAATTTAGCAGTAGTTATCGAGCAATCTCTAATAACACTAGTATTAACTGCTTCACTACCAGCAGTACTATCTAATTTAGCTGTCGTTACTGCACCGCTTCTAATAACATTAGACGTAACAGCTTCACTACCAGCAGTGCTATTAAGTTTATCTGATGTTACAGCGTCATCACTTATTTTAAACGTTGAAACTGAATTATTATTAATTTTTGCTCCATTAACTGCATTGTCAGCAATTTTTACTGTAGTTACTGCACCTCCAGCAATAACATCAGATGTAACAGCATTATTATGAAAAATTTGCTTTATTGTACCTTTATAAGTAACTCCATTTGAATATACTAAAGGGAAGTATATGGTTGTATCATTATTTTCTACAGGTCGATTGAGTGAAACTAATTCATTAATAGGTATACCAGGCATTTAAATATTTATTGCTACGCGCTTTGTATGACACCATAAATATTTAAATGCCGGTCATTAAAAAGCCTTTTAGTTTTATAGAACCTATTTTCTTCACTTTACAGAATGAAGATAATAATTTAATAAACAATGAAATTGTAACCTCTCAAGGTTTAGATCTTGTGGATTATGAAGTATTGAGTGATGCAAATGATCAGAAGATAAAAAATGACACCGTTAACATATTAACGAAGCAAAAAAGATACCAAGATTTTATAACTTTCGGTTCTAACTTAAAAATTGAAAGAACGGATTTAAATACAAGGTTACAGTTTGCTGGTTTAGGCGAAGGGTATAGAAGTAATACACTCAATGCCACCGCTAATTTATCTCTATCAGCCAGTAATATATACATTACAGGTGAAGTAGATACTGAAACCCAATACTTTAATATTGATTTTATCGACGAAGAGTATCTTTCTATTAGATTATATGACGGTGAATTTACAAAATATCTATGTACAAATCAAGATTTTAACGATGCTAACCATAAGCAGTTATCATTTAAAATTATCGAAACTAATAGTTTAGAAGCTTATACTAGTGCATATTTATTTAATTATAATTATGATAAAGAAAATAAATATTTGACTTTATCGCAGATTTTAACTACCGATGCTCCTGTCGATCCTAATCCTGGTCAATATAATATTATTACTATCTTATCAGGTGGTTTATATGCACAACGACCTACATTATCAGGATTTACAAATGGAGTTATAAAATTATCAAATAATTTTAATGAGATTAAAGACGATTTTTTGCATACATTTACAACATATGAAGTTAATAGTGGAAAATATGAAATTAGTAATGAAAGTTTAACAGGTATTGAAAGTAATTTTTTATGTAATTATGCATATGAAGTTACATCATTAAGTGGTAATAAACAAAAAATTGTAAATGTTTTAAATCTTTTTAATTTAAAGAATGAAGTATCTCATGGAAATTATATAAATGGTGAGCTACCTTTTAAAGATAAATCAACTGAAAGAAGATATACTAGTATTCTTAATGAAAATACTCAAAGTCAAGATAGTGAAAATTTAATGTTTGGTTACAACTTTTATACTAAAGAATATCTTTTCACACCTGATAAATATACAGCATTTACATTACCAGATTCTTTATTCCCTTTTAATAGAATTAACATTAATGATACATCTCTTGCTGATCGCGGTTCATATGCAGCTTTATCACCATATTTTAGCGATAAGGTATTTAAAAAGGTTGATAGAAATAAAAATGTTAACAATAAAACTCGAGTTGAAGGGGCATTATTTACTGTAAGTGATCTACCAATAAATTTACAAGATTCAAGTAACGTCCTACAATTACAAGATGTGGTATTTGATACTATAAACAACGGTACGGTTTTATGTTCTTGGTTGAGTGGTGATGAAAAGACAAAAGGTACATGGTATGATAGATATTACTTACCCCAATCAACGAACTACACAACAGCACTGACAGGTACAGGTGTGCCTATATTTGATAATATTCGACAAGCATTAAGTTTCTTTGATAATAACGGTATCAAAGAAACCTATTATGATGTTAAAAGTAATTTAAGTTTTGAACCTAAATCAACATTATATTATCAGCGAATTGGTCATAATTATATCAACGAAACGATTAATAACTTTGATGAATATCTTGTTAAAACTACATTTAATAATATATTCTCAGGTCAAGAAATTCAAAACAGTAATATATTAAACTTTGAAAATAATTCATATGATTATATCGATGTTGATGCTCAAATTAATAGTAATCAATTTAATATATCATTTGATTTAAATCTTGATACTCCGACATCATTAGATAGTTATCAAATATTTGGTAATCATTTTGAAGATGGGTTTACTTTAAAAAATAATTTTTACTTCACGCCTTTTGTATATATGGTAGAAGGTAATAAGTTGTATATATATGATTCAAATTTTAATTTAATTCAGACAAATACATACCCAACAATTACAACTATAAAAGATCTTTTATATTTAGAACAAGGGAGTAACTTTGTTATTATTGGTGATGATATTATAATTAAATCATCATTTACCGGTAGAGTATTAGATGAAAGAAGATCATCTAGTATAGATCCAGACTTTAGTCCAGATAAAATATTAGCTGGTTATAAATCTAGATACATTTACGGTTATAATCAAGTAATATTCAACATAGATGATTCAAAAAATTATATTTTAAATCTAAACAGTTTACAAATTTCAACAAGTGCTAATGAAACGCTGAGTGCGTTTAATTCAATATTAAAAGTTGAAGATGGTTTTAGAAGTGTACCAGGACACGGTGCAGTTAAATTAACAAATGATATTGCAGTTTCATTATCTGCAGTTAATAGTTTATATTATAATATTATAAATTACATCGATATACCAACCAATACGAGTTTATATAACCCTATAAGTGCAATTGATAAAAAGATATATAGTATGGAATCATATAACGAACGTTTATACGTTCAAAGTTTTGATAATTCAGATCAAGGTTATATTCATATATTTGATACATCAAGAGAATTAATATCATCATTTAGTTTAAATGTATCTGCTGCATCTGGATATTATCTAGATTTTATTAATGATGATAGACAATTAAGATTATTGTCATTTTCTAGACAAGCTGATGAGACTATAATAGTAGATAAGATTGATATATCTAATTTCAGTATTCTTTCGACATACTCTTTAACCATTACAGGTGATAATTATACATACGGTGGTAGTGCTAATCATATCAGCCCTGTTAATTTTAAATATTTAACTGAAAAATATAGCAAATATCAAAATAAATTATGCTTCCAATTTAATGTTGATAACTTTTTAAGATCTATCCTATTCGATCCGGTATGGAATTATTCTGGAATGGAACTTTGGAAGACACCCGGAGCTCAATTATCTGGTTGGGATGCTCAGTTGTTTAATGAAACATTACAGAGCATAGATGAAGATATTTTTGTACTACCTTATACTGATTTAAATAATAGTATAAGTCTAGACTTTAATTTTGACGCAGGTATTATTGATATCTTTTGGAACGGTGAATCGGTTAAACAGGTCGATTTTGATGCAAATTTAATACCTAATACAAAAATTTTATTCCCTGATTTATATTTTAATGTTCCAAATATAAGTAGAACACCTATCAATGAATTTATTAATACAAATCAATTCTACGGTAAAGGTGGAAATATTGAAAATGTTAGATTATATAATAGAAATTTAAAGAATGATTTAATACAATATTTATACTTGAAAGATCAGCCTATTGATGATATCAATTTTGATATAACATGTGGTACAAGATCCGGCACTGAAGAATTGCATAACTTATATACATTTATTATACCAGGAAGAAAAAATAATAGCTTAAAAGTATATATTAAAAATGGGTATTTTAGTGAACCACAACAAGATAGTATAAAACAATTCCTACAGGAAAGGCTTGATAGCGTATTACCACAAACTGTAGATACAATAACATTTAACTTCGATATAAATACATGATCACAATAAACAACCAAACCTCACCGGTAAACATTGATAAAATGTTTTACACCACCGGTAATGACTTCTTCTTATCAGGCACTAATTACGTCGGGTATGTTAATATAGTTGACGGGTCGGCGTTTGAAGGTAAAACAGATCAAACGCAAATATTGCAACCTAATGATGATGTTAGAGCATTGATCAATATAGATAAGGATACATTTTTTGATAGAACTATTTTTGATACATTATCTTTACCATATAATAAACAAGATATTCAGTTTCAACCTAATGAACTTATTAATAGAAATGCTTTCAATTTTAAAATTAACCGGTTATATGATAATTTTAAAGAAATTTATAGATTTAGTGAAATGTCAATACCAAATATTCCACGTAATTTTACTGGGTTTGCTGGTGTCAGTGGCCTGAGTGGTCAACCGCCATATAGTATTGAATGGGTCGAAGGGGTTATAAAATCTCAAGAGTTTGTACCATTTACTACATATAACCCTCTTTTTCAGGATAATAATGAATATTTTAATTTATTCATTAATAATGAGCAGGAAGATATAACTATATTTTTCTCAGTATCAAATACCATTTTTGTTTACGAAATTGATAACCCATTACCACAATCAGGAATAACTCATTCAATGTTTAACTTTATTTTAAGTACTGATTCATTTGGTAATTATGATGAACTTATATTTGGAGAGATAAGTAACACGACAGATGATGGTGATAAAGTATTATATGTAGCAGATAGGTTGAAAAATAATATACATAAATTTGATGTAAGTTCTTTAGTCAATGATGATAGGACTGGGTTTAAGCAATTTAGATTAATTGATACAATCGGTGGTACAGGCAACCTTCTAACAAATTTTACAAACATAGAAAAAATTGAATACGGTGTTGATAATTTATTTGTATATGATAGTGGTGAGTATACAATTAAAAAGTTTACAAAAGAATTAAATTACGTTTCAAGTTATATCAATAAAAGATTTTTTGAAAAAAATGTGGTTGTTGATATGACTATAGATAGGTATAAAAATCTTTTATACATACTTACAGATACTTATAAAATTCATGTTATTAGTAGTAATGATTTATCATTCGTTACTACATATACTTTAGATGAAGTATATTTTAAACCAGGTAGTGCTATTAGGTTAATAGTATCTACAAATAACAGTAATATATATTATTTACAAACATCAAAAGATGTATTTAAAGGTTATATTAGTAGATTGAAAGACGGTACTGACTCCATAATCGGTCGATTTGAAATTAAAGCAAATGTTAATTTTGAAAAACAATGGGAAGAATATATAGATACAACATTTGATTACTGGGATGATCTATCATATTATTGGGATACTGAAGCTAACAAAAATAGCTTTAATTTCCTAGGTTTAGAAAATTTACAATTAGACTCAAATTTCGAGAAGTTATATGCTATAACTGACAAATCAATTTTAGAATTTACAGAAAATGATTCAGCAGTTAGTTTATTAAGTGATAGACAACCAGTATTCTTTGACTTATCGGAAATAGAAATTAAAGATGATTATTTTAATGCATTTAATTATAACAGCTCTTTATATAAGTTAGCATTTAATTTGAATTTACTATCAGCGAACATATGTAAGTATTTAAAGGTGCAATATGTAAAAGGTAGGAAGCAATTTTATTCACTAAGTAACATCGACCCTGATATTGTAGATGATATTAAGCTTATCGATCAAAATGAACTATATGTAGGGGTTAATGAAGTTATCGATACTAATGTTTTTAATAGGACCGTTGAAAAACTTTACGATTATCAAGAATTATTATTACAAGCATATAGCATTAAAGTTCTTAATACTAGAATACCACCCTTGTCAACTATAGTTTTTTAAATAAATAATAATATGGCAACATTACAAGGTACATTAATAGGTGAAACATATCCAGGTTTAATTAAAACGAATGATAACTGCCAGGTTACCGGTCCAGTGTTACTTACAGACGGTTGCGGTAGCCCGACATCACTATCACTAGGAAGTGTTAACAGTGGTATTAATGTGACAGGTCCTGTAACCGCTGGTGCTATAACCGCTGGTGGTAATGTAAGTACAACTGATCAAGTAATCGGTGGTTGCATTTCTACTACAGGTTTTTTACATGCAGCTACTACTGCAGGTAATTGCGTTGGTATAGGTACTATTACTCCAAATCAAAAATTAACAGTTAATGGTAGTATATCTGCAAATGGTGATATGTACTTAGATAAAGGTAGGTTATATGCTTCAGTAGGTGGATGCGGTACTAGTGGTCAAGTATTACAGTCAACCGGTTCTGGTATTAAATGGGAGACTGGTGCCGCAGGTGGTAATTTTTGTGGAACGGTATGTGGTACTGGGACTGTTAACTATGTAAGTAAATTTACACCTAATGGTACAACTATCGGTAATTCAATTATACAAGATAATGGTTCGTTAGTCGGTATCGGAACCGCGCCGAGTGTGTATAAATTAAAAGTCAATGGTGGGGTCTGCGCAACAGGATTCACAGGACCTATTACAGGAAACTTGACTGGTAATATTTGCGGTAATACAACTGTTGGTGGTAACTTAACTGTCAATTGTACTACTAGTTTAGTCGGTGCAGTTAATACTTCATCAACTCTAAATGTCGGTGCACAAGCTACACTTGCTTCTGCCAAGATAACAGGTGCATTAAAAGATTGCACTGATTCTCTTGGTAATGCGGGTTATGTACTCCAGTCAACAGGTTCCGGTATTCAATGGGCTAATTTGACGAGTTTACCATCGGCTGGTACTGCCGGTGCACTATCACCGGGAGCAGCAATTGGTATTACAGGTGCAGTTGCCGGAGCAGGTGTAACATTCACCGGAGCTAGTAATATTAATATTAACACAACCGGTATTAACGGTACTTGTATTACAAGCGGTACTGTTCCAGATGCTCGTATATCATCTACTGTAAAGCTAGCTGCAGGTAAAAACTTATCAAATGGTACTAACCAAGCTAACCGCGTTGCATATATCAACACCAGTCGCGTAATGGAGATAGGTAGATATATTGATTTCCATACTGCGGAAGGCGCGCCAGATTATGATGTTAGACTCGATGCAAACGGTACAACGTTAAATGTAACCGGTGCTTTAAGAGTTACCGGTGATATTACTGCATTCGCTACATCAGATGAAAGATTAAAAGATAATAAGAAATGCATTACAGATGCAAATAATATTATAAACGGTCTGAATAATTACTGCTTCGACTGGAATGATAAGTCTGATAGAGAAGGTGCTGGTATCGGTGTTTTAGCTCAAGATGTGCAAAAAGTATTACCGAATGCAGTATGTGAAAGAGATAACGGCTACTTAGCAGTTGATTATAATCAGTTCATACCAGTCCTCTTACAAAGAGTTAAAGAGTTATCTGCTGAAGTAGAAGAGTTAAAAGCTAAAATTAACTAGACAACGTACCTGAGTAAGTTATATCTTGAATAGGTAGTTTTATAAGACCACTACTAGCTATACCAATTCTTACATTTTTAGGTTTAATGTTCGGATTGATATTTGTATCTGCTTTAAATACATTTGTGTATTCATCTTTTATATTATTTCTATAATCTAAAGCTACTGTTGTCAAATGATCTTTAAATTTAAATCTTAAGAATTTCTTATCGATGTTTAGATCAAATACTTTACCATCTGTTGGTGTTGTAGATGATAAGAACTGATATTCACTTACAGTTGAACTAACTCGGCTGCTAATAGTTTTAGCGCATAATGCTTCATAACCAGTATCAATATCTTGATATATACCAGATAAAGAATATCCACCGAATACATCGAATGCTACCGATGCCACGTGACCAGATACATTATCTTTAAGAGTATCATAACCCAACATACCTAAACCCGGACCATTTTCACCATTTGACACATCTAACTCTAAATCTGCATCAACTATAAATACCACTAAACCTGTTCTTATAGCCGTCATATCTATATACTCAGCTGTAATGTTAATTGAGTTTTCTGTCAATATTTTTTGAACATCTTCAGTTAATATATTAACATCTATTTGAGGTATAACAAATGACATGTATATATCTTTTGTAGTATCAAATACTTTATCAAAAATTACTCGACCGGAAGATGTATCTATCTCTTGCCTACCTGTAACGCTATCAATTAAGCTTTCTCTAATACTCATATATATTATTTAATTTTAGAACTTGATATATAAACTATCTTATACTATAATTATAATATGAGTAAGTATAATACTATAAGAGAGCAATTACGAGTGGAGGCAGATAAGAAATATCAAGGGACAATTGAAACGTATCTGCTTGATATTGAGCGTAGAAAGATGCAAGATGAATTCTGTACACAATATGTTAAATTACTAAATGCTGGCTTTCATCCATATGATTGTTTAGTTGCATTTATGAAAGGAGTTAAGTAATATGCACGGTGGAACAGCTTACAGTTATAATGATATCGTCCTACAACCAGCTTACTCAGATATTAAATCTCGATCAAGCTTAGATGCATCAGTAGATTTTTTAGGTTACAAATTTGAGAGTGCAGCTATTCCAGCTAATATGAAATGCACTATCGATTTTAAGAAAGCTAAAGAATTAAGTGAAGCTGGTTATTTTTATGTATTGCATAGATTCTATGAATATGATGATATCTTAGATTGGGTTCAAAATAATCAAGACCTTAAAACTATTTCAATTTCTATCGGAGTTAACAAGAAAGATTATAACCTGATTGATAAATTAGTAGAGAAAAAATTATATGTAGATTTTATTACTATCGACGTCGCTCACGGTCATCATATCTTAGTAAAGAATCTGATTACATATATTAAAAATAAATGGAATGTAAAGGTTATTGCGGGTAATGTGGGTACATATGAAGCTGCTCGAGATTTATACGACTGGGGAGCTGATGCTGTTAAAATTGGATTGTCAATGGGTAAGAGCTGTACAACATACAACTGTACAGGTGTTGGTACCCCTATGTTCAGCGCAGTATTCTCTGCAGCACGTAAGAAATTTGCTAAGTATGTAGTTAAGCATCACGGTGGTATTGCTGGTGAGACTAAAGAGTTATCGATTCCAGTTATTGCTGATGGTCAGATTAGAGAAGTTGGTGATGTTTGTAAGGCTCTAGTAGCTGGTGCAGATATGGTAATGATTGGGTCTGAATTTGCTAAGTGCTCTGATAGCCCAGCAGATATTCTAGGTGGAGCAGCATTTAATAATGAGAGTAAGAAAGTATTCTTTGGTAGTGCTTCATCAACTAACAAGGGTCATGATGGGTTTGTGGAAGGTCAAACAGTTTTATTAGATATGAGAGATGAAACATACTTACAATATTTTAATCGTATTAATGAAGGGATTCAGAGCTGTATGAGTTATGCAGGTATTCGTGAAATTAATGACCTATCTACTATGGATTTTAAGTACCGTTTTAGTAATTAATATATATATGTCAAAAAAAGATAATTACGTAATCTTTAACCCTGAAGGTGGGTTAGGTAAAATTGTTGCATCAACTGCAGTAATAAGAGCTATAAAACAAAAGTACCCTGAGCATAAGCTTATCGTAATTACGCCATGGTTTCAAATACTTACTGGCAATCCTCATATTTATCGTACATTTCCAGCTGGTAATACACCTTATTTTTATCAAGACTATATACTAGGTAGGGATAGTATTGTTTTAAAAGGTGAACCATATTTTAATACTGAGCATTTATATGGTAGGCAATGTTTAGCTAAATCCTGGTGCGAACTATTAAATATACCTTTTGATGGTAACAGTTTACCTGAACTATATTATAATAATGTTGAAATAGATGGCTTTGATGAGTTAATAAAATCTGATAAACCTATTTTAATGTTACAGACAAACGGGGGACCATACGATAGTACTAAAAAGTATTGCTGGACAAGAGATTTACCATTTAACCAAGCTCAAGTATTAGCTGATGAACTGAGTAAAATCTATACAGTAGCTCAAATTACGAGACCAAATTGTAAGAAGTTGAATAACACTATAGGTATTAATGATATTGGTGATAAAAAAGTTTTTCTTAGTTTGTTGATGAAATCAGAAAAAAGAATATTAATTGATAGTTGCTTACAGCATGCCGCCGCGGCGTTAAATCTACCATCTACAGTATGCTGGATTGGTACATCACCTACAGTATTTGGGTATGATATGCATACCAATATAACACCTAATATAGAACGTTTACCTAATTCAGATCAAACTATAAATAGTTTATTCTTCGATCACGACTTTAACGGACCTGATCATGAATACCCATATGAGTCATCTAATATCTTTAATTTGCAAGATATTTATGATAGTATAGTAAAGAGTTAATCGATTTTAAGATACTGCAGTAACAATACCATTAACAACTGTAATAGAAGTTGGATTCGCAACAGTACCGGTAAATCCATTACCAGCAGCGATTGTACCTTGAGCTGTTAAATTATTAACAAACGTTGTACAAGCTGCACTCGATGTTATATCACTACCAATAATAAACGATTTCTCATGAGCTGAAAGTATTGTATTAGTTGTACCTCCTAAGATTGCAGAATAACCACCAATAGCTGTATTACAATAACCACCAGCTACGTTTGAATAAGCCTCACCAGCTGTGTTACAATAACCACCACCTACGCTTGAATGATACTCACTAGCTGTATTACTATTACCACCAGCTACAATTGAATTACCACCACTAGCTGTATTATAACAACCACCGCCTACAACTGAACGATTACCACTAGCTGTATTATATGACCCACCAGCTACAGTTGAAGCATACACAGTAGCACAATTACCATAACCACCAGCTACAGTTGAACCATCACCAATAGCTGTATTTTCGAAACCACCGGCTATAGTTGAATAATCACCACTGCAAGCTGTATTACAATAACCACCACCTATAAATGAAACATCACCACTAGCTGTATTACAAAGACCACCAGCAACGTTAGATAAATTGCCGCAAGCTTTATTATAAAAACCACCAGCGACGTTAGAACGATTACCGCTAGCTGTATTACAAAGACCACCGCCTACGTTAGAGTTATTACCGCAAGCTGTATTACAAAAACCACCAGCGACGTTAGAACAATTACCGCTAGCTATATTATTACCACCGCCAGCTATGTTAGAATAACCACCAGTAGCTGCATTAACAAAACCACCAGCTACGTTAGAATAAGTACCGCAAGCTGTATTACCATAACCACCAGCTACAGTTGCAACATTACCACTAGCTGTATTACAATAACCACCAGCTACGTTAGAATAAGTACCGCAAGCTGTATTACCATAACCACCGCCTACAAATGAATAATTACCGTTAGCTGTATTACTATAACCACCAGCTACAGTTGAATGAGCGGATAAAGCTGCATTGCAACCACCACCACCTACTGTTGATTTGAGACCACTAGCTGTGTTACAATAACCACCACCTACAAATGAAACATCACCACTAGCTGTATTATATGACCCACCAGCTACAGTTGAAGCATACACAGTAGCACAATTACCATAACCACCAGCTACAGTTGAACCATCACCAATAGCTGTATTTTCGAAACCGCTACCTACAAACGAGTATTTACCGCTAGCTGTATTACAATAACCACCAACAACACTAGAACAATCACCACTAGCTGTACTATAATACCCACCAGCTACAGTTGAATGTTGACCGCTAGCACAATTACCATAACCACCAGCTACAGTTGAACCATCACCGCAAGCTTTATTACGAAAACCACCAGCTATGTTAGAGTGACTACCGCTAGCTGTATTACAATAACCACCAACAACACTAGAACAATCACCGCAAGCTGTATTACTATAACCACCAGCTACGTTAGAGTTATTACCGCAAGCTGTATTACTATAACCACCAGTTATGTTAGAACAATCACCGCAAGCTGTATTACAATAACCACCAACAACACTAGAACAATCACCGCTAGCTGTATTACAATAACCACCTAATACAGCTGATCTAGATCCATTAGCTGTATTAGTATCACCACCAATAATCTTACCTGTCGCTGTTAATGATGCTACTTCAATACTATTTGTTGTTGTATTACCTACAGTTGTAACAGCATTTAAATCTAAATTATCGATCGATCCTGATAAGAAATCGACATCTGCATTGGTATCATCGATTGAACCTGATAAGAAATCTACATTTAATTCTAACTGATCAATAGCAGCTCCGTCAGCTGCAATATCTCTACTATCAACTAACCCGTCGATATTTAAATCTCCGGATAAGGTAATATTCTCAGTAACGTTCATGTTACCACTTATTGAAACGTTACCTGTAACATCAAAACCAGATAGCTCATATTGTTTAATATCGATATATTCAACAAAACTTGATACTGCATGTATTGTTGTAGCTGATAATGTGGTTGTTGTTATAGTATCTTCAACGTCTAAATTATTAACAAACGTTGTACAAGCTGCACTCGATGTTATATTACTACCAATAATAAACGAGTCACTATGTGCTGCTTGAACTGTATTTGTTGTACCACCTAAAATACCAGATCTAGTTGCGCAAGCTGTATTATTAATACCACCACCTACGTTAGAACGATTACCGCAAGCTGTATTACCACTACCACCAGCTACATTAGAATAATTACCGCAAGCTTTATTATAAAAACCACCAGCTACGTTAGAGTTATTACCGCAAGCTTTATTACAAAGACCACCAGCTACGTTAGAACGATTACCGCTAGCTGTATTACAAAGACCACCGCCTATAGTTGAATAATTACCGCTAGCTATATTATTACCACCACCAGCTATGTTAGATTGAATACCGCATACGTAGTTACTAGAACCACCAGCTACGTTAGAGTTATTACCGCAAGCTGTATTACTATAACCACCAGCTACGTTAGAGTTATTACCGCAAGCTATATTATAACTACCACCAGCTATGTTAGATAAATTGCCGCAAGCGTAGTTATACCAACCACCTAATACAGCTGATCTAGATCCATTAGCTGTATTAGTATCACCACCAATAATCTTACCTGTCGCTGTTAATGATGCTACTTCAATATTATTTGTTGTTGTATTACCATCGATATTTAAATCTCCAGTAGCTGAAAGAGAGCTTTTTAATAATGCATAATTACCACCAATAATAAATTTATCATTACCATCTAAGTCTTGGAATGTATGGTAACGTCCTTTATGGTAAACCTGGCTAGGAGCAAAAGTGAAATCTTCACTATATAATTCTATTTGCGAACCACCGACTGCTGAATCAGGTGCTTGTGGATCTGATCTTAATATTAAACTATCAGCAGATTCTTTACCTATAATTGCGTTAGCTGATAATGTTTCTGTAGTTATTGAATTAGTAGCTGATATATTACCAACGACTGTTAATTTTTCATTAGGTGTTATTGTACCTATACCTACATTAGCATTTTCATCAAATATTATATCTCCATCTGCTATATCTGGTTTTGTAAAGTGTGCTATACAACCGGTTGCGAAGTTTTGTTGAGCTAATATTGCTGGGTCAGAATCGTAACTTACCACTGATAATGAACTCGTTGTTATATTTAGAGTAGTATAATATATACCATCTACAAAGAGATTACCAGTCATACATGTATCTCCCCATATGCATGTATTACCTCTTATATTTGGAGAGCTTAAATCACCGACAAGAGTTGTAGTACCACAAACGCTGAGATTATTATAAACAGTTGAATTGCCGCAAACACTTAAACTATCATATATAGTTGTATCACCTACTATATTTGGAGCACTAAGATTACCATAAACTGTTGAATTACCTGTTACAGTTGCATCATTACATACATTTAAACTACCTGTAGTTATATTATTATCAATAATTGCATTGTTACCAATACTAAGACTATCATATATAGTTGTATCACCTACTATATTTGGAGCACTAAGATTACCATAAACTGTTGCATTACCTGTTACAGTTGAATTACCAAAATTTACATTTGAAGCACTTAAACTACCATCTATAATTACTTTACCATCTTCACCAGTCGGTAAACAACCACCAATACCAGGGGTCAAATATATATCACCTCCAATACCATTACTACATTCGCCTGCTGCACCTGCTGTTATATTGATCGCACCACCTATAGAATTAGCTTGAGGCGCTGAACCTGCTGTTATATTAATAATACCACCTCTTCCGGTTATACAACTGTCATCGGAACTTTTAATACAAATTGCGTTACTCGGTGTATCACCATCTTCTATAGAAATGCGTAAATTTGATTTTGGTGGAAAGTCACCAACTAACGGTGTGTTTGTAGTTTTAATTTCAGCATACCCGGTACCAGAACTTAAATTAATAATTCCTGTTTGTAAACTATTAACACATGTTGTATTAAAAATTGTATCAGATGCTGTTAAGTTAGCAACAGATAAGCTATTTGTCGTGGTCTTCCCTCGATCTGTAACTGTCTGTAAATTAACTAGTTGACTCGTTAAAAAAGATGATGCTGAAGTATGGTACGTTGTACCTTCATGCACCAAAGGAACCAGATCATTTGCAGAGATAACATCACTGCATGTTAGATTAGAAATTTTTATACCACTTGTAGACATTTAATAATATTTATAGTTTAATCTTCATATTCACCACTATCTTCATCTAAATCCCCTATATAGGTATCAATAAATTGAGGTATACTAGCAACAACTGTCATTATACCAGGTTTTAGCTCTTTAACGAACGTAATATCCAGCAATAGGAAGTCAGATTTTAAAATCTTGAAAATTTCGTCCAAATAATCTACCCGTACTTCTAATAGAAGCGTATCTCTCTCGTAATCAACGAAATAATCATCAGTAAATTCACTAATATTACCTTTAACGTCAAAAAATATATCTTCAACCATATAGATATTTATCGGAACTATGATATAATAATGTATGGCTAGAAAGAAAAAGATATATAATTACGAGTTTATCGATTGTAAGCAATCTTTACCGAGTTCTGTTTTGGTTAAATGCTCCAAGACAGGCGAACAGGTAAGGATGTACCATAAGCAATTAATTAAGCTTATACAAAATAAGTATCGCAATAACTGGAGCTTATTCAAAGCGTCTTATATTAAGAAAGGTAATAAGACCGATCCTGATGTTGATACTAGCGAAGAGTATAATACGCGTCCGGAAGGCTATCGTAAGTATCTCATTACTAGCTATATGTGGTTCAAGCAAGAGTTAAGTCTGGATAAATCGCAAAAAGCAGCAAAGCTAGAGTTTCTAGATAAGTGCTATTACAATCGCTGGGGTGAGGGATTAGAGCAGGTAATAGCTCGAGCTGATATGGAACTATAATATAATGAAGAAGATATTATACGATATTGGTGTAATCTTATGTATTGCAGCAGTCTTACCGCTCATAGCAGTTTGGTCCGGGATTGTTGCAATGTATTATACATGCACCGCTTTACCTGGAGAGCTCTTAGCTCTTGCTGACAGGATATATTACGATAAGGAACAGTGATATAATTGTTATGTAAGAGAGATTAATAACAAACAATACTAATATATATGAACCTAAATTATACAGCTACAGACTTCACTAAAGTATCCGAGATTGAGATTCCGTCGATTTTCTTCCGTAGATACAAAAGCGGCATTACTTCAATCGACGAATTGTTCGGTGAAGGTATTTTACCTGGTTCATCAATTACGATGTGTGCTTCTGCTGGTTGTGGTAAGACTACGCTACTATTGCAAATCTTAGAAGGTTTTGCTATGAATGGCTATTCTACTGCTTATGCTTCAGGTGAAGAAAATACAGCTCAGTTAGCGTTTACTTGCAATCGTATCGGTGTTAAGAATGTAGCAGTTGCTAATATGACTGATATTGACGATTTAGCTGCTCAGATGGAGCATTTCGATTGCCTTGTAGTTGATTCGTTTCAAGCGCTTACTTCGAGAAAGAATATGAATACTCGAGAGCTTGAGCGTTATGCTGTATCAACGCTTACTCGAGCTGCTAAAGATAATGAATGTACTCTATTCTTTATTATGCATCTTACTAAAGATGGTAAGCTTAAGGGTTCTACTCTCGTTCCGCATACTGTTGATGTTAATATGAATATCGAAGTTGATGCTGAGACTAGCGATGATGCTCGTCGAATCTTCTTTACTAAGAATCGTTTCGGACCTCTTAATGAGTTGACGATGTTTATCGGCGCTAAAGGTTATGACTTTTCTGTTCCGGTCGTTGTGCAAGCTAGCGATAATAAAGCTAAGAGTAAGAAGAGTAAGAAGCAAGATATGCTCGATAAGATTATTGCAATCAAAGAGCCACCAGCCTTGAATGCTCAGCGTGTTATGAAAGCTCTTGATGTAGATTATCAAAAGGCTTATAACTTACTTCGTGATTTAGTACTTAACGATAAGTTAGTTAAGTTTGGTAAAGGTAAAACTGCTACTTATAAGCATGTCGTGTAAGTTAGAGTGCATTGTAAATTGTGCACAGTACAAAGTAGATATATATGTAGGAACATATATATAATATAGAAGTTCATTGATAGTTTAATTTTATGCGAAGTAGCTCAGCGGTAGAGCAGGTGACTGTTAATCACTTGGTCGCTGGTTCGATCCCAGCCTTCGCAGCCATCTTGTCCTATATCCTATCCTGCATACGAGCAGTGATGGTTACTCACCTGAAACAATTCTGCGGAATACAACAGGGAGCAATGGGTTGATCACCATTGGGGCGTTTCTCTTTTAATAGTTCCAATGCTTTTGAAGAAGTATTGGGTAATGATCCACCGTTCCAATAGGGGGAAACTAAAAAGTAGTGTAGAACGTACTAGGATATGAGGTCTGTGGAATAGGCGTTGATTGAGCGGCATGCTGTCAGATCGATCATTTGTCATACAAGGTAACTTCTCTACGTCATCTATTGGGTTAACTATTATTAAAGTAGACCTGCCATGCCTCTGCACTCTATGACAAAATTCGGACATATGTGCCGTGAGAGTCGAAAGACTCCTATATCATAGAGTATATGCATAATTCTGGCGAAAAAGTATAAGAGATTGGTTGAATCTTATATCGGTGTTTAAACTGAGTTCGTAATTCCTCTGCGACGGCGGGGGTTGATAATGAGGATAAGGACTGCGTAGCGGTCGACTCCCTTACACTTTCTGCACTTAAAATCAAATACTATGCCAAAGGAATAAAGTCTTCACTCTCTGCTGGATCAAGGCAGATAAAGAAGGTTACTATATGAAAACTGTCGGGGATCGATACGTTGAGTATGAAGATATGGAAGCATTGAATCACGTTGCTAAATACGCACTGCGGTCACTGAATGTACAATTTGAATTTGAGGAAAGGCAATACTAATTATGTCAGAAGCAATAATCGATAAAATAAATAAAGTTTGGAAAGATCTATATGGCGATGAAGCTGTGTATAAGACTGATGATCACGCTCTATGCGCACGGATTCAGTCATTAGCAGATGATCGAGAATGTTGGTTAGGTACCGCAAAGTTTATGCAGAAAGAACTGGATAAATTAAAGGAACTGTAATATAATTATAGTATGAAAATTACAATAGAACACCACGAAGAAAAATTCAGCTACGAAACTGAATGCGATTCAATGGATATGAGCGAACTGACTGAGAAGTTATATGGTCTATGCATCGCCGCTGGATATCACCCCGATTCTGTAGGAGAATGCTTCTACGCAAAGGGTCAAGAAATGACAGAGCATCTTTATTCAGATGATATAGTTCTTTATCCAGATGATAAAGTTCTTTATTCAGATGATAACGCCGATCATGATGATGATCATAATTCTATGATTGATTGGATGAAATACGATCCAAAAGTAGATGAATCGATTGTAGTTAAAAGTCGATATGGTGATGAAAGAAAATTCACTATCTTAGGTATGAATTGCGTTGAGTATTCCTTTGAAGATGATGGGCATGTTGGCGGCTCAAGAGATGCTGATGGTAGCCTATACTCAGTTGACCCAAGTGGTGGACCATTTATCTCTATTGGTACAAATCTCGGTGATGTGCATAAGGAATTAGAATGCTTAACTGTTACAAAAATTAAAGCGGATGAGAATAAAGCAGGGACTTACTATCTCACAGTAAAATAAATATGGAAAACAAACCAGATAATTGGGTAGTAGTAAAAGTCGGAAAGACTCTCTATAAAGTCCTTGCGGGCTGGAGTGGTGGATATCTCGATGGCGATAGTTGGAAACTCAATAGTGGTATCTCTGAAGTGAAAGAAGATGGAGACTATTGGCTATTCATTGGTGAAAGCGGTAGTGTCTATAAATGCCATAAAGAAGGTTATGGTACAAGAATGAATAATCACGGAATCCTTAAACAGTTACTTGAAATAGATGGTACCGAACTAATGGATGAAGAAACAGATTGGATGAAATTAGTATGAGTAAACAAACCGAATGGCAAGAAGCAACTGACAATTGGGTTAAGTTGACTCTGCAGAAGTATGAAGGATTTAACCCCGATGAACTGACTCAAGTCTTTATGCGAGGCCCGTTTGCTGGATGGAGTGAGCGTATGGTCTATGAGTTAGCCTATAATATGGATGACGCAAATAAGAAAGTACCGAGACACAAATAATTATGATGAGATATAAAAATGTAGAATTTAGACCAGCTAAAGATGATAGGAATGCTGAGATCATTGCATGGAATTACGATGAAGATTATGATAAAGAAACTTGCTATACTCTCTGCTGGTTAAAGACAGATAAAGAAGGTTACTATATGGAAACTATCGGTGATCGATACGTTGAGTATGAAGATATGGAAGCTCTAAACCACGTTGCTAAGTATGCGCTGCGGTCGCTGAATGTACAATTTGAATTTGAGGAAAGACAATACTAATTATGAAATATATAGCAGAGAATCTTAACCCACTATCACTTAGACAGCTTTATCAATAGTTGCTATAATTGAACTAATAACAAAATGAATGCGATAGACACCATTAATATGTATATAGCTAAGTGCAAAGAAGGCTTAGCCTACCACAAACACCTAAACAATGCGCTGGCATGCCAGAAATGGGGTAATCGTTTAGAAATCCTAGAATCAGCAAAACTCGTTATTAAAAATATTGATAAAGGAATATGAAAGTACCGAGACACAAATAATTATGAAATACATAGCAGAAAATCTTAAACCCTTATCACTTATCGCAATATGCGGTTGTATTGGATATTTTTTAGGCAACCCTATGAATGGAATAGTAATTGGAATTACTATCGTAGCAGCTGTTACGCTATTCTTATAAAATTATGAAAGTAAAAATAAAAGCAGAACTAGACGACGAAGCATTCAAGGTTGGAGACTTTATTCAAGAATTGGGTAAGATTCAAGAGGAGTATTTGGATAAGCTTATGGCTAAAGTTGAAAAAGAAAAATGGATCGAAGGTATGACTAAGATCGAAATTCATGATTGGCTATTCGATTATTGTTTCAATGGCTGGGAGAAGAATAAAAACGGATTCGAAGATACATTCTCAGAAAGTCTCGATAAGTGTTCGAAATACGAGGTAGAGTAATAAAGTGGACCACATATATAATATATGTATAGTAAGTAGTTCATTGATAGTTTAATTTTAATGCAAGTAAGGCAGATACGGTTAGCTGCACCAGACTGTAAATCTGGCACCATAGGTTTTACAGGTTCGAATCCTGTTACTTGTACCACATTGTCCTATATCCTCTCCTTGACGACGCTACGATCACTACGGTGTGTCTGAGATACTCAAGTGATGGTTACTCATCTGAAAGACCTTGCGAGGAGCAACAGAGAGCAGCAGATTTGATCACTGCTGGGACGTTTCTTTAACCTTGATCCCTAATGCCTCTCATCGGTGTAGCCTTGATGATGCACAAATGTAGGAGTAAAAGTAGAGACTATACCGCTCTATAATAGATCGTTCAAATCGGTATCGTGAAGAAAGCACGCTAACGAATCCAGCAGTTACGTGGTGTAGGCTATCACATAGCTGCTGATAACTTTTTAAATACCTGCGTTATCTGCTTTAATCTCTAAAGTACGAGTAATCTTTTCTACCTCGTCTAAGTGCTTTTCGATGTATTGCAATCTTAGATTTTGTTCAGCATCTTCAGGTAAAGCTCCAAGCTCACCCCTTGGCCATTTAATACGAAACTCTGTATTCGCTCCGATCTCAACGTCTCGAATGTTACGGTCATGTTCAAGCTGAGTAATTCTAGATGTAACATTAACATAACCAGTAACGCTAACAGCTACTGCGAAGATCAACGCGATAAGGTTACGCAACGGGATGTTTATGTTAGTGTTTTCGTTTAAGTCTACCATATAAGTATTTAGTTATAAATGTATAACTTTTGTTATTATTTGATCGAATACTAATATTTTTAACCTCCCTAACCCAGTTAGGGTTTAAACCCTAAGCATAAACAGGAACATCTATATAATAGATGGATAGATCATTGATAGTGTAGTAAATATAATTTTAAATGCTCCGATAGTTAAAGGGATATAACCGCTGATTTCTAATCTGCTATTCTGGGTTCGAATCCCGGTCGGAGTACCATTTTGGGGATGATGTAGATATTCGACACTACTTCGGTAGTGGACGGCGGGGCAGCACCGCCCATCTCCACCATTTTAACTTATAGGAACTATGATATAATTATAGTATGCTTACAGTAGAAAAGTTATTAGAAGCCAGGCAATTAATTCAGGTCTTACAAGAAAAGCAAGATAAGGTTTATTCAGAACTGTGCGATGAAGTATCTAAGCGACATAAAGCAGAGTACCCAGATTTAGGTATTATGTTAGAGGACTTCTGCTACAATCATATATACTATCCAGGTAAAGATATTAACAAATTCATTAAAGATTTACATTCTAAGGAAATAATACTTGAAATGTAAAGGAACTATGATATAATTGGTGTATAGAATTTATTAAAACATAAACAAAACAAAGAAAGATAAAAAATGAGTCATAACCTCACAGAACGCGACCAGCAAATTGGTCTTAAGCAAGCATGGCATGGACTTACTACGGTAGTCGATGCTATTGACGTAAAGGATAATTACCTTACGCAATGGGATGTAGAGCGCAAGCCGCTTACATATATTAATAATGCAGAAGAAGAAGTTGAGACCGGTTTCGGTATCCTTGTTGGTTCTGATGATGATGAGATTATCGGACGTCCGATGAGCCCTTCTTATAAGCCAATTACGAATGAGAAGTTTATGGATCTTGTCAGCGATGCTATCAATCGGCTACCAAAAGCTAAGATCGAGAGTATGGGAAGCGTCTGCAATCGAGGTAAAGTATTTGTTACTGTTAGCCTAGATGGTCATGACAAGTATAAAGTCGGTGATCGGGAGTTTAAGGACTTTCTTAACTTCGGTAACTCGCACGATCAGACATCTAAACTCTGGGTTAATAATACAAATGTATGTACTGTATGTGATAATACATTCTCGTTTAATTTGAACTCTAAAGAAGGTCAGATTGGTAGTGCAGTTCACCGTGGTGATGTAGAGCTTAAGCTAGCTGATATCGCTAATCTTGTTGATAGCTATCTCGGTACTCAGGAAGACTTCCGTAAGAAGTTTGAAAATCTTCTTAAGAAGAAGATTGATAGCAAGAAAGCAAAGCAATTGTTTACTGGGTTTCTTACACGTAATAATCCACGCGAAGGGGTCAGTACCCGTTGTTTAAATACGGTTGATAGCTTAGATAACCTCTTTAAGCGAGGTGCAGGTAACCGAGGAGAGAGCTACGCAGACGTGTTCTCTGCAGTAACTGACTACTATACCCATAACAGTACTCGTGGAGGTGGTAAGAGTAAAAGTAATCAATACGTATCATCTGAGTTCGGTTTAGGTCGAATGAATAAACAGAGTTTCTGGACTGTTATTAATAGCGATAGTCTCGTCAGCTCTACAATTACTCGAGGCGAAAAACTTCTCGATATCGTTAACGCTTAAAATATATATTAATATGTTTAAAGAAACTACATCTAAATATACATTCGTTCAAGAAGATGGAGAGTGTATTAAAGTATACGCGGCAGCTGAGGATATATCAGATCAAAAGCCGATCTTTATCTCGAGTGTGAAAGCGGATACGCAGAAGCAATTCGAAGTAGAGGTAGCGTATATCTTAGTATACGACATACCTAATCTGGATCCTGAAAGTGATTGATCTTAAAGCAATATGCTCGACCGATAGTTTTAGAGATTACTTCTATCTTCGGTCGAGCAACCCTTGTATAGACTTTAAACGATACAAAAATAAGGTCGGTAAAAGTTTATACGAATATGAATTCGCATTTCAAATCTTGAATCAAGATGCTGATTTGAATTAAATAAAGATTATGAATAGTAATACAGAAGTTATTCTTACACAGCTTGCATTAAAACTTGAGAAGTTTTCAAAACTTATCGAAAAGGATATGATTGATGAATTAAAACTCGAGATTGATTTACTTAAAGACGAAGTTACAAAATATGGACGAGACAATTAAGCTGTTACTGAATAACTTCTTTATGAAGCATTATTCAAAAGTTTATACAAGCAAGCCAACTCTTAAGCCGGTTGAGGAAACTAATTACCACTACGTAACGAATGATGATAGCAATATTATATGTCTGATCCCGTTCGATGCTAGCATCGTTGATTAGGAACTATGATATAATTGTTATATGAACGCAAATACTAGAGCAATTTTAGGTTTAGATGAACCGCCCGCGCGTGAGATAGTTAAGAATCGAAGAGGTGTAATGTCATACTCAGCAAAAGATACTGGGAGTTTGCAAATCTTTACGAACGAATCTTGGGAGCGTAATAAGCATTATTATGTACCAGCTTCTGGAGGCAGGAGTTGTGTTAAGAATTTTAGTAAATCAATCTGCAAATAAATGAGTAAATTTTCAGAAAACCCTAACCGGAAGTTGTTTATAAAAAAGCCAGATTTTATGTGCTGGGAATGTTTAGACTATAAGACTTTTTATATGACTATTCGATTACAATCAGCTGAAATAGATAGAAAGAACAATCTAGACCCTAATAAATTTACATTATATATGAGTTCATCTGAGATATTTTCTGATATTGATACAGCTGAAGAAGCTATTAAAAAAGGTTATAAAAGAGCCGATGTATTATACGAAATGCGCTTGAAATCTAAACCAAATATGTTATAATAATATTATGAAAGCAAAATATAAAGAAGGACAATCAATCAATTACCAATCAGGAAATATGCATGCAAATGGTGAGGTAGTTTCGTTTAAAGAAGAAATGGTTGGAGGTACTATGCAAGTAGTATATCTAGTATCTGAAGGTAATGGAGCGCAAAATATGGTATACGTACCTGAGAGTAAAATCCTTACATTACTAAACGGTTAAAAATTATGAGTAAAAGAGCAAAAGCAGGAGTCGATCTACGATCACCAAATCCAACACACACTAAGCGTATGGGGCGTTCTCGCGGACCTCTCGTATTTAACGAACACGTCGGGGTTAATGTAACTCAGAAAATTAACGACGCTATTAATAACAACAAGCAAACTAGACAAAAAAAGGCCAGTTAAAACTGGCCTTGATAGAGATATAAAAACGAACTAAACGTTAGCGTTGATATAATTTGTTAAAGCAGTAAGAACATCCGCATTAGACCACTCAGCTGGTGAATCATAATTGTCGCCGCTAAGCTCGTCTAATTCAATGCGACCTAAACCATCAACAAAAACAACGACTTGCTTTTCGCCAGGAATATCTACGATACGACGAATTGATACGTCGCCGTTAAGTGTTACTGTTTCTTGAGGTTGTGTTACAACTTCTTTTTGACCTGATAATGTTATTGATAAACTCATAGATAATTATTTAATAAAAAAAATAAAAAATAAAATAAAAAATAAAAATGAAAATAGCATTATACTCGTACATTCAGTTAGTATTAATCTCGATGAACACCTGGCACATTGCTAACGGTAAGCTAGTCGCAAGTATTGTATTCTCTTTCCTTATTGGGCTAGCATGGACAATGGGAGTTAATGGGGTAGCAGGAGGCGGGACGAAAGAGAAGTTATGCTACGCAGCTGGGGGTTCATTAGGGACCGGTACAGGAGTTTTACTAAGTACTCTACTTTACTAATCAATATTATTATGAAACTTATATTATCTACTATCCTATACTATATCGGCGATCTAATATCGAAGACATTTTTACGCTTTGATTATACAGCTTACTTTATGTATCCAATTTACCGTAAAATTATGTTACTATCAAATTTTATTATATATGACAAAGAAAAAGATTAAAAGTACAGTAATCAATATACTACTACTATTGGTAGTTATTTGCCCGCTAGTGAATGTTCTATATGGCATTTACTTTGGAGTCGTAGCGCTCCTATTGCTAAGTGTTGATAATTATAATCAACATAAACCACAAACTAAGAAAACAAAAACATATCAATTTAAAGACATATATGTGGACTAAACAACTAGACAAATATACATACGAATACTCAGATAAATTATTCAATATCTTTGAAGGATTCGATAACGATAAAATTCATATTAAGAGTATTGAAGTAGAGCTTAAAAGCGAAAAAGACTTTGATATGGAAATTATCTATCAGAGTGAAAAGATCAGATCAGACGATGCTGATTATTCATACGACGATTAATAAAGGAACATTCATATAATATAGTATGAATAAAAGAGACCTAACACAAGAAGAACGACTCGCATATATCGCCTATTACGTTAAGAATGGTAATAGCGAGACTCAGTTACTAAGCGAAGATATTAAAAAGCTCGAATCTGATAAGAATGAATCCATTTGATTTAATAGACGTTACTGAATCAGGAGAGTTTATATCATACAAGACTGGGATTAGCATTCCTTATGAAGATCTTGAGGAACTATATGAATCTGGTATAGAGTTTACTAGAAAAGCTGAAATAGAACTGAGAAAAGAGTCAGGGGAATTTATTAAGGAACAATGATATAATAATACTATGAGTAATGTAATCAAGATCTACCAACCAATAAGCCGATTCAACCAATTCGATGCAGATGAGAACGCAGAGCGTAAGTTAGTATATGCTATTGTTCTTCCTGAAATTAAAAAGGAACGGGTTGCAGAACAAGCAGCCGAATTAATGTTTCATATCTTAAATGCTCCTGAAGAGATTCTATCTGAAATCGAGCGTAAAATTGCATCAGGGTTCCGATCAATTGAAGGTAACTATTCTCTATCAACTGGCGACGTCGTAGAGGTAGACGGAACAAAGTTTCTCTGCGAATCGTTTGGTTGGAAAGAAATCTAATATATATTATAATGAAGACTGAAGATGAGAAGGAAGCTGTACTCGATCTAGTAATTAATATGCTAGAGACTCAATCGTTTTTAAACTGGCATGAAGAAGACTTTGATGAGTTTGTATGCGGAGAAGACGGATGTAAATCTCACGACGAGATCAAGGATGATTTATATGTAATGCTTTTCCAGACATAACTGGAACAGTCCTATTACCCTTCGCTAAATTATCTTTAGCCCATAGAGGTTGAATATTAGTATAGTGATTAGTACCACCTTTAGATAGAGGTATGATATGATCCAGGTGCCAGGTAGACCTACCTCGATTATCCCAAGTCATTCCTTCGACAAATTGTTCTTTGATATGCTCGATAAATTCTTCTTTGGTACAACCTACATGTTTAAACCAAGTAGTCTTTTTGCCACCTTGTCGCTTAACCGCAGCGTTTAACCAGCAACGTAACTTATGAGCTTCTGATGTTTTATTATACTGCTTTATATATGCAGCGTTGTATTCCTTATTATCAATACGGTACTGCTTATTATAAGCATCAAAACGCTCTTTATTATCAATACGGTACTGCTTATTATAAGCATCAAAACGCTCTTTATTATCGATATAATACTGCTTACGATTGACTATAATTTGCTCTTTGTTATCATTATAATACTGCTCACGGTAAGCATCTATACGCTCTTTGTTATCATTATAATACTGCTCACGGTAAGCATCTATACACTCTTTATTATCGATTGCATACTGCTTATGGTAAGCGGTTAGGTGCTCTTTACGACTTTCCTTCCAGATTTTATTCTGGTTATGCATATGCTCTCTACGACTATCTGCGTATAGTGTACGATATTTCTTATGCTCTTCAGTAGTTAATTCTCTAACCTTTTTGTTGAGTGAACACAAATATGTAGAGTGAGTTAGTTGTTCTTTATGGGTCATAGTAATAAATATTTAATCGAGCGTGACTGTTTCTCAATTATGGATCATAGTAAATAAGTAGGAGTGAAACGGTCACGCTCCTTTGTGTTTAGGAACAGTGATATAATAATTGTATGAATAAGATAGTCGATATCAGCAGGGAAGACGCGATGTATTTGAAATCTATGAGTGATTTGATTTTAGGTATATCTTCTGAAGAGTCAGCGCAAACGTATATTTCGTTGCTC
>Ga0228665_1000058_pt1 | contig 18659 bp, 17 predicted proteins | sample 79DmetaG_FD_182741 | JGI IMG/M metagenome (GOLD analysis project Ga0228665, IMG submission 182741) | Seawater microbial communities from Monterey Bay, California, United States - 79D | ecosystem: Environmental > Aquatic > Marine > Coastal | place: USA: California | collected 2016-11-07
TGGCATCTCAAACGCACATACGACAACGGATCCATACTAATGGGCACTGCGCTGATCACAAAAAAAAGCGAACTAAAATTTGACTATCACGAACAAGGCGTAATAACTCTTAATAACGGCAAACAACTACAGTCTTCACGAAAATATATCTACAAACCAAGCAGCAGTGGTTTTGATATTTATTTCTATGAAAATCCTGATAAACTATTTCAAAATATAGTATTAAAAGATAAAAATGGAATGCTTTATGGAGAAGCTACACACTTTTGCGTCAAAGATATTTACGCTTCTTCTTACAAATTTATCACAAATAAGCAATTTGAAATCAATCATGTAGTACGTGGTCCAAAAAAATCATACACCTCAAAAGCCGTATATCTAAAAAAATGATTTTGAAACAATTTAAAATTTTAGATTTAACTAATTCAAAAAACTTGAGAGAGCCAAGGAATTGATTTGCTCATGTGAACCATGGGCTACTACTTTACCGTTTTTAATCACTAAAAGCTGAGGAGATTGATGCGTTACTTCCAACCGTTCGGCCACAGCATTTGAGATGGAACGAAAATTTAGCAAATCTAAATACCACGCCCCGAAATCTGGGGCAGAAAAGCTATATCCTGAAATAAAATCATTTAAAACATACCGACTGATACTACAACGAGTAGAATGTTTAAAAACGAGTTGTGGAATAGAGAAAGAAGACTCAATAAGTTCTTCAAGTTGTGCCATGGACTCTAGTGAGAATCCAGGCCATTTTGGTGTTTCATTGTGTAAAAAGGAGTCAAATAATCCCATATATTGTTGTTATTAATCACTAAAAATGACTATTCGTCAGTAATTTTGTTAAAAATGTGTCGATTTGTCTGATGTTATGCTCTGGTAAGAAAATTGAGCTTATTATCAAAAAAATACCCATTATGAACTTTGACAATTATACAATAAAATCTCAACAAGCACTACAACAAGCGCAGCAAATTGCACAACAATTTGAACATCAACAAATAGAAAACGAACACCTTTTTATATGAATACAGAAGGTAGATCAAAATGCACTTCCGTTTTTACTTAAAAAACTAGATCTGAATACTAATTTGTTAGAACAAATTATTGACCAAGAAATGAAACGTTTACCAAAGGTAAGCGGGGCTAATCAAATGCTTTCTAAAGCCACTATAAAAACCTTAAACGAAGCAAACTTAATCGCTAAAAATTCTGGAGGTACATTTACTTCAATTGAAGATATTTTCTTAGCAATGTTTAAAACTAAGAACAAAATAGCACAAATATTAAAAGATCAAGGAGTTACACAGAAAGATATACAAGCCAGTATTGCACAACTTCGAAAAGGAGAAAAAGTGACTTCCAAAAGCCAAGAAGATAATTACAATGCTTTGGAGAAATTTGCAAAAAATCTAAATCAATTAGCGCGTGACAATCGATTGGACCCAGTCATTGGTCGCGACGAAGAAATAAGACGTATTTTACAAATATTATCGAGAAGAACAAAAAACAACCCTATACTCGTCGGTGAACCCGGCACAGGAAAAACAGCGATTGCTGAGGGCTTAGCACATCGAATAATTTCTGGTGATGTTCCTGAAAATTTAAAAGAAAAACAGGTCTTTGCTCTAGACATGGGTGCGCTTATTGCTGGAGCAAAATATAAAGGAGAATTTGAAGAGCGACTCAAATCAGTAATCAAAGAAGTAACAAATAGCGCAGGCGATGTAGTTTTATTTATCGACGAAATTCACACACTTGTGGGCGCAGGTGGCGGAGAAGGAGCTATGGATGCTGCTAATATTTTAAAACCTGCTCTGGCACGTGGAGAACTAAGAGCTATTGGAGCAACCACGCTCGATGAATACCAAAAATATTTTGAAAAAGACAAAGCTTTAGAGCGACGATTCCAAAAAGTAATGGTAGATGAGCCTGATGAAGAAAGTGCGATTTCAATTTTACGTGGAATAAAGGAGAAATACGAAACGCACCATAAAGTTCAAATTAAAGACGAGGCCATAATTGGTGCTGTAAAATTATCAACACGTTACATCAGCAATAGATTTTTGCCCGATAAAGCAATTGATTTAATGGATGAAGCCGCCTCAAAATTACGCATGGAAATTAACTCCAAGCCAGAGGAATTAGATATTTTAGACCGTAAAGTAATGCAGCTAGAAATTGAAATTGAAGCCATAAAACGCGAAAAAGACAAAGAAAAACTTCGTATACTAAGCGCTGAACTAGCTAATATAAAAGAGGACCGTAACACCCTTGAGGCACAGTGGCAAAGCGAAAAAGAAAAAGTAGAAAAAGTGCAAATAGCAAAATCAGAAATTGAAGAATTAAAAATTGAAGCAGAGCGCGCAGAACGAGAAGGCGATTATGGAAAAGTTGCGGAATTGCGCTATGGAAAAATCAAAGAAGCACAAGAGCATTTAAAAAACGTCCAACAAGAACTATCTTCAAACCAAGAACAAGCACTTATAAAAGAAGAAGTTACATACGAAGACATTGCTGAAGTAGTTGCGAAATGGACCGGAATTCCCATCACTAAAATGATCAGTTCTGAACGCGAAAAACTACTCAACTTGGAATCAGAACTACACAAAAGAGTTGTTGGTCAAGAAGAGGCAGTAAGAGCAGTAAGTGATGCTGTGCGCAGAAGTCGTGCAGGCCTTCAAAATCCAAAAAAACCAACTGGATCATTTTTATTTTTAGGAACAACTGGTGTTGGAAAAACCGAGCTTGCTAAAACTTTGGCTGCCTATTTATTTGATGACGAAAATGCATTGACAAGAATTGACATGAGTGAGTACCAAGAACGCCATTCGGTAAGCCGTCTTGTGGGTGCACCACCAGGATATGTAGGTTATGATGAGGGCGGCCAGCTGACTGAAGCAGTGCGAAGAAAACCTTACTCCGTAGTACTTTTAGATGAAATCGAAAAAGCACACCCCGATACGTTCAATATTTTACTGCAAGTCTTGGACGAAGGTCGATTGACTGATAATAAAGGGCGGCTTGCTGATTTTAAAAACACAATCATCATCATGACCTCGAATATCGGGAGTGAAATCATTCAAGCAAAATTTGAAGATTCAACGGATTCCGAATCAGCGCTTGAAACTGCAAAAATTGAAGTCATGGGGCTTTTAAAAAAAATAGTGAGGCCTGAATTTTTGAATCGAATTGACGACACTATTTTATTCAGCCCATTGAACGAAGAACATATTGAATCTATTGTAAAACTTCAACTGAAAAGCCTTTCAAAAACACTGCAAAATCAAGGCATAGTATTTGATTCGACAACAGATGCCATAAAATATTTAGGGCAAAAGGGATACCAGCCAGAGTATGGTGCACGACCTGTAAAACGAGTGATTCAAAAAGAAGTCCTTAATGCATTAAGTACAAAAATACTCTCTGGACAAATTCAATCAGATAATGTTATCTTAATGGATGCTTTTGACAATAAATTGGTTTTTAGAAACCAAAAAGAAAACATTCCTAAGAAAATGTAACAAATTAAAAAACCGAACGTCTTAAAGGTGTTGGTTAGTTGGAAAAGCAGTACTGTGTGTAGAAATATACCTGCACTGCTTTTTTTTGTTCAATAAAATTATCGAACGACAATGGTAAATGAACTGATTAATTGATTAGTTTTGAAATAGAATGAAAAAGTCTGTTAACATACTCAACAAAAAAGCACGTTTTTCTTACGATCTTCTGGATTCGTACACAGCAGGAATTGTGTTGTCTGGAACTGAAATTAAATCTATTCGTGCCAGCAAGGCTTCAATTGCTGAAAGTTTTTGTGAATTTAATGATCATGGAGAGCTATTTGTTATTAATATGACAGTTCAAGAATATGATTATGGAAATCACTTCAATCACAAGCCAAAGGCTCAGCGCAAACTCCTCTTGAATAAAAAGGAACTTAAAAAGTTAGAAAAAGAAGTCAAAAATACAGGGCTTACCATCGTTCCTTTGAAACTCTTTATCAATGAAAAGGGCTTTGCTAAACTGAATATTGCTTTGGCTAAAGGAAAAAAACTGTTCGATAAGCGAGAAAGCATCAAAGATCGCGACAATAAAAGAAACCTTGATCGAATCAAAAAAAATTATAAATCATAAAATTATGAAAAATATTGTAATCTCGTTTGCTTTATTGATGGCCCATTTTGGACAAAGTCAAATACAAGGAACCGTAAAAGACCTCAAAGGTAAGCCACTCCCCTACGTCAATATTTTTATTGAAAATACCTACAAAGGTACCACCTCAAATGAAGATGGTCAGTATGAGCTAAACATATCAAAATCAAGTAATTATGTCATTGTTTTTCAGTTTTTGGGGTACAAGACCCTTACCAAAGAGCTGAAAATTGAGAGCTTACCACACAGACTGGATGTGGTGATGGAAGAAGAAATTATTGACCTTAAAGAAGTGGTGATCGACAGTCAAGAAAATCCTGCAAACCGCATCATTAGAGCGGCCATCGCAAAACGTAAATTCTACTTAGAAAAGCTAGATGCCTTTACAGCAGATTTTTATTCTAAAGGGGTAATCCGAATTGTTGATGCACCAGAAAAATTTATGGGTCAAGAACTTGGAGATTTCGATGGTGCTTTAGATTCTACTAGGACAGGTATTCTCTATCTGTCTGAAACCATGTCAAAAATCAAATATATAAAACCAAGTCTGTTCGAAACTGTTACGGCATCAAAAATCAGTGGAAACTCAACCGGTATAAGTTTTAATTCTGCAATGGATGTAGATTTTAATTTGTACAACAACACGGTCAGTATTAATAATGATATCATTTCACCAATTGCAGATTATGCCTTTAATTATTACAATTACAATCTTGAAGGGGAATTTTACGACGACGAAGGGCATTTAATCCATAAAATAAACATCATCCCAAAACGTGAAAATGACCGCGTATTCTCAGGGAGTATATTTATTGTAGAGGACACTTGGGCTTTGTACGGAATTGATATTAAAGTAAATGGCAGTCAAATACAAATACCGCCTGCAGATACCATTCGTATACGTCAAAACCTAACATTTGACGAAACTGCAAATCAATGGTTGTTACGTGCTCAAACTATTGATTTTCAGTACAGCTTTCTTGGCTTCGAAGGGGATGGCAGTTTTGTTGCAAATTACACCAATTACAATTTAAATCCAGAATTTTTTGAACCAAAAAATAAAAATGAAGTTTTAGTTTTTGAAAAAAACGCCAACAAAAAAGACGATTCCTACTGGGGAGATAAACGCCCTGTCCCCCTCACAAAAGAAGAATCTAAAGATTATGTGCGCCGCGATAGTATTGAAACCAAACGATCTTCTAAAGTTTATCTCGACTCTATAGACCAAAAAAATAATCGATTCAAAATTTTAGACTTATTGACGGGATATAGTTTTGATGATTCTTACAATAAAAAAAGTTTTAGCATTTCTGGTCCAATTGAAGGAATACAGTTCAATACTGTTCAAGGATTTAATATTTCTCTGAATGGGAATTTTACAAAACAATATAACGACTTCAAAAAGTTTATTTCGATAACCGGTGGAGTTAATTACAGTATTGAAACAAATCGATTGCGTGGGAGTTTAGCCAGCCGCTACAGATTTAATGCCCTGAACGATGCTGTATTGATAGCTCAGTTTGGAGTGAAAACCGAGCAGTTTAATCGATCGAATCCAATATCAAATCTTCATAACAGCATCAGTAGTCTTCTGTTTGAACGTAATTTTATGAAATTATACGACAAACAATTTGCTAAAATTGGCTACGGAATGGAAGTGTTCAACGGCTTAAGATTCAGTACTAATATGGCTTATGAGAACCGAAAGGTACTATTCAATACTACCGACCATACCATCAGGCCTATCGATGGCCTAAGCTATACCAGCAACAACCCCCTCGACCCAAGTAGTATGGGCTCAGCACCATTTGCAAATCACAATTTGCTTCGATTTGATTTAGATATTGCTATTCGCTTCGGAGAAAAGTACATGTCCTATCCAGACCTTAAATACTCTTTCAGTAACTCGGATTACCCAAAACTTTATTTCAATTACACTAAAGGATTCAATTCAAGTATATCTGCATATAACTTCGATCACCTTGGTGCTCGACTGCAGCAAGAGATTAACCTAAAAACCACGGGGCTACTCAATTACAATATTCTCGCAGGAACATTTTTTGATAATAAAACAGTATCATTTGTTGACTACAAACACTTTAATGGTAACCTCACACATGTGAATACAAAAGGGAATTATTTGTCTAGTTTTAAAAACTTAGGCTACTACGATTACAGCACATCAAATGATTATTTTGAATATCATATTGAACACGATTTCAAAGGGTACATTTTAGGAAAAATTCCTTTAATTAATAAACTCAATTATAATTTATTAGTAGGTCTTCACGGGATTGCTACTGAAAGCCAAACACCATACAGAGAATTCAATATTGGTTTAGCTAATTTAGGATGGAAAAAATACCGTTTTTTACGCATCGATTACGTCCGATCTTATGTAAATGGGCAATCCGATCAAGCTTTAATGTTTGGATTAAATTTCTAGGATTTATCCTCTAGCATGGGTACAAATTTAAATTGCCCAAACTCTTGTTTCTCAAAAGCCTTTGTACTTGTACGTACATAAAGAGTCATGATTTGTTCTTTTTCGCCTACTGGAATCACCAAACGACCTCCAACCTTAAGTTGAGCCAATAGTGCTTTTGGAACAAAAGGAGCGCCGGCAGTTACTAAAATTCGATCAAAGGGGGCCTCTTCTTCAAGGCCTTGATACCCATCTCCAAAAATGAGACGCTTGGCCACGTAGCCAATCTTGGGTAAAAAAATACTTGCTTTTTTAAATAATTCAGACTGACGCTCTATGCTGTAAAGCTCAACTCCTAGCAAACACAGGACAGCAGCTTGATAACCACTACCGGTACCTATCTCCAAAACCTTGTGTTTAGGCTCAACTTCCAATAATTCGGTTTGAAAAGCTACCGTGTAAGGCTGAGAGATGGTTTGATTGGCTGCTATTGGAAATGCCTTGTCTTGGTAGGCATGATCCAAAAAACTTGAGTCCATAAACAAATGGCGAGGTACTTTACCAATCGCATCCAAAACGGCCTCATTACTAATGCCTTTTTCAACCAATACATCGACTAATTTTTGCCGTAAGCCTTTGTGCTTAAATGAATCTATCAAACCTGTTAAATTTCTATTCCAAAATTAAGTAAAGAAAATTATTATTGATATGAAAAAAAGAAAAGAATTTCAAAACTTAAGGTTTTAACACAAATTTAGGCGGAATACTATTTAAATATTTAATTTTGTGGAAAATTATTGTAGATGCTAAAAGTAGGTGTTTTAGGCGCTGGCCATTTGGGTAGAATTCATTTGAAATTACTTCAACAATCTGAAAAGTACGAATTGGTTGGCTTTTATGATCCTGATATCGCCAATGGACAAAGAGTAGCAGAAGAATTTAAGTATCGTTACTTTGATCAACTGGATGCGCTTATGGATGCGGTTGATGTAGTCGATATTGTGACCCCTACCCTCTCACATTACAATTGTGCGATAAAAGCCATAACCAAGGGCAAGCATATTTTTATAGAAAAACCAATTACCAATACCATCGAAGAAGCGGAACACATTCGCTTGTTGGTTTCGGAGAACAATCTGCGCGGACAAGTAGGACATGTCGAACGATTCAACCCTGCTTTTAAAGCAATAAAATCAGAAATCAAAAATCCGATGTTTATAGAAACACATCGTTTAGCTGAATTTAACCCTAGGGGAACTGATGTCCCTGTAGTGCTCGATTTAATGATTCACGATATTGATATCATTCTTAGTGTTGTTAAGTCCCCAGTCCTTTCTGTGCATGCCAGTGGGGTCTCAGTTATCAGTGAAACTCCCGATATTGCCAATGCGCGCATAGAATTTGAAAATGGGTGTGTAGCCAACTTAACAGCGAGTCGTATCTCTTTAAAAAACATGAGAAAAAGCCGATTTTTTCAAAAAGACGCTTATATAAGCGTTGATTTTTTGGACAAAAAAGTAGAAGTTGTAAAAATGAAAGATGCTCCAGAACACCCAGGAGATTTTGATATGGTGTTGCAAAATGCCGAAGGCAAAAGCAAGCAAATTTATTTTAAAAACCCCGAAATAACACCCAATAATGCCATCTTAGATGAATTGGAGACTTTTGCTGATGCGATTGAAGGCAACACTAAACCAATTGTGACTCTACGCGATGGGACGGATGCACTCAAATTAGCGCATCGAATTATAGATTGTTTTTAAAAAAAAATAGATCATGAAGAATATAGCAGTTATAGGAGCTGGAACTATGGGTAATGGAATTGCACATACCTTTGCACAGTCTGGATACAAAGTACAATTAATAGATGTCAACAAGACAGCGCTAACTCATGCTGCGCAAACTATTTCTAAAAATTTGGATCGAATGATTCAAAAAGAAATCATTACAGAAGCTTTAAAAAAAGAGACGCTCAACAATATCACAATGTTTACAGACATTAGCGAAGGAGTTGAATATGCCAGTTTGGTGGTTGAAGCGGCCACGGAAAACGAAGCACTTAAATTAGAAATTTTCAAAACATTGGATATAGCTTGTCCTGATGACACTATTTTGGCAACAAACACCTCCTCTATTTCAATAACGAAAATTGCAGCTGCAACTACGCGCCCTGGTCAAGTGATTGGTATGCATTTTATGAACCCTGTACCAGTAATGCCTTTAGTAGAAATTATAAACGGTTACAATACCGATAAAGCGGTTACTGATTTCATCGTACAACTCGCCAAAGAGATAGGTAAAACAGCGATACGAGTCAATGACTACCCAGGATTTATTGCCAATCGAATTCTTATGCCAATGATCAACGAAGCAATTGAAGCCTTACAAAGCGGCGTTAGCGGTGTACTTGAAATTGATGGAATCATGAAACTTGGAATGGCCCACCCAATGGGGCCATTAGAATTGGCAGATTTTATTGGATTAGACGTATGTATGTCAATTTTAGAGGTCATGCATGACGGTTTTAAGAATCCAAAATACGCACCTAACCCTCTTCTTGTCAATATGGTAAGAGCGGGTAAACTTGGTAAAAAAACTGGAGAAGGGTTTTATAACTATACTGATGAAAGAAAAGCAGTTGTTCCTGCTGCTCGTTTTCTATAATAATTTGACTGCCCCACATTTAATCTAATCCCTTATGGCACACATAAAACCTTTTTGTGCAATTCGTCCGAATCCAAAAATAGAACTGCAATTCTGCAGTAAGCCCTTTCAGCTCTACAGCAAAAAAGAACTTAAATCAACTCTTGAAAATTGTCCTAATTCTTTCCTACAAATCATCAAATCCAATATAAATAAAACCACTAAAAATTCGAATAAAAAGCGTTTTGAGGATGTCAAGACAGCATATCAAAATTTTAAGGATAAAAACCTTTTACAAAAAGATCAAGACAAAGGATTTTATATACAAGAAATCAAAATAAATGCACACAAATTTACTGGAATAACAGCTGTAGCGAGTGTTGAGGATTATAAGAATGGACGCATAAAAAGGCATGAAAACACCTTGGAAAGCAGGGAGACGATTTTCAAAAATTACCTAAAGACGACACGGTTCAATGCCGAGCCGGTCTTATTGACCTACAAAAATACAGCGGCTCTGTCAGAGGTGATTAAGGACGTCAAAAAATACCCAGAAACAAGTGTTTTAAAGTTTTCAGAAAACGAAACATTAAAGCTGTGGCAAGTGACAAATAAAGAACTAATAGATCAAATAATCAAGGGCTTTGAAAATACTGATGCACTCTATATCGCAGATGGGCATCACCGTTCAGCGTCTTCTGTTATGCTCTCTGAAGAAGAGCCTAAGAAAGCGGAAACAAACTATTTTATGGCATTTCTTATTCCAGAACACGAACTGATTGTTCAGGAATACAACAGAGTTGTAACCGACCTAAACGGTCTTTCGGTTAGCAGCTTTTTGAAAAAAATTAAACTTAATTTTGATAGTACGCCCCACAAGACCTATGCAGGCTCTAAAAAAGGAAAAGGGTTCTGTATGTACCTAGACGGCCAATTTTATTCATTATCTTTGCGTAAAGAGTTCGTAAAACTCCAAGCACCTCTTCACCAACTTGATTCTTATGTGTTGCAAGAACATATTTTGAAACCCATTTTGGGAATAGAGAATGTACGAACTGATAGTCGACTCCAGTACGCACACAAAAGTGACCAAATGAAATGGATAAAAAAACAAATAGACAACAAAACGTACGCCGTTGGTTTTGGCTTAAATCCTGTACTGATTGACCAACTTAAATCCATTGCAGACAATAGTCTAGTAATGCCCCCAAAAAGCACCTATATATATCCAAAATTAAGAAGTGGGACGACCATTTATGAATTTTAAGATGAGTATTAAAAAACAACTTCAAGAACTAAAATCAGTATTGCCAAAGCAGGTGACTTTGGTAGCAGTATCAAAAACAAAACCCGTGCAAGATTTGATGAAAGCATATGACGTTGGACAACGGATTTTTGGGGAAAATAAAGTTCAAGAAATGGTTGAAAAATACCAGCAAATGCCCAAAGACATACAGTGGCATATGATCGGACATGTGCAACGCAATAAAGTAAAGTACATGGCTCCTTTTGTTGATTTGATTCATGGAGTAGACAGTCTAAAATTGTTGTCCGAAATCAATAAACAAGCGCTAAAAAATAACCGATGTATTAACGGTTTGTTACAAATCAAAATTGCTGCTGAAGATTCCAAATTTGGAATGACAAAAAATGATGCAATACAGCTGATGAAATCATCAGAGTTTAAGAATTTAAAAAATATTAAAATTAAAGGAGTCATGGGAATGGCTACTTTCACAGATGACCAAAATAAAATCCGCAAAGAATTTGAAACTCTAAAATCAACATTTAGTGAGCTAAAAAGTATCCAAGACTCAATGCATATTATATCGATGGGGATGAGTGGAGATTATCCACTTGCCATAGAATGTGGCAGTACAATGATTCGTGTGGGTAGTTACATTTTTGGTGCTAGAAATTATCAATAAAAAAAGAATTTACGCAATTGTAGACATAGAAACCACTGGAGGTAAATACAATGAGGAAGGTATTACTGAGATAGCCATATACAAACACGATGGGCATGCTGTAGTCGACCAATTTATTAGCCTAGTCAATCCAGAGCGTCCTATCCAGCCCTACGTGGTAAACCTTACAGGAATTTCAAGTAAAATGTTGCGCAATGCACCCAAATTTTTTGAAGTTGCCAAACGTATTGTCGAAATCACAGAAGACTGCATTATTGTAGCACACAATGCTAAATTTGACTACAGAATCCTAAAATTAGAATTTGATCGGCTTGGATTTAAATTTGAACGCAAAAACTTATGTACAGTTGAACTTTCAAAAAAACTAATTCCTGATCTTGCCTCCTATAGTCTTGGAAAATTGGTACGTGCGCTTGGAATTCCAATAAGTGATCGTCACCGCGCTTCTGGGGATGCACTCGCTACTACTAAACTGTTTGAGTTATTGATGAGTAAAGATATCGATAAAGAAATCATCAAAGCTGCTATTCGACTGGAACCAAAACGACAAATAGAACCCAAACTAGCCGAAATAATAAGTAGCCTTACCTCAGATACTGGAGTCTATTACATACACGATACTAAAGGAAATATCATCTACATTGGGAAGAGTAAAAATATAAAAAGTAGAATTAATCAGCACTTTAGTGGTCAAACACCAAAATCAAAAAAAATTCAACTCGAAGTAGCCTCAGTGAGTTATGAAAAAACAGGAAGCGAATTATTAGCTTTACTAAAAGAAAGTGAAGAGATAAAATACCATAAGCCCAAATTCAATCGTGCTTTACGCAGGACCGTTTTCACTCATGGATTATTTCATTTTTTAGATGAAAACGGATACCTCAATTTAAAAATTGAGAAAATCAAAGGTACGGCTAAGCCAATCACTACCTTTTCTAATATTCAAAGTGGAAAAAGCTTTATGAATAAAATGGTTGAAAAATACAGCTTATGTCAAAAACTTTGCGGATTATATAAATCCAAAAGCAGCTGCTTTGGCTATACCATCAAAGAATGTGGTGGTGCTTGTATTAACGAGGAAAACAAAGAAAAATATAACAACAGGGTTAAAAAAATAATTGCAAACAACAGTTTCAAAACAAAAAGTATGATCATTATCGATCAAGGACGTGCAGTAGACGAACGCTCCGCTGTTTGGGTAGATCAAGGCCTTATAAAAGGATTTACCTATTTTAATCTTAATTTTCAAATTACAAATATTGATGTTTTAGCTAATCTCATTACCCCCTTAGAGCACAATAAAGATGCACAACACATTATCCAAAGCTATGTAAGGCGAAACAAAAGAATAAAAGTCATTTCTCTTGAAGACTAAACTTTTTTAGTATTTTTGATCTATGCCAAACCAAAAAAAAGAGCCATCTTGGAAGAATAAGCTTCATGAAATCATTTATGAAGCCGATACTCCATCCGGTAAACTATTTGATGTTGTTTTACTAATTTTTATTCTCTTGAGTATTGTTTTAGTAATGCTCGAAAGCGTAGATTATATCGGAAATAAGTATTATGGTATTTTAAATATTCTGGAGTGGATCATCACCATCCTTTTTACATTTGAATACATTGCAAGGATTATATGTGTGAAAAAGCCAAAAGCATATATTTTTAGCTTTTACGGCATTATTGATTTTCTTTCAACAATTCCAAAATATTTATCTCTATTTTTTGTAGGAACGCATTCACTTGTAGCTATTCGTGCACTACGGCTTTTGCGCGTATTCCGTATTTTAAAGCTGACACGATATATTGGAGAAAGCACTAATTTTGGCAGGGCACTAAAACGCAGTCGCGTGAAAGTTGCTGTATTTCTTTCATTTGTATTGGTTTTATGTATCATTTTAGGCACGGTGATGTATTTGATCGAAGGAGATAAAGACAGTGGTTTTAGCAGTATCCCTAGAAGTGTATATTGGGCTATAGTAACCCTCACTACGGTTGGCTATGGGGACATCGCACCCGTGAGTGCACTTGGTCAGTCTATCGCATCGCTTATTATGATTTTGGGTTATGGAATCATCGCAATACCAACCGGAATAGTCACCTCCGAAATGACAAAATCCGAACGCAACAATATACCCAAAAACACCCAATCTTGTACCAATTGCATGGAATCATATCACACCGACGACGCTCAATTTTGCCATAAATGCGGTCATCCTCTTTAGTTGATCATGGATAAATACATCATTTCTATTGTTGGCCCAACAGGCATCGGAAAAACGAGCTTAAGCATCAAACTCGCAACCTATTTCAAAACCGAAATCATCTCAGCAGATTCGCGACAGTTTTACAAAGAAATTCCGATCGGTACAGCCGCCCCATCCAATGAAGAACAAAAAGCTATAACACATCATTTCATTCACAACAAATCTATTTTAGACAAATACAGTGTTGGCGATTTTGAACGAGAAGCGATCGAATGTATCACCACCATACACAAGCACAACCCAATTGTAGTATTGGTTGGTGGGTCTGGCTTGTACGTTCAAGCCGTTTTAGAAGGATTAGATGATTTTCCAGAAGTTAGTGCCAACATAAGAACTCAATTAAATACAGAGTTCAAAACCAATGGAATTCAAGGTCTTCAAAAGGAACTCAAGTCACTCGATCCAATAGCGTACGAAACAATCGCTTTGGACAACCCACATAGAGTCATTCGCGCTCTCGAAATTTGTAGAGCCACTGGAAAAGCTTACAGTAGTTTTTTAAATAAAGAAAAGAAAAAACGCAACTTCAAAACTATTCAAATTGGATTAACAGCTGAACGGTCTTTAGTTTATGAACGAATCAACCGACGTGTTGATTTAATGATTGCACAGGGGCTTGTAGATGAGGTTAAATCTGTCTTAGAATACAAACAGTTGAACGCATTGAATACTGTTGGATACAAAGAAGTCTTTAGATATTTGGAAGGCCATTGTTCACTAGACTTCGCCATAGAAGAAATAAAGAAAAATTCTAGGCGTTTTGCTAAAAGACAAGTCACATGGTTCAAAAGGCAGGAAGAAACCAAGTGGTATGATCACAGCACACCAATTGAAGAAATTCTAGCCTACATCAATAAAATGTTGTGATTTAAACTAAGGATTTATCACCAAACGAAATCCTTCACCATGTATATTCAGAATTTCAACCTTAGGGTCGAGTTTTAGATACTTTCTTAACTTGGCAATATAAACATCCATACTTCTAGACGTAAAATAGTTATCATCGCGCCAAATTTTAGTTAATGCGATTTCCCTTGGCATCAAATCGTTGATGTGCAAAGCCAGAAGACGTAACAAATCATTTTCCTTTGGCGAGAGTTTAATCTGTGTTTCGCCGTGGGTCAAAAATCTAAGTTTAGAATTTAACTTAAAGCTTCCAATTTCAAACTCAAATTGATTGCTATCTGCTACACTTTCAACTGTTTTACGCTGAATTATAGCTTGGATTTTTAATAGCAAAACTTCGCTGTCAAAAGGTTTGTTTAAATAATCATCTGCTCCGACTTTATAGCCTTTAAGCACATCTTCTTTTAGCGCTTTGGCCGTCAAGAAAATTATAGGAACATCCTTGTCCTTTTCTCGGATTTCTTGAGCCAAAGTGAAGCCATCCTTGTACGGCATCATGACATCTAAAATACAAAGGTGAAAATCAGATTTTCTAAATTTTTCAAAACCTTCCATACCGTTTTTGGCAAGTACAACTTCGTAATTGTTAATGCTTAGGTATTCTTTGAGAACTGTTCCAAAATTTGGATCGTCTTCAACAAGTAAAATGCGTTTAATGTTTTCTTCCATGATGTTATGCAATTAGTGGTAATTTTATAATAAAGGTACTACCTTTTCCTTTTTCACTTTCAACAGTGACTGTTCCTTGATGATTTTCTACAATTCTTTTAACATTAGCTAGCCCAAGTCCATGTCCCTTGACGTTGTGAACATTACCCGTATGTTCCCTGTAAAACTCTTCAAAAATTCGTTTCTGAACCGCTTTATTCATTCCTATCCCTTGATCCTCAACAAGCATCACAATATTGTTGCCAACATTTTCTGTAGTAATATCAATTTTTGGTGGACCGTTGGTGTATTTCACAGCATTGTCCAAAATATTAACAATGACATTTGTAAAATATGTACTGTTGGCTAGTATTGAGGACTTTGAAGCCTTGAAATGTGTTTTTATATACCCCTTTCTATCTTCTACAATCAATTCAACATGAGTGATTGCGTCAAAAATAAGATCGTGTAATTTTAAGCGGTCTTTACTAATTAGAAGTTGTTTTTTCTGCAATTGAGAAATACGCAATACATTTTCAACTTGAGCATTCATGCGCTTATTCTCTTCCTTAATCATGGATAAATAATTTTTTACTTTATCCTCATGCTGGAATATTTTTGGATTTCTAATCGCATCTAGAGCTAGATTTATGGTCGCTATTGGCGTTTTGAACTCATGGGTCATATTGTTGATAAAGTCAGACTTCATCTGTGAAATTTTTCGCTGTTGAATGAGCTGGTACAAGGCACTGGTGTAGGCAATTATAATAATAATTGTAAATAAAACAGAAAGTGAAGTTATACCAATGATAGATGACATGATAAAGCGCTTTCTTTTGGGAAAATTAATAAATAACCCATAATTGCTAGCACCGTTTTCATCAATAAAAATAGGCACCCCAATAGTAGGAACAAGTGAGGCTTCAAAATGAGAAGATTGTATAGCGGTAGGTAATTTGTCGTTTAGAATTGCAAATTCATAAGCGATATCTATATTATTTTCTTTGAGTTTGTGGTCCAAAAGACGCTGAATCATTGGTACAGAAACTCGTTCTTCAATGGGTGTGTTTTGAATTTCTGCTTTGTACTGCGCTTCAAAAGTGGCTTTTTGCAAACGGTCCATATTCAGGACTTTGGTTAAAGAGTATTCTAGGTTAGGTATTCCCTGTCCGTCAATACCAGCGGAGGAATAGGCCTGTTGAGTTGTTTTACCTTTGAACTTTTTGAAATTTAGACTATCTGATCCGTCATTTTGCAAAACAGGAATGGTGTAGTTCTCTTCCTTAACTCCAGTATCGTACACAATAATTTGATCGGCATCTTTGTTTTGCTTATAAACTCTTATACTTCGGATGGCACTAGTATCGGGTTCCTGACCCCGCGCTATGAGCGCATTTAGTGCAATTACATATTTTGAATATTCAATATCGGCAACTTCACTGGAAGCATAACTGAGGACTTTTTTGACGTTAAAGGCAAATTGATCTTCCTTGGTCTCTAACGAATAATTGATGTAATAGGCCTGCACAAAAATAATTCCGATAAGCGATAGACTCATCAATATTACAAGCACAGAAAACAACTTCTTATTCATGGCATAAAATTACATTTTTTAAGAATGCTTTAAGTTGTTTTTAACTAATTATTAACCAAAATGTTAAATTTTATAATTTTTTAAATTATTTTAAGAATTTTGACATGAATTTCTTCGACCTCTTTAGCCGTCAATTGGGTGTCAATATTATGGATTACAAAATCAGATTTCTTAATTTTCAGCGCTTCATCCCACTGATTTTTCATTATTGAAAGCACCTCTTCAGATGTTTTAGCATCTCGCTGCATGACACGGTCTATGCGGCTTTGCTTTGGCGCATTGACCGTAAGAATAAAATCAAACTGGTTTTCTGCACCAAGTTCAAATAAAATGGCAACTTCTTTAACTACATAAGGATAGGTTTGGGTCGCCAACCATGTGGAATAATGGGCTGCAACAGCTGGGTGAATAATTTGATTGAGTGCATCGAGCTTGTTTTTGTCCTTAAAAACCAATTGGGCAATATACGATCGATTCAATAGACCATTGCTGTAGGCATTGACACCAAAAAGCGCGATAAGTTTAGTTCTTATTTTTGGCGATTCATTCATTAATTTTTTGGCTTCATTATCAGCGTTGTAGACCGGAACTCCGAGCGCGAAAAACAGAGAAGCAACAGTGGTTTTACCACTTCCAATTCCTCCAGTAAGACCTAAAACTTTAGTCATTTTTTTCCGTAATTATGTATTCTATACTATTGATTTGTAGTGCCGCTGTTTTGGCCTCAGACGGATACAACACCAACTTAGGAACCATTACACCAGAGGCGTAATCTAGTGTACTAAAATCACATTCAATACGAAAGTCTTCTGGCGTAATAGCGTCATAAGTGCTTAAACTTGTATAGTACACTACAGGAATTTCTTTAGGAAAAATCGAAACCAATATACCATCGGGTATGTTGACAAGTTGAACTGGTACTGAAACAGCACCTTCGGTAAATTTATCGACAGCACCCACCACTTGTACTTGGGTCGTCGAAAATTTTAAATACTGGGGGAAATCGTAAATATCCAAATCCAAAGCCACATCTATATCGGTTTTTACAGCATTCATTTTAAGCCCTTCTGTTGCTACGGCATCAATAGCTTTTAAATACTGTTCTGGCCCTACAATTGTGATGGAATCCGGTTGGGCACGCAAAGGAGTTTTCAAATCGTAACCCACCACAAACTCTGGTTGCAAATTGATTATTACAGGGACTTTTTTGGTAAATTGAGTCGCATACGAAAAGGAAAACGCTGCTGGGCGAATATTTTCAATAACAGTATTGGAGTTGAAATACTGCGCAATTTCTGCACGATGAGCACTTTGCTCCCAATAATAAGCAGTGTCATTTTTTTGAAGTGTCGAAAAATCAACATTCAATTTGAGTTTTTTAAAGGCATATTTTAACAAACTGAACCCATTTGTAGTGATAGTCACATCGACAATAGGCAAACGATCTTCAACAAGTAGAATACGTGAAGGCAACTTTGTGGGTTGAAGTTCAAATTGTAAGGTTTGGGTCGTTGAGCTTGTCAATTTTGAAAGTAAAGAAATAAAAAACGCCAACAGCAAAAACAATACAAAAACGTTGAGTCGTTTTGCACGAATTTTTTGGCCTAGATATTCAAAAATATTTCTCATCAAGGGGTTTTAAAAAATAAGTTGGGGAATAATTCTTCTTCTGATTTTCGCGACAAAAATAGTTTTATTTTAGACTTTAAAAACCCCCAACCATAACCCGAAAATTGAATCAAAATAGCAGGGATACTCAAAATAGCTGCAATAAAATCTAAAGTGGATTGAAAGGCCAAAATTAAAGCTAATAAAAAATATGCACCGTAGACAAAAACGCCGATGTAAACCTCAAAAAAAAGCAATAAAAGACTGATTAGAAAACCCAACATAAAAACTGTAGGAAACCAATAGGTCCATTTTTTGGAATGCGGGTGCCATTTGTTGAGAATTGGACGTACTTGCCCAAACTTGTACACTTGCACCAAAAAGCGCTCAAACGATATTCGGCGTTTGTGGTAAACAAAGGCCTCTGGAATAAGACAAAGTTTATAACCCATCGCTTTGAGTCGAATGGATAAATCGGGATC
>Ga0228665_1000082_pt1 | contig 16526 bp, 8 predicted proteins | sample 79DmetaG_FD_182741 | JGI IMG/M metagenome (GOLD analysis project Ga0228665, IMG submission 182741) | Seawater microbial communities from Monterey Bay, California, United States - 79D | ecosystem: Environmental > Aquatic > Marine > Coastal | place: USA: California | collected 2016-11-07
AAAATCGAAACAAAAATCAAAGACAATATTGCCAGCAGGATTTTCCGCTTCGTCTACATTTCCATTATCATCATACTGTTGGTTAAGTCTACTTAAAGTTGTTACAATAGATTCACTTTCCTCGGTATTTTGTAGATTATCAATAATTACTTCTTCATTAGTACAAGACGTCAAAACTGTAAGTACCATTAAAATACTAAAAATTAAAAGTTTAAATTTATTCATTTTTTTCATTTTTTAATTTAAAAATTATTGAGGTTAATCCTATTTAAGACAATTTCAAATATAAAAACCCTACTTTTTTCTTAAATTATTTTTTTCATAGTTTTGGTTTAAAATTAAAACCAATTTAATGTCCAGACACAATCACAATATATGTGATTCAAATTCTTTTGAGGCTATATATAATTCCTATGCTAAAGAAATTAGACGGTTTCTTTTTTATAAAACTCAAGATATAGATAAATCTGAAGATATTTTACAGGATGTGTTTATAAAACTTTGGGAGAATTGCAACAAAGTAGATTCTAACAAAGTGAAGAGTTATATTTATAGTATTGCTAATAATATGTTTCTAAATGATATAAAGCATCAAAAAGTAGTACAAAATCATCGGAAACATAATGAGAATAAAAGCACTAATGAGTCCCCTGAATTTATTATGCTTGAAAAGGAGTTCATGGAAAAGTTAGAATCGACAATTGATAACTTGCCAGAAAAACAGCGCGAAGTATTTCTAATGAATAGAATTGAAAAAAAGAAATATAAGGAGATTGCTCTACTTTTAGATATTAGCGTAAAAGCTGTAGAAAAACGTATGCATCAAGCCTTGGTTGTCATGAGAAAAGAAATTGGTGATGTTTAACTAAAATTGTTAAGTAGGGTATTTATCTAGTTAGTTGTCCTAAATATAGAAATAAAATGAAAAACCAGAATTCACATATAAATGAAGAAACGTTTTTAGCCCAGTGGCTAGAGGGAAACCTCTCAGATACAGAATTAAAAAATCGTATTAGTGAGGCTGATTACAATGTTTATCTAAAGTTGCGAAAAGGTCTAAATACTTCGGATAAGTTAAATGCATCAACTCAACATTCGTTTAATAAGATTCAACAAAAGATTGCAAATAAAAAAACTCCAATTTTTAAGTTGTATCCTGTACGTTGGTCGATTGGTATTGCAGCTTCGATTGTTTTTCTGTTTGGGTTGTTTTCAGTTTTAGGGAACAATGATATTATTTATGAAACTAATTTTGGCGAAATAAAAACTATTACTCTTCTTGATGATTCTCAAGTAATTTTAAACTCTAAATCTACCATTGTTTTCAATGAAAATGATTGGAAAAAGAGCAGGCAACTAACCTTAGATGGTGAAGCTTATTTCAAGGTAGAAAAGGGAAACACATTTACTGTTAATACAAACAATGGTTCAGTCACAGTTTTAGGAACTCAGTTTAATGTAAATTCTAAAAACGATTTTTTTGATGTCGTTTGTTATGAAGGAAAAGTAAGCGTTAGTTCAGAGTCTTCGGAACATATTTTACTACCAACCCAACGCATTAGAAAACTAAATGATAATCCATCTGAATCTTCCGCTACTCAGCTCTCTAAGCCAACATGGATTGATGGAGAAAGTACATTCAAGAGCGTACCAATTAGATATGTAATAACTGCTCTAGAAGATCAATATAACATAAAAATTGATTCAGAATCCATTGATGATTCAACAGTTTTTTCTGGTAGTTTTCCACATCATAATCTCAATATTGCTTTGATTACTGTTTTTGACGCACTAAATATGAAATACAATAAAAAAGACAATCGTAACATTAAACTTAGATACTAAAGATGAGGTTGATCTGTATTTTTGTTTTAATGTTACTCCCATTAGCAGCCTCTTCGCAAGAAGAGGCTTTTTATGTAGAGTTTAAAAACGAGTCTGTTGCAGAAGCATTTACTAAAATAGAGCATACTTATGATGTGCTATTTTCTTATAATGACTATGATATAAGCAAAAAACGTATATCGCTAAAAAGACAAAAAAGAACATTAGCAGAAGTTTTAGAAGCTTTAAAACTGCAAACTAAACTCTATTATAAAACAATAGATAACCGCTATATTGTTGTCAACAAATTTTCAGAAGAAAACACAGAGGTAAATGAACTCGATATAGTGGTTGTTCGCAGTTACTTAACAAAAGGTATTCTAAAAATTAATAATGGCTCTTATACACTGTCACCATCTGAACTTGGTGTTTTACCAGGGCTTGTTGAGCCAGATGTTTTAGAAAGTATTCAGTTGTTACCAGGAGTATTAAGTCCCAATGAAACCACCTCAGGTTTTTTTGTAAGAGGAGGAGCCTCAGATCAAAATCGTGTTATATGGGATGGTATAAATATCTATCACAAAGGACATCTTTTTGGGATGATTTCTCCATTTAACCCAAATGTTACTTCAAAAATTAAGTTTATAAACAAAGGTTCTCATGCGAGATATGGTGAACGTTTGTCGAGTGTTATAGACATGTCTTCTAACTCTAGCATATCTCAAACTATAAAGGCTCAGTTGGGTTTTAACGGGATCAATGGAGATGCATTAATAGAAGTCCCAATTATAAAAGATAAATTGAATATTCAAGGATCACTTAGACGAAGCTATACAGACGTATTTGAAACATTTACCTTTAATCAACTCGCAGATAAAGTTTTTGAAAGCACTAAAATCAAAAATTCTGAGAATGAAAATAATGAGTTTTCATTTGTAGATTACAATCTTAAACTGAATTTTAAGCCCAATAAAAATAACAGTCTGTATGCAAGTATGATCTCCATTGATAATCAATTAGATTATGTCCTTAATGATGCTGAAAATAATAAAAGATTTAATGACAAATTAGTCTCTAGTAACATGGGATATGGTTTAGGTTGGAAGGTGAAGTGGAATAAAAATACAACTCAAAACACAACAGCCTTTTTCTCTGATTACAAGCTTAACTATAATTTTATTACTAGAGAAGGAGATGTTCAGATTTCAGATTTTGAAAAACGAAATACCATTTTTGATTCAGGAGTATCATCAGAAGTTATTATTGATAGATCAAAAGCCAATAAGTTTACTTTTGGATATCAATACGCACTCAAAGATGTTGCTTATGCGTTTTTAAATACAACAAACCTTTCATTTATTTTAGATACAGAACACAACGTTATACAAACGCATAGTTTGTATGGTCAGTACGATTATAAAAACCCAAAACTTTTTAATCTTAGCTTTGGCTTGCGAAGTACTTATTTTAATGAACTAGATGCTGTAAGGCTAGAGCCAAGGTTAGTGATTTATAAACCCCTTACTAAAAACTTAAAACTCCAGGGATCTGCCGAAATTAAGAACCAAATTATTAGTGAGATTGATGAAACCATATTAAGCGATCTTTCATTAGAAAATAGATTGTGGAGATTAGCAGATGGTAATGCGTTTCCCATTATTAATAGTCGGCAAGTTTCTGCAGGATTTATTTACATCAAAAAAGGATTAAGTATTGATATAGATACATATTATAAAAAGTTAAATAATATCACCGCCTTATCGCTTGGATTTTTAAACCCTATTAATAGTAGTTTTAATATTGGTCAGCGGAATATTATTGGATTAGATGTTTTTGCGCAAAAACAATTTAATGGCTTTAACTCATGGCTAAGTTATTCTTTGAATCAATCACAAAGTAGATTCGAAAATTTAAATAACAATAAAGATTTTACTTCAAAATCTAATGTTACGCATTCTGTGTCAGCGGCTTTGAGTTATAAATTTGACGGTTTTCAATTTGCATTAGGTTGGAAATGGCAAACTGGAAAACCTTATACTATTGCAAATGATAGCAGCGATGGGTTAGAATTTATTGATGGTATTAATACAGGCGAATTACCTATTTATCATCGTCTTGACTTGTCTTCAACCTATAATTTTAAAATGTCTAAGTACAATAAACTACGAGGTAAAATTGGACTATCAATTAGAAATATTTACAATAGAAAAAACTTAATTAGTAAAGAATATAGAGGAAATAACAGTATAGGCGATCCAATTGAGTTAATAGAGAAGTTGTCTATCGGAATTACACCAAATCTAATGTTTAGAATATATTGGTAAAATAGAAACTTTTAATGAAGGTCGAACTTTCGTAAGTTTGGGTCACTAAATCGGAGAATTGATTCACAGGAATTGGTTCTCCTTTTTTTATGTTTGAGATTTCCTTCAATAAAATCGGAATTGAGCCAATAATAACATTCATCTATTTTGTTTTAATGCCACAAAAGGTTGTGACCAATTTTTCAATTGTTTTGACCTAAAAGAAAACTCTTTAGTATATTCTTCAATACAAATTTGCAAGTCATAAATTTGCTAATAAATGAGATCAAAACGATTAATTATTTTAATTTCAGTTCTGTTTTTTTATACAATATCGAATGCTCAAAAAAATCAAACTTCTAAAACAAAAAAACCTAATTTCTTGTTTGTTTTAGTAGATGACCAGCCATTTGATGCAGTAGGGTATTCTGGACGTTATCCATTTCTTAAAACGCCAAATATAGATTGGCTCAACGAAGAGGGTGCCAATCTTGAGAATTTTTTCGTCACTCAGTCTATATGTTCTCCATCTAGGGCTAGCTTCTTGACAGGAACTTATCCTCACATCCATGGAGTCAATCAAAACAATCGCCATGTTGACCCAAAATGGGATGAATTCGAACCTTACTCGAGTCATTTGCAAAACGCGGGATACGAAACGGCTCATGTTGGCAAAATACATATGGCTCATTTAAAAGGTGAAGACCACATCAGGCCAGGGTTTGATTATTGGTTTAGTTTTATTGGGCAAGGAGAATATTTTGATCCACAGGTTAATGAAAATGGGAAAGAGTATAAAGAACAAGGGTATATTACTGATATTCTTACTGAAAAGGCGATCAGTTGGTTAAAGGAACAAAGGGATGAAAACAAACCGTTTAGTTTAAATTTATGGCATAAAGCTGTTCATCAACCTCACTTGCCCGCTCCTAGACATTCTGATTTGTACCTCGAGGAGCAATTACCAACTCCTCCTCATGATACCCATAAAGAGACGTTCAAAGGCAAGCCTGAATGGCAGCGAAAAAAGACTTTTGGATTTGATTGGAGAAAGAATCTGCCTATACCATTAGAACTGCCTCAGATGGAATGGCCAATAAATTATGACAGAAATATGGATCTTCTACGTTGTTTGTCAGCTATTGATGAATCTCTTGGCAAGGTCATAAAAGTTTTGGAAGAAATGGGTGAGCTTGATAATACAGTAATTATATACAGCAGTGATAATGGTTATTTTATGGGTGAGCACACATTTTTGGATAAACGGTTAGCCTATGAAAATTCTATGCGTGTTCCAATGCTTATTCGTTATCCTGATTTAATAAAGAAAAAAACAAAAATAAAAGAGCAATGCTTGAATATAGATCTTGCGCCAACAATTCTTGATTTAGCTGGAGTAGAAAAACCAGCATACATGCAGGGTGAGTCTATGTTGGGGTTACTTAAAGGGGAAAATGATCAAAATTGGAGAGAATCCATTTTATTTGAATATTTTCAAGATAGCTATTGGCCGTATGCAGGGCCAAGTCAAATAGCAGTTAGGACTGAACGCTATAAATTAGTAGATGCATTCCTCGCTAATGATATCGATGAATTGTATGACCTCAAAAATGACCCAGGTGAAATGATAAATCTTATTAATGAGCCGGATTATGATACAATTGAACAGTGGCTACGTGATGAGGCAACAAAATTGAAAGTACAATACAGATACAATCCAAATAGAGATTGGTGGCTAAGAGAAGTCCTAAAAGCAAAAAGAAAGATTTAAAATTTTTAAGCTTTTTTTATGTCTGTTTTTTTATTTGAATACTATGTCAGCACATTTAATCAAAAAACTGTAACTTAACACTTGTAAGCCAATTATATGAAAAACTATTTTTCTATTATAGTTTGTTTTGTGTTGCTGTTCTTTCCCAAACTTGTTTTGGGTCAACAAATAAAACACCTAGACGTTAACGGTGGAAATCAAAGTGGGGTCGTCCGTACCATAAAAAAAGACACTTTGGGTTATGTGTGGATAGGTACATCTCAAGGACTAAATAGATATTCTGGACAGAAATTTAAAAATTACAATCAATTTTTAAGCAATGGTGTTGTAGATATTATAAGCAAGAGAGGAATACTTTTGGTGTTGAGTTCGAAAGGTGAATTGTTTCAGTATCAATATGAACAAGATAGGTTCAAAAATATACTCAACCTCAAAGGTCAAAACTTTTTATGTTTCGAGTTGATAAATGAAGACACTTTACTGATTGGACTTCAACGCGGCCTATTGTTGTATGATTTTAAATCTAATAAGTTAAGCAAGGTATTATATCCAAAAATTACGTTCAATAGAAAAATCAAGGTTAACAACGATCAAGTTTATGTTGCTTCGACTAAGGGAATCAATGTTTTTAGATTTGATAAACAAAGCAATCATTTAGAAAAGCAAAATTCATTACTTGAAAAGTGTCAGATTTTTGATTTTGATTTTGATAGTCAAAACCGCATTTGGGCCGGAACAAATAAGAAAGGTCTTTTTGTAGTTGAAAACAATAGTAAACCCAACTTAATCCACACCCATATTTTCAAAAATTCAACTGTTAGGGTCGTAACTTTTGATAAAAATAATAATGCATTAATCGCCCCAGAAGGATTGGGCTTGTTTGTAGTTAATCCCGAGTTTGAATTTATCAATAAATTTAGATACAATCCCAATAACTTTAATTCAATTACTCAAAAAAGTATATACGAGATTTATGTAGATGAGTCTAATGTTTATTGGTTAGGGTTGAGAGAGGTTGGTATTGATTTGATTTACCCCAATGACAATCCTTTTACAAATATTTCTTATATCCCCTTTAAAAAAAACAGTATCAATGATAATAATATTCGATCTATACACTTCCATGATAATGGAGGTGTATGGTTTGGGACAGAAAGTGGAGTAAGTAAACTTTCCTCTGACGGAATCTGGACTAACTACAGCGACAATACTAGCCTAAAAAATAAGGCAGTATTAACAATAAACCAGTATGGCGAAAATTTAATTTTAGGGGTTTATGGGAAGGGTTTGCTTCAGTTTGACCCCATTTCAGGAAAAACACAAAGCTTTCCATTAATGGGAAACGACAACACATCTAAATCGATTTTTGCTACCCACTTTGAGAACAGTGATGTTTGGATAGGTGGAATAGATGGCCCTGTTAAACATTATAAAAACGGAGCCTTAATCAATTCATATAATACCGGTAATGCAAGGTCAATAATTTCCAATAATGAAGGTTTAATTTATGTAGGTTCTGTAAATGGGCTTACCGAAATCAATAAAATTTCAAATCGTTCAAGAAAACTTAAAAGCGAAACGTTTAAAAATATTGATAAGATATTTTCTCTGCTTTATGACAATTATAACAAATGTATTTGGATTGGAAACAAAAGGGGGCTTTTCAAGTACAATCTTGACTCAGAAAAGTTCAATTTAATCAACGAGGAGTTAAATTTTGAAACTGGAACTGTATTTTCAATTCAAAAAGTTTCACAAAATGATTTGTGGTTAGGAACTTATTCAGGCTTGTGGAAGTTGGATATTGCGAAAGGAGTAATCAGGAAATATGATAATGCTGATGGATTGAACATAGGAACTTTTGGCTTTGGTGCTTCTTCAAACTCTATCGATGGTAAGTTAGCATTTGGCGGCCCTAAGGGAGCAACTCTTTTCGATCCAAAAAAATTAGTGTTCGAGAAAGAAAATCTTAAAATTTATGTCTCCGATTTTCTTGTCAATGGTGTGGAGCCAGACTCTACAATGATTGCTAAAAACATAAATTATTTAGACAAAATTGAACTAAATTATGACCAAAATTCACTCAGTTTTGATTTTGAAACTCCAACAATGCATGGGTCTAAGAAACAAGAGTTTTCTTGGCAGCTCAAGGGCTATGACGATCGCCCGATTATATCCAAAACTGCTGAAATGGCGGTCTACTCAAAATTACCGCCAGGCACTTATTTTCTTGAAACAAAAGTTACTAATGTGGAGGGTGTGCTATCTCCAGAGATTTTTTCCCTTGAAATTATTATTAAAAAGCCATTCTGGCTTAGCCATTGGGCATTTTTAGTGTATACAATTTTAGGTTTTATATTTATTTACCTTTTTATTCTTATACGAAAATCTAGAGCTGAAAAAAAGTTTAATGACAATAAAATCAAATTTTTTACCGAAGTCGCTCATGACATTAGAACCCCAGTAACTTTGATTCAGTTATTGGTTTCTCAGCTTTCTGATAAAAATAAGTACAAAAACACTATTGAACTTATCCACAGAAATACACAAAATTTAAATGAATACGTTACACAGCTTCTAGATTTTCAAAAGGCTGATCATGGAATGCTTAAATTATCCGTAAGTAAAGTTGATTTAAAAAAGATAATACATAGAATTGTAGCTGAAGTAGAACCATTAATCCTGGATAAATCAATCGATATTTCAATTTCTATTCCAACAACCTATTTATGGTTTGATGAGAATAAAATGTCTCGAATTTTCTACAACTTAATATCAAATTCAATTAAATACACTGATCAAGGAGGAGAAATTGAAATTAGAGCCTCGGTCCATCAAAAAAATGTTATTATAGACTTTATAGATAATGGATTTGGAATTCCTGAAAAGGAACAAAAACTCATTTTTTCACGATTCACAAGAGGAACTAATATTAATAAAAAAGATATTTTAGGTTCTGGTGTTGGTTTGATGATCTCTAAAAAAATTGTTGAATTGCATGGAGGTCAAATTCAATTAAAAAGCAAAGTAAATGTAGGTTCAACTTTTACGGTAACTCTTCTAAAAGGAAGTGAACATTATAAAGAACAGCAATTATTAATAGATGAGTCAGAGGTAGTCGATTTTGATTCCGTTATTAAGACTAATACCAATTCAAATTATCGAATTTTGCTCGTTGAAGACAATAAAGATTTAAGGCTGACTATTAAAAGGGGGTTAGAAAAAAAATATGAGGTAATAGATGCACCAAACGGGAAAGAGGCATTGTTGATATGTTTAGCTAAAAACCTAGATTTAATCATAACAGATGTAATGATGCCTGTTATGGGGGGCAAGGAATTTTGTAAAATTATTAAAACAAATTTTCAAACGAGTCACATACCCGTTATAATGATATCTGCTTTGGGCGATATTGATAACAAAATTCAAGGAATTGAAATAGGAGCTGATGCTTATTTGGAAAAACCATTTAATATGAAAATATTAAGTGTCATGGTTGAGAATCTTATTAAATCAAGAAAAGAACTTTATAAGATTTCAACTTCAACATCAAGCTCAAAACTAAATTCCAAGGATAAATCTCCAGATGAAAATTTCTTATCTAATGTTGTTGAAATCATAAAAAATAATATAACAAATAGTAATTTTTCTATTGATATAATCTCTGAAGAAACAGGGCTTAGTAGGTCCAATCTGTTTCGAAAATTAAAAGGATTAACTAACATGTCTCCGGTAGATTTAGTTATTAGAATTAAATTAAACCATGCTTCAGAATTACTTAAAAAGAATAAGTCTAAACGGGTCAATGAAATTGCTTACGAGTCTGGGTTTAACGACCCAAAGTACTTTAGCACACAATTCAAAAAGTTCTATGGTAAAACTCCGAAACAATACAGTGAGGAGGCTTAGTTTTATAAAACAAAGTAAAACATAGTTTAGGGAGATTGAGCAAAGCACTCTAATATTATCAATTAATTAACCTTATTGAATAATATTTAAACTTCAGGGTTTAATTTTTTTAAAAAATTGCCAATACATTAACTAACTAATATGAAATCAAAAACACTTTTAATACTAATTTTTTTGCCATCAATAATTATTGCACAAAATATTTCACTTAAGGGAAATATAGTTGAGGCAAAATCTCAAGAGCCGCTTCCTGGAGCAACTATATTAATCAAGGGAACTGCGAAAGGAGTAACAAGTGATTTTGATGGTAATTTCGAAATTAACACTAAAATTGGCGACACTATAGTTGCCTCGTTTTTGGGTATGAAAACTCAAGAAGTTCTCGTTTTGTCTTCTCCTATTACTATAAGACTAGAGGACGATATAGATCAATTGGATGAAGTCCTTGTAAGCGTTGGCTATTTTGATGTCAGCAAAAAAGACCTTTCGGGGTCTATCACGCAAATTAAAGCGGAACAATTAGAGCAAAACCGAGGAGCTTCTCTAGAGAATCTTTTACAAGGACAAGTTGCTGGTATAGTTGTTACAGAAAGCGCAGAACCTGGTGGTGGAGTAGGTGTATCTATTCGGGGAACAAATTCGATTCTTGGAGGAACACAACCCCTTTATGTATTGGATGGTATTCCGATCAGTCCAATTTCCGATGCCCAAGGTAATGGAAATTCTGGAGGAACACAAAGCTCAATGAGCTTTATCAATCCAAATGATATTGAAAAAATTGAAGTTCTGAAAGACGCAGCTGCCACTGCCGTCTATGGCGCAAGAGGTGCGAACGGAGTAATCCTCATCACTTCGAAGTCTGCAAACAGGAATAATGGCAAGGATAAAATTACATTAACAGTAGATAGCTATTTAACCTCAGTAAGAAAAAAAATAAATCTTTTAGACGGCCCTGGATTTGAAGCCTATATGAATCAACGTGCTTTGAATCAAGTTTATCAGCAAATTACTAATCCAGACAGGGATGGCGGTGCATTTGATGGTTCTCAAGAACTCACACTAGAAAATTATCCAGAGCTTGAAGATTATTCCATTCCATTCAATGAATCTACGGGGGTCAGTACAGATTGGCAAGACGAAACATATCAATTGGCAAACACCAACTCTGTTAATTTAAGTTATAGAGGCGGTGACTTTAAGAAAAATCTATCCTTGAATTTAGGTCTATTTGACCAGGAAGGTGTAATTGTTAATTCTACCAATAAGCGCTTGTTTTTAAACACAAGAATTAAAAGAAAAGTATTCAATGATAAGATTGACGTGTTCTCTATTACAAATCTTTCATACAAAAAAGGGAATGCATCTTCCGTTGGGAACGGGCAGATTTTTATGCAAAAAAGCGTGGTCTCTCAAGTGTTGCAATTCCAACCCATTTACTCATTGCTTGAAACAGGAGAAAATGATGATATTTATTCAGGATTAAACGAAGGTGATGTAATTTCAAACCCTTATACTTTGGCCAAGTTTGTTGTGGACGAAAAGAAATCCATTCGCCTCAGACAAGCATTGTCTATAGTTGGAAAGTTAAGCCCACAACTAACAGCAACCTTTAAAGCGGCGTTTGATTACCAAAAAAATACACGTGATAATTATTATCCATCAAACACAACTCGTGGTTTCATCAATAATGGTGAAGCTTCACAATCTTCTTTAGAAAATCAAAAAATTTATGCCGAGGGAAATCTTCGCTATCGAACCCGTTTTAACCTTCATAGAATTGATGCAACAATGGTTGCGACCTATGAGCAAAATTCAATTCGTTCTCTATTCAATAAAGCAACTGGTTTTGCCAACGATAATACCACTTTCTACAATTTTACTGCAGCTGATGAAATATTTGTACCCATTTCTCAATACAGAGAGCTTGGCTTATTATCTGCCTTGACAAGGGTGGGCTATAACTACAATAGAAAGTATTTTATTGACTTAAATGCTAGAATTGACGCCTCTTCAAAGTTTGCAGAAAACAAAAAAAGTGTTGTATTTCCTTCACTGGCAGTATCTTGGTTAATCTCTAAAGAACGCTTTTTAAGAAAAATTAAGCAAATCAATAATTTAAAGCTTCGCTTTTCTTATGGTAAAACAGGGAGTAATCCAATTTCTCCATATCAATCCTTGGCACTAATGAGTCCAATTCGCTATAATTTTGATGATGAATTGGTGATTGGATTTTATGAACAGAATCTCGAAAATGATGATTTGACTTGGGAAACAACAGATCAATTCAATATTGGTTTAGATATTGGTTTGTTTAAATCTAGACTTAATCTTACTCTTGATGCCTATCATAAATTAACATATGATTTACTTCAAAATGTAAATTTACCACTATCTAATGGGTATTCTAGCAGAGTAGATAATTTTGGTGAAATTGAAAATAAAGGGTTCGAGATTGGTCTTCAAGCGGATTTAATTAAAAACAATAATTTTTCATGGAATTTATATTCAAATTTTAGTCTTAACAGAAATATGCTTATGAGTCTAAATTCCAATTTGGACTATCAATTAGGACCATCAATAGGGTTTACAGAAGCCCGCCCTATTATGTTTATGGTTGGTCAACCTCTAGGAATTTTTTGGGGAGCTGAAACCAACGGGATTTTTGAAAATTGGGAACAAGCAAATGCCAGCGGAATTCCTAATGCAGCACCAGGCGAAATTAATTATGTTAATCACAGTGTTGCGTATGACGAATTTGGTAATCCTTCAGAAAACCAACTCATCGATTTTGATGACTATGTAAAAATAGGTGATCCCAACCCAGATTTCACGTACTCCTTTGGAAGTGAATTTAATTACAAAAATTGGGATCTAAGTATTTTATTTACTGGCCAGGAAGGCGGCGATTTGTTTTGGGTAGACTCTTGGCAATTAAGTGGGCTTTTTAGAACAAGGAATCAGTTGTCAGACTCTTTTGAAAACTCCTGGAAAGCTCCCTTGTCTTATTCCAACGGATCCATTATATATGATCCAACGGTTGGTAATACTGTTGGTGCAACTCATCCCGGAGCCATTATTGAAAATGGAAATCGAAACACGCCGTCAGATAGACAAGTTTTTGATGGCTCCTTTGTAAGACTTAAAAATATTAATTTAGGATACAACTTTAATTTTAAAACTGGAAAATCGCTTAGGCTTTACGTTTCAGGACAAAATTTATTGACCTGGACAAAGTATCCTGGTTACGATCCTGAAGTTAAAACCTATACTAAAAACCCACAAAGAAGAGGAGTTGATTTTGGAACCTATCCTGGAACAAAGTCCTATATTTTCGGGTTGAAATTTAATTATTAATACCATTAATTATGAAAATTAACACATCGTTTGAAACAATAGTATTGCTGCTATGTTTCTGTATATATTCTTGTGATGTTCTCGAAGAAAATCCCTTTGTTCAAACCGATACGGAAAATTACTACCAAAATGAAAATGATGCCTTGGATGGTTTAACCAGTGCATATGCACGTTTGAAAAGTGGAAATGGCTATTATAAACAAAAATTTTTGTCCACTCTTTTTGCTGCATCTGACCAAGGTTTATCTACATTTTTACTTAATAATTTTAAAAATGGAACAGTTACCTCAACAGACCCAAACACCATACCTATTTGGAAAGATATCTATTTGGCTATTCGTGATGCCAATAATGTGATTGCTAAAGTTCCAGCAATTGCCATGGACGAAGAATTTAAAGAAAGAATTATTGGTGAAGCAAAATTTTTACGAGGTCTCCATTATTTTAACTTAGTGCGTTGTTTTGGGGAAGTTCCTTTAAGAATTACACCAGTAGATGCAAGTGAAGCTCAGCAAGGTCTTCCTTTATCTTCAATTTCAGACATTTATACTAGTATTATTGGGGATTTACAATATGCAGCTGATAATTGTTGGGATCGAAACGAATCAAGGAATGGTGAAGTTAATAACCTAGGACGAGCCACTAAAGCTTCGGCCAATGCTTTGTTGGCTAAAGTATATCTTCGAATGGCTTCATGCAAACGTACAGCACTTGAAGGTATTGAAGGAAATAATAAATATTTAGAATTATCCGAATCAGTATCTACCTATTATCAATCAGCTAAAGAACATTGCGACGCTGCTTTGATCGATACCGGATTTGGCCTCAGTAGTAATTTAGAAAATTGGGTGTCTATTTTTGATGCTGATAATGGAAATAACTCTGAAATGCTATTTGATGTTCAAGGATCTGATGAAATCGGACAAGGTACAGCTGTTTCTAATCTTTTCACTCCCCGAAATTCTGGATTAAGTGGCACAGGTTTTGGCGGGAGTAATAAATTGAAACCCCGATTTGTAAATTTTCATCTTAACAAGGATGATCCTAGATTTCAAAATTCAATTTTGAGAGAATACCAAAATACTAACTGGTCGTTTTCAATAAATAATGCAAGCACAGCTTATGTGCCTTCATCTTTGAGTACTGGTGTTGCTGCCAATTGGAGGTTATGGCAAGTGTGGACGGCAAAATATCTCGATACGGGAGCAACAACAGCATATACAAGTCGTCAAAATTGGCACATCATAAGGCTGGCAGATGTTTATTTAATGCGTGCGGAGGCTTTGGCAGAACTAAGTCAGAACCCAGATTTGGCATCTCAAGACATCAATAGCCTGAGGTCTAGAGTAGGAATGGTCAATTTCAATGGTGCAGGAATGACAATGGATGCTTTTAGAACTGCTTTATTAGAAGAAAGAGCTGTTGAGTTATACATGGAAGGTCATCGTTTTTTTGATCTTACACGATTTGGAGTCTATGATGAATACTGTTCGAATGTTTTGGGTACTACTTCAGGGCAATATGTTCAAGGTGCAATTGGTCAAAGACAGCCAGAAGACTATACTTGGCCAATTCCAATTTCTGAAACAGCCGCTAATTCTAATATAAACTAAATTATATGCGTTTTTCTACTTTACTAATCATATTTACTTTTATTTTTAGTACAGCATGCTCAAGTACTAAGTCTAATAATAATTCTATAGCTCCTAATTTTATTTTGATCCTTTCAGACGATCAAGGATGGAACGGCACTTCTGTTCAAATGATGGATGATGTACCACAATCAAAAAGTGATTATCACGAAACACCAAATTTAGAACGCCTTGCTAATCGAGGCATGCGATTCTCATCGGCCTATGCAAGTGCCCCTGTCTGTTCTCCATCAAGGTACAGTATTCAATTTGGTCAAACACCAGCGCGCCTGAAAATGATTCGCGTGGGAATGAATACCAACCACATCAATCATCAAGCTTCTAATACCATACCTAAACTATTAAAAGAAATCAATAAGAATTATAAATCAGCTCATTTTGGCAAGTGGGGTATTGATGTCCACCCCTCCGTTCTTGGATATGATGAAAGTGATGGGATAACAGGAAATAGAGATGGGGTCTTCAACCATAAATCAAACCGTAAGCAGTGGCAAAATAATGTTGACGAGGATCCTAAAAAAATATTCAGTACAACTGATAGAGCGATCGATTTTTTAGAACGCCAAGCAATTTCAAAACAACCATTTTTTATGCAGGTTTCGCATTATGCTGTTCACTCTGATATAATGATGCGTCAAAAAACAATTGATAAATATATGGAAAAGCCTAGAGGAAAGTACCAAAAACACGCTGGTTTTGCTGCTATGACAGAAGATTTAGACCATGGAGTTGGTTTGTTGCTCGATCGATTGAAGGCTTTAGGGTTAGACAAAAACACTTATGTTATATACACTTCTGATAATGGTGCTGTTCCAGTCATGCCCCCAAAACCTAAATATAATAGGGGATCTAACTTTCCCTTAAGTCGTGGAAAGTGGGATGCCATGGAAGGTGGTATTCGAGTTCCATTTGTCATATCAGGCCCTAAGATTACAGCTGGGATAGAGTCAGACACTCCTATAACGCACTCAGATTTATTACCAACAATTATTGATTTAGCAGGAAATAGATTACCTTCTCAAGAACTTATTGATGGGGGGAGTTTTAAATCAGTACTTGAGCAAAATGGGCATGGAGATGTTTCTCGTTTCTCCAGAGGATTAATATTTCATGTTCCTTATGAAAATGGAATAGCACTTAAAAGAGCACATTCAGCCATCATAATTGACGATTTTAAGTTGATTAAATTTCATGACAACAATGAGGTTATGTTATTTAATCTTAAAACCGATTTTGAGGAGCAAGTAAATTTAGTTAATTCACAACCTCAAAAACTTCAGCTCCTTGAAAATACTTTGGATGCTTATTTGCATAAGGTAAAGGCCCCAAAATGGAAACCAGGAATTTCTTGGAAACAGGGAACTGTAGAAAAAATAAATTCCTTCCATTAGCCCCTACAGTTCAGCAAAACGCTACTAACTACTGGCTTTGGTTAATTAATTTAATAATCTGAACAAATTATCAACCACACAATATTGTTGGGTTTATAGTTTTACAATAATAAAACTATTAATATAAGCATGAAAAAAAATATTTTAATATTACTATTCTCACTATTAGCTACCATCTCATTTGCTCAGGAAGATTCAGTTAGTAAAGCATTAGAAATCACAAAATTAATGACTGAAGCACTTTCTTTGGATGAAAAACAGAAAATGAAAGTCTATAAAATTCAACTTAATCGTTTTCAAGAAGTTGCTTCTATTCGAAACG
>Ga0228665_1000115_pt1 | contig 13846 bp, 9 predicted proteins | sample 79DmetaG_FD_182741 | JGI IMG/M metagenome (GOLD analysis project Ga0228665, IMG submission 182741) | Seawater microbial communities from Monterey Bay, California, United States - 79D | ecosystem: Environmental > Aquatic > Marine > Coastal | place: USA: California | collected 2016-11-07
AGAAATAACCTTATTCGGTTTGGATAATCAATAATTTTTTTTAGAAGATTTACATGAAAAAATATTTGATACATGTTTTTCTTGTTTTTGTAGTCTCTGCAAATTCACAAGGATTAAGAACTCTTGCGAAAAAAATAATTAATTCGAATGGAGATCCAGTCCTATTGAAGGGAGTTGGTTTAGGGGGTTGGATGTTACAAGAAGGATATATGATGAACTCTTCAGGAGGAGCAGACACCCAACATGAGTTCATAGAAAAATTAACGACACTTATTGGCGCTGAAAAGACCGAAGAATTTTATTCGAATTGGCGTCAGAATTTTGTGACAAAACAAGATGTAGATTCTATTGCAAAGTGGGGGTTTAATAGCATACGCTTACCAATGCATTACAACCTTTTTACTCTGCCTATAGAAGAGGAACCTGTTGCGGGAGAAAACACTTGGTTAGATACAGGGTTTGAGATGGTTGATGAACTTCTGTCATGGTGTGAATCCAATCAAATTTATTTAATTTTAGATTTACACGCTGCTCCTGGAGGCCAGGGGAAAGACGCTGCTATTTCAGATTATGATGATACAAAACCCTCGTTGTGGGAAAGTGAATTTAATAAAAGCAAAACCGTAGCTTTATGGGGTAAGTTGGCAGCAAGATATAAAGATAAACAATGGATTGGAGGCTACGATTTACTGAACGAGGTAAATTGGCCATTAGGATCGAATGTATTACGTGAGTTGTATGTTAGAATTACAAATGAAATTAGGGCCGTAGATTCGAATCATATTCTTTTTATTGAAGGGAACGGATTTGCCAATGATTTTTCTGGTTTGACTCCTCCATGGGATGCCAATATGGTTTACAGTCCCCATAAATATTGGACATACAACGATACTGCTTCCATTCAATGGGTATTGGATATCAGAGCCCAGCACAATGTCCCTCTTTGGCTCGGTGAATCAGGGGAGAACTCCAATGTTTGGTTTACAGAAGCTATCAACTTATTGGAAGACAACGATATTGGTTGGGCTTGGTGGCCCTGGAAAAGAATTCAGACCATCGTTTGTCCATACTCAATAAAATCCAATGCCAATTATGAAGCGATTCTTAAGTACTGGAAAGGGGAAGGTTCAAAGCCCTCAGTTGATGTCGCAATGCAAGGATTGACTCAATTAACGACAGATTTGTTGGTCGATAACAATGTGTATTACAAAGATGTTATTGATGCGATGTTAAGACAACCACAAGACGAAACACATATACCATATGCCAATCATAGCATCCCTGGAGTCGTTTATTTGTCTGATTACGATATGGGAACCAATGGGATTGCCTATAATGACACCGATTATGGAAACTACACCTTGTCTTCAGGAGAAGATTATCAGCCCTGGAATTCTGGGTGGGCATATAGAAATGATGGTGTAGATATTCAAACAAACTCAGATGCAATAAACAGTAATGGATATCATATTGCGTATACAAAAGATAATGAATGGTTGAAATATACCCTTCATGTTACAGAAACAGGTTTTTATACCCTTAAGTTTAGGTACGCATCACCACAATCTGGGGCAAAAGTTGAATTTTTTATCAATGAGGTTGATATTGCTGGAAATGTTACTTTGGGAAGTACAGGAGGTTGGAATAATTTTGTAAATCATACGATAAATAATTCTTATTTAGAAGAAGGAACACATGTCCTTAAAGTTCAAATTGATGGGAACAGAGAAGTTAATATGAGCAGTCTTGAGTTTATTAAATCTTCAGCAGTTCCGGAATTTAAAGAGTTGAGTTCAAGCACAATCAACGATGAAAAATCCATACAGATTGTTTTAAATCATCCTATCATCAACGAAACACTCACAAATGATTTGTTTGAAGTAATAGTTGACAATGAAGAAGTGGCCATTGAATCAGTAGCCATAGATACTGACAATAATAGACGAATTACTATAAAATTGGTGGATTATTTATTTTATCAGGACGTTATTAATTTAAGCTATACGGGAAGTATTGTAAAATCAATATACAATGCATCACTAAACACATTTAATGAATTAGTCGTTGACAATAACTTAATAAGGAGGTTACAAATTCCGGGGAAAATACAAGCTGAAGATTTTACCAATCAATTTGGATTGCAAACAGAGGATACTTCAGATTCAGGAGCAGGGCTCAATATTGGATACACTGATAAAGACGATTATGCAGAGTATTTAGTTTATGTTTCTGATGACGGGAATTATAATTTAAATGTGAGAACTGCTGCACAATGGGATACGGGAAAAATAGAATTTCAACTTACAAACGGTGCTGCTTCACAAAGTATTTCAGTTATAGATTTGCCTGTTACTGGAGGTTGGCAATCTTGGCAAACGACAACTACAGAAACCGTTTTAAATGCAGGAGTGTACTCTTTAAAAATGAAAGTCCTTGAGTCGGGGTTCAATATCAACTGGTTTGAGTTTAATTTTGTAAGTAGTTTAGGTCTTGAGAATCCAAAAAAGAATACGGTAACCCTTTCTCCAAATCCGATCTCAGAAGAATTTCAAATTCATTTACACAATCAACAAAAAGTTAGAAGCCTTAAAATTATAGATGTAAATGGGCGTATAGTAAAAAAACTAGACCCATATTTATCGGATCGTATGTATCAGTTATCAAATTTAAAATCAGGGATTTATTTTCTTCTTTTAGAAACTGATAAAGGACGTTTTCACAAAAAAATAATTAAAAAATAATATTCATGAACAAATCAAAGTATGAACTGTTGTTAAGTTTTGTTGTAGCGATAGTTGTTTTTACTGCCTGTAAAACAAATGAAAAGGAAAAAGTATCTAATTTGGACAATTCTAGAGAATGGAAAGTTGATTTCATAGATAATTTTGATAATTTTAATACAGAAAATTGGCAAGATCAGCGTATTTGGGTGAACAACGAAACCCATTGTTATGTTCCTGATAACGAGTTTGGAACCCGAGAAGTAAGTGAAGGTACACTTAAGTTGAAAGTGGTTAATGTTGGAGAGAAACTTCCTTGTGATAATTTTGACAAATATGGGAAACAACATCCTGAAACACAATATGTAGCGGGTAGAGTGGTTTCTAAAAATAAAAAAGAATTTATCAAAGGGAAATGGACTGCAAGATTGAGACTTCACAGTAACGGAGAATCGAGTATGTTCCCTGCTTGGTGGATTCTCGGTGCACAAAATAATGAATCTCCTGTTCAAGAAGCCGATGAAAATATTTGTTGGCCTATGACGGGTTCTGGCGAAATAGATATTTTCGAACATCATGGAGATCATCAAAAAAATCATTTTACAACAGGAGCGATTAAAAGCCTTGGAACTTGTGATAAGGGCGATTGGTGGACCTTACGAAAAGGATTCGATACGCTATTAAATGAATATCATGAGTATTCTGTTGAATGGGAAGACAATGATCTTGTTTACAGAGTTGATCAAAAAGAAATTTATAGAAATCAAGGAATAGGGGATGCCTACCCAGAAAAGATGTTTGCGATTTTAAATTTTGCTAAAATCACTGATGCACCCATGGAAGGGGAATGGGTAATGGAAGTAGATTGGGTAAAACATGAATATAGAATATAATTTTTAACAAGAGATGTCATATAATAATTTAAAAAGAATAGGTTTTGTGCTTTTGATAGCATCCTGCTCCAATATAAAAGAGAAAGAAGTAAGTAATTCTTTAGCAGTATCTTCTCCAAAAGCATACAGCAACAAAACGCTTCAGGTGTATACAACTGCAAAAGACACAGAATTAAGATTAACTAAAACAACCGAACAAACTTTTAAGAAAAAGGTTCAGCCTTTAGAGACCGAGGTGGCTGTTTTTATAAATCCCAAAAAAACATTTCAAAAATACCTTGGGATTGGTGGTGCCATTACCGATGCTTCATCAGAAGTTTTTGCGACCCTAAATGCTGCTCAACAAGATAAATTATTAAAATCTTTATACGGTAAAGAGGGGATTGGTTACAATATTATTAGAACCAGTATTCATAGTAGTGATTTTGGTTTAGGAAGTCACACCTATATTGAGGAGGGAGATGCAGATTTAAAAACGTTTTCAATTGAAAAAGACAAAGAAAAAAGAATTCCTTTTATAAAAAGAGCCATTGATTTAATCAAGGATGATGTGGTTTTTTATGCAAGTCCTTGGAGTCCTCCAGCCTTTATGAAAACCAATAAAAATATGTTGCAAGGAGGGAAGTTGCTTCCAGAATTTCGTCAATCATGGGCAGATTATTATGTGAAGTTTATCAACGCTTATGAAGAAGAGGGAATTCCTGTATGGGGGCTAACCATTCAAAATGAACCCATGGCGGTGCAACGATGGGAGTCTTGTATTTATACGGCAGATGAAGAACGTGATTTTTTAAAAAATTATTTAGGGCCTACATTAGAAAAAGAAGGGTTAGGCGATAAAAAAATTGTTGTTTGGGACCATAATAGAGATTTAATCTCAGAGAGAGCAAATACTATTTTTGAGGATCCCGAAGCCTCAAAATATGCCTGGGGGATAGGGTTTCATTGGTATGAGACATGGACGGGAGGATTGCCTAAGTATGACAATTTAAAAAATATAAACGAATCCTTTCCATCAAAAAATATGTTATTTACAGAGGGTTGTCAAGAAGGGTTTGATTCTGAGAGATTGCATTTTTGGCCCAATGCAGAGCGTTATGGGAATTCGATGATCAACGATTTTAACAGTGGTGTTGTCGGTTGGACAGATTGGAATATTTTACTCGATGAAAGAGGGGGACCAAATCACGTTCAAAATTTTTGTTTTGCACCCATTCATGCGAATACAAAAACTGGAGAACTTACATTTACACCAACCTATTATTATATTGGGCATTTTTCAAAATTTATAAAACCTGGAGCTTTGCGAGTGAGTACAACCACTAGTAGAACATCTATAGAAAGCACTTCTTTTCAAAATCCAGATGGAGAAATCATAACGGTAGTGATGAATAAAATGAATCAGAAAATCGGTTACAAATTGATTGTTGGAGAAAGTGAATCGTTTATAGAAATACAACCACGTGCAATGCAAACAATAATTTATTAAATTTACTTTTTTTTAAATTTAACATATCCTATGAATAACAAGACCTACACTATTTTTATCAGTTTTATTGTCGCATTGGGAGGATTTTTGTTTGGTTTTGATGCAGGAATTATTTCTGGAGTCATGTCTTTTGCCGGTCCTGAATTTAATTTAAATGAAATTCAATCAGGATGGGTAGTGGGTGCACCTTCATTTGCAGCGATGTTTGCGATGTTATTTTCTGGAAGGTTGAGTGACCTTATCGGAAGAAAAAAAACCCTCATTTTTGTTGCTTTTTTGTATGCAATTTCAGCAGTTTTGTCGGCCATGGCCACCTCTTATGAAATGCTGTATGTCGCAAGAATTATTGGAGGTATTGCTTTTGGTGCTGCGTTGGTTTTAGCACCCATGTACATTGCAGAAATTTCAACAGCAGAAAACAGAGGGAAACTGGTTTCTTTGCAGCAATTAAATATTGTTTTTGGATTTTTTGCGGCATTTTTAAGCAATTATTTTTTCAATAAATACAATACTTCAGAAAGTACTTTTTTAACAGATCAAAATGTTTGGAGATGGATGTTAGGAGTGGAGTTAATTCCTGCAGTATGTTATTTTGTTCTCTTGTTCTTTGTTCCGAAAAGTCCTCGTTGGTTATACTTAAAAGGTAATTTTGAAGGAGCAAAAAAAGTGTTAACTGAAATTCATGGCTTGGACAGAGGACGTATAGAAATTGATGTGATTGATAGCAACATTGATGCCGAAAAAAATAAAGCCGACTTGCAACTCAAAGATTTATTAAAACCCTCATTGCGTTTTATTTTAATTGTAGGATTAATTATTGGGGTCCTCCAACAAATTACAGGTATAAACGCAGTTTATTTTTATGCAACCTCAATTTTTAAGCAAACAGGAATCGGTACAGATGCTGCTTTTTCGTCAGGAGTTCTGTTAAGTACAATTTCGGTACTTTTTACTTTTGCAGCGATTTATTTGATAGATCGAATGGGTAGAAGGCCCTTACTTTTAATTGGTACAGCAGGTATTGCAGTTAGTTTATTGTTGTGTGCCTATGGGTTTAATCAAGCGACTTATCAATTAACAACTAAAAAAATTAACCAATTAGAGTTCTCTGAATCACAAAAACTACTTCCTTTTGCGAACAAAGTATATGAAAATGATCTTACTTTCAAAAAAGAAATAAAAGCGGTTTTAGGAAATAAAATATACAGTAAAAATGAGGGAGCTATTTTAGAGCTAGCTACTAAGATTAATGCCAATTTAATATTGATAGGGATTTTAGGTTTTATCGCTTGTTTTGCATTTTCATTGGGGCCTGTTATGTGGGTGTTATTGTCAGAATTATATCCTTTAAAGTACCGGGGTCTCGCAATTGGTGTCATTGCTTTTGTAAATTCATTGATCAGTTCTCTTGTTGTGCTTATATTCCCTTGGGAGCTATCCAATTTAGGAAATGCACTTACGTTTTTTATCTTCGGAATCATTGCACTTGTAGGTTTTTTCATTATGATAAAAATAGTCCCAGAGACCAAGGGGAAATCACTAGAGGAATTGGAGTTGGAACTTGTAGAAAAATCGGTATAGGATTTCCCAAGTTACGAGCATTGTAACCTCTATTTTTGTTAAATTTTCTTTTTCATCAAATCAAGTATTTTTAATTAAGTACCTTTGAATTCTGTAAGAACCTAATCATGGTTTTTATGGTTTCAAATAGTTTTTTTTGCAGTAGATTTTACCCTATGAAAAATGTATTTATTTTTTTATTTCTTGCGTTAAGTTTAGGAATCTTTTCTCAAATAGAAGAACCTCTAAAATGGGCGACATCCGTTGAGAAAATTTCAGACACTGAGTTTGTATTGGTCTCTACTGCTTCGATAGATGATGGTTGGCATTTGTATGCACAAGAGGTGCCTGAAGACGGACCCATAGCAACATCATTTACCTTTGAGAATCCTAAAAATCGTTATTCTTTAAAAGGGAGAACTACCGAACAAGAAGGGGTTACTATAGACGATCCTGTTTTTGGAATGAAAATAAAATTTTTTGAAAATAGGGCTATTTTTAGGCAAAAAATTCAAACTAAAACTGATTTAAATTCCATCAAAGGAGTGGTGGAATTTATGGTATGTGATGACACTAAGTGTTTGGCTCCAACAGAAATAGAGTTGGTCTTTCATTTAAAAAAAGGGATTTCTTCTTCTACAATTAAAAATAAGGACACTATTCGTATTGATAACAAAGAGGTGAATACCCTCTTATATGGAATGGACACCACCGATATGACCGTATCTTCCATTAAATGTCAAGAGGAGGTTCGGAGCAGTTCTACGGAAATACAAAATGGAGGAAACTCTTTATGGAACCTCTTTGGATTGGGGTTTTTAGGAGGACTTCTAGCCTTGCTTACTCCTTGTGTTTTTCCAATGATTCCTTTGACCGTTAGTTTTTTTACTAAAAAAAATGGACAAAATAATCGTTCAGGTATCTCAAAGGCATTGTTGTATGGGTTTTTTATTTTTGCAGTATATGTGATTTTAAGTATTCCTTTTCATTTATTGGATTCTGTAAATCCTGATATTTTGAATGAAATATCTACCAACGTTTGGCTTAATAGTCTCTTTTTTATAGTCTTTGTTTTTTTTGCATTTTCTTTCTTTGGATACTACGAATTAACACTCCCTTCAAGCTGGACAAATACCACCACACAAGGGGAGAGTTCAGGAGGTTTCATAGGAATATTTTTTATGGCATTAACGCTAGCAATTGTGTCATTTTCATGCACAGGGCCAATTTTAGGATCGCTCTTAGCAGGATCACTTACAGCAGACGGAGGTGCTTGGCAATTGACAGCAGGAATGGCAGGTTTTGGAATTTCTCTTGGGTTTCCTTTTGCTTTATTTGCTTTATTTCCCAATATGATTAAGGCGCTACCAAAATCGGGAGGTTGGCTCAATACGACCAAAGTAATTTTAGGGTTTTTATAATTAGCTTTGGCATTTAAATTTTTATCGAATGCAGATTTAGTAGCACACTGGAACCTTTTAAAAATTGAACCATTCTTGCTTCTTTGGATCTTAATTTTTACCGGATTGGTGCTGTATTTATTCGGTAAACTAAAATTTCCTCACGACTCACCCATTAAAAAAATATCATTTTCAAGAATTATAGGAGGTATTCTAGTAGCAACTTTTGTCATTTATCTAGCTTCTGGTTTTATGGTGAATAAAGAGACAAAGACTTTCACACCGTTGACCCTATTAAGTGGATTGGCACCCCCGGTTGGTTATAGTTTTTTGTATCCTAATGACTGTACGAATAATTTGGATTGTTTTAAAGATTTAAAAGCAGGAATTGAATATGCAAAAAAAGTAGAAAAACCAATTCTAATAGATTTTACCGGGTATGCCTGTGTGAATTGTAGAAAAATGGAGGAGCAAGTTTGGCCACTTCAAAAAATTGATAGGTATTTGAGAAATAATGTTGTTTTAATTTCTCTTTATGTAGATGATAAGAAAACATTGCCTGTAGAAGAGCAACTTCTTGTAAACAGACCCAATGGAGGAACAAGAAGACTAGAAAATTATGGACATAAATGGGCGAATTTCCAAACTCAATTTTTTAAAATAAATTCACAGCCCTATTATGTTTTGCTAAATTCTGAGGGGACTAAAATATTGAATCAAGCTGTTGGATATACGCCAGATGAAAATGAATATGCACAGTTTTTAGAATGTGGTTTAGAGGTGTTTAAACTGCATGTTAACGAATAATTTTTTATTGCCTATTTTTGAAAGTAAAAACGAATTTCATAAATAATGAGTTCAATAAATCAACATACAGAAAAGTCTCCTCTGGAGGAATATTTTCAACAATTTAGAGAACATATTGTTGGTATAGAACAAACCTTTCAATCTCCTTATGGAGTGCAAAAATTGATTTATTCAGACTGGACTGCAAGTGGAAGGCTATACGCTCCCATTGAAGAAAAAATGCGATATCAATTTGGTCCCTTTGTTGCAAATACACATACAGAAACAACGACCTCAGGGGCTGCGATGACATTGGCCTATCATGAAGCTAGGAAAATTATCAAACGCCACGTTCACGCAAATTCGAATGATGTTTTGATTACGACAGGTTCTGGAATGACAGGAGTTGTTAATAAATTTCAGCGAATATTAGGATTAAAAGTTTCTGAAAGTCTAAAGAATCATACCTCGATTCCAGAGGATTTAAAGCCCATTGTTTTTGTCAGTCATATGGAGCATCACTCCAATCAAACATCATGGTTAGAAACGATAGCAGATGTAGTAGTGGTTCCATGTGATGATGAAGGATTGCTATGTCTTAATGAATTTGAAAGATGCATACAAAAACATCAACACAGAAAAATAAAAATAGCTTCTATTACCTCCTGTTCTAATGTTACAGGGATAAAAACCCCCTATCACAAAGTAGCAAAACTAATTCATAGGTATCATGGTTTGTGTTTTGTTGATTTTGCTTGTTGTGCGCCTTATGTCGCCATTGATATGCATCCAGAAAATAAAGATGAATATTTAGACGCGATCTTCTTTTCTCCCCATAAATTTTTAGGAGGACCAGGAAGTTCAGGAGTGCTCATCTTTAATAAAAGCTTATATAAAAATACGGTTCCAGACAACCCTGGAGGAGGAACAGTAAGCTATACAAACCCTTGGGGAGAACATGATTATTTTGATGATGTAGAAACTCGAGAAGATGGGGGTACCCCAGGTTTTTTACAAACAATAAGAGTGGCACTTTCACTTCAGTTGAAAGAAAAAATGGGAGTACATCATATTAAAAACAGAGAAGAAGAAATCAACAAACTCGTATTTAAAACTTTAGAAAGCTTGTCTGGAGTAAAAGTCTTAGCGCCAAATCACAAAGAACGATTGAGTATTTTTTCTTTTTATTTTGAAAAGTATCACTTTAACCTTGTTGTAAAATTACTAAATGATCGTTTTGGAATTCAAACAAGAGGAGGTTGTTCTTGTGCAGGAACCTACGGACATTTTTTATTAAATGTAGATCAAGAAACTTCCAATAAGATTCAAGATCAAATTTTACACGGTTGTAATACAGAAAAGCCAGGTTGGGTTCGCTTATCTTTACATCCAACAATAACTTCAGAAGAGTTGCAATTTATTTGTACTTCTCTAGAAGAGTTGTCCATACATATTGAAGAATGGTCTAAAGACTATCATTATGAGGCAATTAAAAATGATTACATCCATAAAACAGCTACTTCTGCTGAGAAAAAATTGGTAAAAGAATGGTTTAAAATTTAGAAATGTATTTCTAATCCCTTTTTCATCAAAGAATTTCATAAAACCAGCCTTGCATTTTCTGCGATATTTATCAATATGTCAATTCTTTTACAAAAAAGGAAATTTAATTTGTTTGTTTCAATATAATCTTTAGATTTGCTCTTCAAAACAAGAGAATTAAGATGTTGAATATCAACTTTACACGTTTCTATTTTTACTTTTATTTTTATAATAAAAGAAGAGACTTTGTAGCATGTTGTTAAGAAACATTCAAAAATATAAAGTATCGAATTAATTTCGAGACTTTTTTTTTGATAGACTTTTTAAATCGATGAACAAAACGATTGCCATACAAGGAGCAGAAGGCTCAAATCATCATAAAGTTGCTCGCGACTTTTATGGTTCAGAAATACAGTTGAAAGAGTGTATGTCTTTTGATGTCTTGGTAGATAGTTTATTAGATGGTTCTGCAGATCTTGGGGTGATGGCGTTAGAGAATACAATTGCAGGGTCTATCATTCCCAATTATGCTTTAATCGATAAGTATAATTTACACATAACGGGAGAAGAATACTTACATATTCATCATCATTTAATGGGGTTAAAAGGTCAGAAAATTGAAGACATTAAGGAGATTTGGTCACATCCTATGGCATTGTTACAATGCAAAGAATTCTTTAAAAAATATCCACATATCAAATTAGTGGAGGATGTGGATACTGCCGAGGTAGCCAAAAGAATTTCTAAAGAAAATTTAGTAGGAATCGGGGCAATTGCTCCAAAAATTGCTGCAGAAATTTTTAATTTGGAGGTCATTGAAGATGAAATACAAACCATTAAAGACAATGCGACTAGGTTTGTAATTGTTCAGACACAAGAGTCAAACAATGAAATAGATGAGATAAATAAAGCCTCTTTAAAATTTGAATTAAATCATAAAAGAGGCAGCTTGGCGGCAATTCTTAATGTGTTAAGTGATTGCAAAATGAACTTGACAAAAATACAATCAATTCCAGTGATCGAAACTCCTTGGAAATATTCATTTTTTGTAGACATTACTTTTGATGATTTCAAAAATTATAAAAAAGCAGTAACAATTATTGAAATCATGGCAGAGGATTTTAAGGTTTTAGGAACTTATAAAAACGGTAGGAAATGATGAAGGCAGCCAAAAGATTAGATACGGTTCAAGAATACTACTTTTCAAAAAAATTAAGAGAGGTAAGAGGGCTAATGGCAGCAGGGAAACCCATTATCAATATGGGAATTGGATCTCCCGATTTGCAACCACCTGCAAAAGTTTTAGAGGCGATTCAGAATAGTTTACATGATGCTTCTGCTCATAAATATCAATCCTATCAGGGGTTGCCCGAATTAAGAAATGCGATTTCTAATTTTTATAAGAACAAGTTATCTGTTGTTTCAGATCCAGAAAATGAAGTGTTGCCATTAATGGGGAGTAAAGAAGGAATTATGCATATTTCTATGGCTTTTTTAAACGAAGGCGATAAAGTGTTGATTCCAAATCCAGGATATCCAACCTACACATCAGTAACAAAATTAGTAGGAGCCGAGCCCCTTTTTTATAACCTCAGTGCTGCAAATAACTGGCAGCCAGATTTTAAAGAATTGGAAGGTCAAAATTTGTCTAAGGTGAAAATTATGTGGGTAAATTATCCACACATGCCAACAGGAACAAATGCGCTTACAGAAACCTTTGAGAAGTTAGTCGCATTTGGAAAGAAGCATGATATTTTAATCATCAATGACAATCCATATAGTTTTATTTTAAACGATACTCCTAAAAGTATTTTACAAGTTGATGGAGCAAAAGAGATTGCTTTAGAATTAAATTCTTTAAGTAAAACTTTTAACATGGCTGGTTGGCGTGTTGGAATGGTTTTAGGAAATCAAAAATATATTAATGAGATTTTAAAAGTAAAATCGAATATGGATTCTGGCATGTTTTACGGAATTCAAAAAGGAGCTATTGAAGCGCTAAGTTTATCTGATTCTTGGTTTTTAGAACAAAATAAAATATATACAGAACGCAGAAATTTAATCTGGCAATTGGCAGATAAATTAGACTGTGTATATGACAGAAATTCAACAGGATTATTTGTTTGGGCTAAAATTCAAGCGGGTAAAAAATCAGAAGAAGTTACGGATACTATTTTATATGGAAAAGACATATTTATAACTCCTGGAACTGTTTTTGGTAGTCAAGGAGAAGGGTACATTCGTTTTTCATTATGTGTAAGTTCAACAATCATTAAAAAAGCAATATCTAGAATATGAAAAATATCTATATGATTGGTATTGGTTTAATTGGAGGTAGCTTTGCTATTGATATTAAAAAGAAGTACCCAGCAGTTGTTATACACGGAATTAGTAGAAAAAAGGAGACCCTAGACAAAGCGTTGGAATTAAATCTCATCGATAAAAAAGCCACTTTAGACGATTTGGTAAATGCAGACGTGGTCATTGTTTCTATTCCAGTAGATGCAACGGTTCAATTATTACCAACAATTTTGGATAAGATTTCAGATCAGACCTTGGTTGTTGATGCAGGATCCACAAAAGAAGCAATTTGTAAGGCGGTTGAACATCATCCAAAAAGAAGAAATTTTTTAGCATGTCATCCAATTGCAGGAACAGAAAAATCAGGACCTGCAGCAGCAATTTCTGGCTTATACGTTGGGAAAACAAATATTATTTGTGAAGTAGAAAAGACCACTTTTAAGTTGCAAGAAAAAGCTTTACAGCTTTTTACAGACATTGGAATGCGTATTCGTTATATGGATGCTGTCTCTCATGACAAACATATTGCTTATGTTTCGCATCTATCTCACATTAGTGCATTCATGTTAGGTAAAACAGTGATCAATAAAGAAAAAAATGAACGCGATATTTTTGATATGGCAGGTTCTGGTTTTGCATCCACTGTTCGTTTGGCAAAGAGTTCGCCAGCCATGTGGACACCAATTTTTAAACAGAATAAAGAGAATGTTATAGAAACATTAGAAGAATACATCAATAATTTACAACATTTTAAAGCGTTGATGCAACAAGATAATTTCTCTGAAATTTTTAACGAAATGGAGAATACAAATTATATAAAGCAAATTTTAAACGGCATAAAATAAAAGCCAAAACAAGTAGAAAAATGAAAAATACAAAAGAATTAAGAACATGGTTGGATGATATGAATTTAGCGCATCCACTAGTAATAGCAGGGCCTTGTAGTGCAGAAACCGAAGAGCAGGTTTTAAAAATTGCACACGAATTAAAAGATTCTGATGTAAATTATTTTAGAGCGGGAATTTGGAAGCCAAGAACAAGACCAGGAATGTTTGAAGGTGTTGGAGAAATTGGTTTAAGATGGTTAAAGAAAGTAAAAGAAGAAACAGGTATGAAAACCTGTACAGAAGTTGCCAATGCGGCCCATGTTAAATT
>Ga0228665_1000117_pt1 | contig 13770 bp, 16 predicted proteins | sample 79DmetaG_FD_182741 | JGI IMG/M metagenome (GOLD analysis project Ga0228665, IMG submission 182741) | Seawater microbial communities from Monterey Bay, California, United States - 79D | ecosystem: Environmental > Aquatic > Marine > Coastal | place: USA: California | collected 2016-11-07
ATACTCCAGAAGAAGTTGATTTCGCTCCTGAAGTAAAAGTAACACAGAGATTATTAACAGTTGTTAAGGCAAAACCAATTCAAAAAGCATCTGGTGAGCCAGTAGATAAAGTGAACACTTGGCCACATCTCATGCTTCCAGAATTCATATCCTTAATGGCGATGATGGCTTTTTTAATCTTACTCAGTGCAATACTCAACGCACCACTCCTCGAAGAAGCTAACCCAAACATCACTCCAAACCCAGCAAAAGCACCATGGTACTTCTTAGGTCTTCAAGAGGCACTCTCGTATTGGGATCCTCAAATTGCAGGTGTTATGATTCCTCTTGTAATTGGACTAATAGGTTTTGCTGCTATTCCATATATAGATAGAAACCCTGAAAATCATCCTTCAAAAAGAAAATATGCAATTATGATGTTTACCTTTTTCTTAGCGGGAGCAGGGACACTTACCATCATTGGTGTGTTGTTTAGAGGACCAGGTTGGAACTGGACATATCCATGGATTGATGGAATATGGTTTGATGACTTGTTAGATTGGATATATTTCGAATGAGCATTGTTGAATTATCCTTTATTGCTATTGGAGCAATAGGTGTACTTGGTGTTGTAGGAATAGTTGCGATTGTTACAGGTAGAGGACCAGGAAATATTGATTGGAAGAAAAACCTAGACAAGAGAGCTGTTAAGGCAGAAAAATCAAAAGAGAAAACAAGTTTTTTCGCACCTCGAAAACCAAAATCTGTTGAAGAGGCAAATGTTACTGAAGTGACAGATGTTGAAGAATCAGATGAGGCAGTTGAAGAGTCTGATGGCTCCATAAAAATTGAAGAAAAAGTTGTATATGAGGAAATCTCTGAAGAAGAAAGATATATCACAAGAAAACAATTTTTAGGCAAAGCACTTGGCGGTACATTTGGAGCTTTTATGGGTATCCAAGCTCTTGCGTGGCTAGGTTTTTTATGGCCAAAAGTCTCTGGTGGTTTTGGTTCTAAAGTTGATGCTGGAAAAATTGAAGATTTAAAAAACCAAATCATACAGGCAGATGGATCAGTCATACCAGCATTTATTCCAGAAGCTAGAGCTTATGTACTCCCGTTTAGTGAGACATCAGCTGGAGCCTCTCAATTTACAGATGGTTCAACTATTGCTGAAGGTCTTGTAGCTGTTTATCAGAGATGTGTTCACTTAGGGTGTAGGGTTCCATGGTGTAACTCTTCACAGGGTTTTGAGTGTCCATGTCATGGATCAAAATATAATATGGTCGGCGAATATTATGCAGGACCAGCACCTAGAAACTTAGACAGGTTTGTTGTAAATGTTTCATCATCTGGGAAACTCATTATTGATACTGGAACAATTATTGAATCACCAAGAGCTCCTGGGCTTTCAGTGAAATACCCACAGGGACTTTCATGTATTGCATTAGCACCTACTGAAGAATCATAATGAATAGTTCAATTTTTATTACCTTATTATCATTAGCAATCGTTGGTGCTCTTGCATATTTTGCAGCAGTAGGATTTAGGGGATCTGGTAAAAAAGAAGAAACGCCACCAAATCTCACCAAATACAAATCTGATGATGAGTTAGAGACCAAGCATCTTGATAAATCTCTTTCTTGGGCAGTTCTCATAGCTTCAGTCCTAACCATTATGATTCCTCTTTACTACTTGGGCGAAGATAGTCGTCAAGAGGGTTTTGCTGAAGAATTTGAAGACGTCTCTGTTGAAAGAGGTCATCATCTTTATGAAGAGTTTGGTTGTGGAAATTGTCATGGTGTAGATGGCAGTGGTGGAGCTGCCTCTTATGTTGAAAAACGAAGCGGGGTAAAAGTTACCTGGGCTGCACCTGCAATTAACAATGTTTTCTATCGATATGATGATGAAGAAGTCAAATACTGGCTCATCTACGGAAGAGCAAACTCACCGATGCCTGCATGGGGACTTGAAGGCGGTGGCCCAATGAACGATGGTCAGTTAAATGACCTTATTGATTATTTGCACTCATTTCAAATTGATCAGACCGTTGAGCTTGAAACAATAGAATCAAGTATTAATTCAGCACTTCTAAGAATTGAAAATTCAGCACTTCAAGTAGAAAATGAAATTGTTAATCAAAAACTTTTAATTGAAGAAATTAAAGCTGGGCCAGCAAAACTTCCTGTCCTAGAAGAAGCTGTTGAAAAGATTACAGCTTTACTAGAAAAAGAGAGCGGTATTGATTCTGATGAAGATGGGCTTTACGACTCTGTTGAAATAGAGCTATCAGAGTACAGCGCAACAATTGCAGATGTAGTTGGTTTATCAGTACTTAACCTAAATCCTGAAGAGGAAGAGTCAACACCATCACGAAAAGATGCTTCTGTTGCTAGAGGGTATTTGTCACAACTTAATTCTCAATTAATAAATACAGGAATACTTGTGGATGGACAAGAGAAGTTTTTAAACGAGGGTCTTCAGGGATTAGCATTCTTAGAAACCGCATTAGAGCAACAACTATGGCAGGTATCTTATGAAGAAATTGCTGATTCAACATTTGGTGGGGACTTAGATGCAGCAAAAAGAGCCGTAGGACTATTCAATGCTTATTGTGCAAGGTGTCATACAGCAGGTTATTCTGCAGGGGTTGCTTATACTAAAAAAATTGCTTCTGGTGGTTTAGGCCCAGCACTCAGGAATGGAAGAGCAAATATACAATTCAAATCCAGAGATGACATGATAGATTTTATTATTAATGGTTCCGTAAATGGAAAAGGTTACGGTGTAAATGGTGTTGGTGGAGGAAAAATGCCTGGATTCGGAGCAGTATTACCAGAATCTGACATTGAATTAGTGATAGACTACTTAAGAGGAATGGGGCCAGATGCGTGACATAATGAGATCGCTACTTTCAGCGAATCTAACTATTACCGGGATAATAATGTTCATAGGTTCCCTTGTGGTATTCTTCGGGTCAACTTTATTAATCACTGCAACAAACTTAGGTAAAAGACTTGGCTTTCTAGTTGTAGGTGCTGCAACATTTGGATGGGGAATAATTAACTCAATCTTATTTGTACTTTATGCTCCACGAGGTCCAAAACCTGCAGAGATAGAGGGATTAAATGCTTTTGAAATTAGAATTCTTCCACTTACTTTTCTTATCGGCTCAACCATTCTTTTTGTAATGTTTGTACTTGCTTTAAATAGGTATGAACAAGAGAAAATTGAGTTCGAAAATACAGCTGAATAAATAACTATAAACACCTCAACTCTATAATTAAGTTATGGAAGAAATTGTAGATATTATCGTATCAGTAGCTCGAATAGTTATTCTTGGTCTAATTATTTTTAGACTTTTTAGGATTTTAAGACCTTTCGAAAAGGGTCTAATTGAAAGATTTGGAAAGTACAACAGAGAAGCAAAACCAGGACTAAACATTGTCATTCCTTGGATAGAGAAACTTATCATTGTTGATATGCGTGAGCAGGTTATTGATGTTCCACCTCAAGAAGTTATTACTAAAGATAACGTAACAATTACTGTTGATGCAGTCATCTATTATGAACCAACAGATCCTAAAAAACTTGTATACAACGTTGGAGACTTCATTACAGCTGCTACAAAGTTAGCCCAAACAAACTTAAGGAATGTTGTTGGTGACCTAGAGTTGGATGCTGCCCTTACTTCAAGAGAAACAATCAACACACAACTTAAACTTATTCTTGATGAAGCAACTGATAAATGGGGTACAAGAGTAGTTCGAGTTGAGATTCAAAGAATTGATCCACCTCAAGATGTTCAGGACGCAATGAACAAAGTTATGAAAGCAGAGAGGGATAGAAGAGCTGCTGTTACTGAAGCAGAAGGTGAAAAGAAAGCCGCAATTTTGACTGCTGAAGGTGAAAGAGAGTCACAGATTTTATCAGCACAAGGTGAGGCAGAAGCTCTCAAAGCTGTAGCTGATGCACAGAAGTATGAAAAAATTGCAGTTGCAGAAGGTGAAGCTGAAGCCATTGAACAAGTATTTAATGCGATTCATAAAGGAAATCCATCCAATGAACTTATTGCAATTAAGTATCTTGAATCATTAGAGAAAATAGCAGACGGTAATGCAACCAAGATATTTCTACCAGCTGACATGTCAGCTACACTCGGAAGTATTGGTGCAATATCAGAACTTTTTAAAGAAGATAAAGATAACTCAGAAAAACTTGCTGACGAATAAATAAAAACCTATTAAAAGTAGGGATACACCACTTACTTTGTTTATAAAGTCCTTAGTTGTTTCAGATGAATTCTTAAAGAAGAAGTCACTTGTATAGGCATATGTAATATCTGCAATAAAATTAATCAAAATGGTGATAAGCCCGAGATAAATTAGGCTCAAAAAATATCCAGATTCCGCTGTCATGTAAATTGGCAGAACAGTGAGATAAAAAACCCACATTTTTGGATTAAGTAGATTTACTTGAAAGCCTGTCAAAAAAGCAGAGCTGTTAGTTACCTTTTCTTTTGTAGAGCTTTTCGATGTCACTGTTTGGAAACCTTTGAAAATAATATAAATAGAACCCACAAAATAAATAACGTTAATCATGACTGGTACAGTATTGACGAGAAGACTGACAACTAATGCTGAGACTACAGTTATTCCTATAGCTCCAGTAGCAGCACCAAGAGCTACTTCAAAACCCTTTCTTCTAGAGTGTTGGACTGATTGGTTAACCACTAGGGCAATAATCAATCCTGGACTAAAAGCAACACTCAGTTGGATTATTAAGAAGGGAAGTAATACAGAAGAACTAATCACACAAGTTCAATGCACAAAATTAAGATTTACTCTTTTTGAGGGCAGGTACTCCCAGAACCATCTCTACTTCAAGATCTTTATACTCTTCTGCTATTTGATTACCAATAATTATTAATAACTCAAGTGTAGATTCTTTCTTTCCTGCATTTGCACCAAATGTTCTAGGAGCATCTGTGTATTGCTTTTTAATATTATTAAATAATTCAGTAGATTCTGTTTTATTAAAATTATCAGAAATCATTTTTTTAGTTATTGATTCAAAACTTTTTCTTTGTCTTCTTGGAAGGTTAAATTTCATATCAACATACTAACTAATTATTGATTCTTATTTGCAGCGAGACCTTATATTCTTCTGAATATTTAACAGTATCTAATTCAGTAAAATTAAATTTTTCATGAAAAAGAAATGATGGGATATTCTTAGCTGGTAGAAGATTTATTTCAGCTGTTAAGTGGGAAATACTATTCATTTCGGCAAATTTAACAACTTCTTCATAAAGTTTCGACCCTATAGATCTTTTCCTGTAATTTTTATCAACAGCGATTCGGTCAATGTATAAAAAATCACTTACACGTTGACTAATTTCATTGAAATTTTTATGTTCAAAGTCACTCATATAAGAGTTTGTCGTTTTTGTATCTTGGAAAGAGATAACAAATCCCACAACTTTATCATCAACAACTGCACATAAATTAAAATCTGAGTTCTCCCATGAGTTTTGAAGCTCTTCAAGTGTTACAGTTCCAACTTCTGGAGTATTTTCTTGATTAATTCTGTGACACTCTACTAAGTTTTCGCTTTTTATTTTGATTATTTTCATTTGATACTCATAAAATTATACATTGTGTGTATAAAATGTTAAATTAGTCATATGCAAGATACTACTGTACTAATGAGCTCACCGGAATATTTTAAAGTTGAATATTCTATAAATCCTTGGATGGTCGAGGGTGTGAACGTAGATTTAGATTTAGCAAAACAGCAATGGGACAATCTTAAATTAACAATTGAAAAAGCTGGAGCAATGGTAGAAGTAGTTCCTCCAAATGAAAATTATCCCGACCTAGTCTTTACTGCAAATTCAGGAATAATAAATGAAAATAGAGTTTTAATTGCAAATTTTAAATTTAAAGAAAGACAAGGAGAGGAAGAGATTTACTCTAATTGGTTCAAAGAAAATGGATATTCAGTCTCAAGAATTCCATCAGAATTTAAATTTGAAGGAAGAGGCGACGCATTTGTTTTAGGGGATTATCTTGTTGGATCTTATGGTATTAGAAGTGATAAAGAAGCTCTTCTATATATAGCAAATGAGTTTGGGCTTGAGCCAAAAATTGCAGAGTTAGCTGACCCCAAGTTTTATCACCTTGATACTTGTTTTCAACAACTTACAACCGAAAATAAAGATGCAATTTTTTATCCAAAAGCATTTAAAGATGAATCTCTGTCAGAGTTCTCAGATCTTTTTAATTTAATTCCAGTTTCTGAGGAAGATGCAAACAAATTAGCATGCAATGCTGTAGTGATTAATGATACGGTCATTTTTCCTTCTGAAGATATTGAGGTAATGGAGAAAGTTCGTGAACTTGGGCTCAATGCAGTAGCTGCGGATGTTTCAGAATTTCTTAAATCTGGTGGTGCATGCCAGTGTCTTGTAATCACATTAAAATAAAAATATGATTCTTAAAGCTATTTTGTGGCCAATAAAAAAAGTGTTGCTTTTTCCAATAAAAATTCTCTTTTATGGAACACTGCTTTTTATTGTTGGAATTTTATTTTTTCAATACAGAGCTGAGTACGATGTGGACGTAAGCCCCCTTAGTGTTGCTGAGTATGAAAATTGTATCAATGTAATTGATGATTATGACCTCACTATAAATTTACTCTCAGAGTATGTTGAAAAACTTGATAGTCAACAACAATCATTTCTGTATAGTTACCTACCAGATTCATTTGGTGTATTGACAACGCCTCAAGAGATTACCGAAGATGATTTTCAAAATGTAAGAACATTTTTAAAGAACTATCTTCAAGCTGGGAGATTTCCTGGTTTTGGAGGTAAAGCCTTAGCTCCTCAGGCTGCAAGTCTGTGTCGAGATGGGTTAAGTTAAATCTTCAACACTTGCATTAGTTAACCTAACAAGTGTTTCAGGAGAAAGAAAAAATTTACTTACTCTGTTGCCACCACCAATAAATACCTTTTCCCTAGTCATAACATTTTTATCGATATAAATTTTGATGTCTTGAGGTAGTCCAAGTGGACTTATTCCTCCATACGTTTGTTCTGTTAAAGATTCGGCTTCTTCCCTAGAGGCAAAGCTGAGTTTTTTTGAATTTAATACAGATTTTCCTTTGTGATTAACATCTAATCTATCAACGCCGAGAACACAAAATAATGCATAAAACTCCTGGGGCTTTTTGGATTTTATCAGTATCGCATTACAGGAATCCTCAATTTTATAACCATAATGATCACAAAAGCTTTGAGTGTCAGAAAAAGCATCTTCACATTCAAATATTTCAAGTTCATCTTGATGATCTTGATAAAGATTTACAACGGTTTTATGAATATCCACCATAGGAATAATGATATCTGTTTTTTTTATGTAAACTTCTTTTATGGAATTTAAAACAATAATTGAACCATTCAAAATTAAGTCAGTCGAACCACTAGCAATAACCACGCCAGAACAGAGAAAAGAATTCCTTGAGAGAGAAAGCTGGAATCTTTTTGGTCTTCAGTCTCAAGAGGTAACAATTGATTTATTAACTGATTCAGGAACTGGTTCAATGTCCTCTGAACAATGGGCTGCAATAATGAGAGGGGATGAAGCATATGCTGGTTCACACTCATGGCAGAGATTTAATGAGGTAGTTTCAGATTTAACTGGTTACAAACACATTATTCCAACTCATCAGGGAAGAGCAAGCGAGAAAATTCTTGCAACCATTACCGTAAAAGAAGGTGATATCATACCTAGCAACAGTCATTTTGACACAACAAGGGCAAACTTTGAAGCTGCACTCGCAACACCAGTAGATTTATTATGTGAAGAGGGACTTGATTTACTTGCACCTTCACCATTCAAAGGCAATATAGATTTAAACAAACTGGAAGCATTGCTTGCAGGTGAAGATAATGAAAAGATTCCATTCGTATTAATGACGATCACTAACAATACAGGTGGGGGTCAGCCAGTCTCTATGGAGAACCTAAAAGCCGTTAAGGCTCTGTGTGAAAAATATAATAAAATGTTTTTACTTGATGCATGTAGATTTGCTGAAAATGCTTGGTTTGTAAGTCAAAGGGAAGATTCATATAAAGATGTTGAAATTAGAGATATTGCTAAAGAAGCATTTCGATTGGCAGATGGATGCACAATAAGTCTCAAAAAAGATGGTTTTGGTAACATTGGTGGGCTTCTTGCACTTAATGATGACGCTCTTGCGGAAGCAGCAAGAAATGTATTGATTTTAACTGAAGGATTTCCAACCTATGGAGGTCTTGCAGGCAGGGATTTGGATGCTTTAGCCCAAGGTTTAAAAGAAATAACTGACAGACATTATCTCGAATACAGAGCAAGATCTATTTCTTACCTAGGTGAAAAAGCTATTGAGTATGGTATTCCAGTTGTGCAACCAGCTGGGGGTCATGCGTTATATATTGATGCCAAAACATTCCTTCCAAACATTCCACCTCACCAATATCCTGGTCATGCTGTTGCCTGTGAGATATATCTTATTGGTGGAGTTAGAGGTGTTGAGCTGGGTACTTTGGCATTTGGAGTTGCAGGTGAAAATGGAGATCCTGATACTCCAGCAACTCATGAGTTAGTACGACTTGCTGCGCCTCGACGAACTTACACTCAGAGCCATTTCGATTATGTTGCAGAGGTTTTAGAAAAGCTAGCTGAGAGAAAAGATAAGTTAAAAGGATATAAGATCACACAACAACCAAAACTACTTAGACACTTTACAGCTAAGCTTGAACCTTTAAAATAAATTTATGAACTACTTTAGGAAAACAAAATTTAGAGAATCTTCTCTTATAATAGTTGCTTTATTTGTAGCAATTGTTTATTTTACAACAAACATTATTTCATATGAACAGAGCAAAGATGTACAGGAATTAATCGATGCAAGAGTTGAAGAAGCACTAAAGGAAGCAACTACAACTACTTTCCCTACTACTACTACTACTACTACTACTACTACTACTACTACTACTACTACTACTACTACTACTACTACTACTACTACTACTACTATCGTTGCTCCCAATTTAGATTATGAAAATGGATGCTCAAGTTTATTAGACAAATATAATGATAAGTCAATTTATTTGGCTGCAATAGAAAGCCCCTTTCCTGGTGAGATTATTTCAAAAATATATACGGTAAAAGGTTGCTCTAGATCATTTGAGGGAACAATTTATTGGGAACTAATCGATAAATTTGGTAATACTGTTGAAAGAAATTTTACAAACGGAGGAGCCTATGAAATGGATTTATTTGAATTTGAAATAGATACGACAGTTTTTGAAGATGGTAAATATTTTTTAAGAGTATATGAAATAGATGAATCTGGTGGTGAGAGTTCTCTCAAGCTAAATGAAACCTTATTACAAATATATATTTCTAATTCTTAATGCGAGAATGAAAACACCCCTTTCGCTTATTACGTTATTTATAATATTTTTTGTTTACTGCAATGAACCAGCTTCTGTGGAAGAAGTAAATGATACTACTACTCCAACTGCTGAAAAAGTTTTAGATGAAGAACCAGATCTATATGTAATGTTAATGTGGCATCAGCATCAGCCATTTTATACAAAAAATGATGATGGTTACTATACAAGGCCGTGGGTAAGAGTTCACGCAACGAAAGATTACCTTGATATGGTTGAGTTAGTTGCTGACTATCCAGATATGAAAGCAACTTTTAATCTTACACCAGTACTACTTAGACAACTTGAAGATTTTTCAAACGGTGCAAAGGATTTATATTGGTATTACACAGAAATAAATTCAGAAGATCTAACGGATGATGATAAAATTTTTATAGTTTCAAGATTTTTTGATACAAATCCAAAAGTTATTGCTCGATTTCCTAGATATGTAGAACTTCGAAATTCAAACCAGAACTGGTCTACGTGGACAAATCAAGATTTTAGAGATTTACAAATTTTGTTTAATCTTGCTTGGACGGACCCCAAATATCTTTCACAAGAACCGTTACAAGATTTAGTTAGAAGGGGAAGAGATTTCACAGAAGAAGATAAGATTATTCTCTTAAATAAACACTCAGAGTTGATTGACATGGTAATTCCAACGCACGCTGAGTTATGGAAAACTGGTCAGATAGAAATAACCACTACTCCTTATGCTCACCCTATTCTTCCCCTAATATTTGATACAAACTTGGCAGCGGTAGGAGATATTGGAGCAGAATTACCAACAAATAGATTTAATAAACCAACAGATGCCGCTATCCAGGTTGAAAAAGGCTTGGATTTAGCTGAGGATCTTTTAGGTCAAAGACCTACAGGAATGTGGCCAGCTGAAGGTGCTGTTTCTCAAGAAGTTTTAGGCATGTTTGCAAAAGAGGGAATTAAATGGATTGCTACAGGGGAACATGTATTGTCAAAATCTCTCGATATCCCCACTTTTAAAAGAACTACAAAAGGGATTGTTACTAATCCAGAAGTATTGTACACCCCTTGGTATGGTCAACTCAACAGGCAGGATGATGTTGCCATCTTTTTTAGAGACCTATCTATCTCTGATAAAGTTGGATTCACTTATAGCGGAATGTCGTCTGAGCTAGCAGTTGCTGATATGATGAAAACCTTGCAAGCCGCAAGAGAAGTTAGCGTGACAATGGATAAACCACTGGTAGTCTCAATAGTTCTAGATGGTGAAAATGCATGGGAGCACTATCAAAATGATGGAATAGATTTTCTGAGTCTAATGTATGAGACTCTTTCAACAACAGATTGGCTAACAACAACAACTCCAACGGAATATATTGAAAAATATGGTTCTCAAATTAATAAATTAGATACTGTATTTCCTGCATCTTGGTTTCAACCCAATTTTGCTACATGGATTGGTGAGACCGAAGAAACTTATGCATGGGACTATCTCCAAAAAACAAGAGCTTTTTTTGATAGGTCAAATACATCAGGAGAATACAGTAACGAACAGTTAGAAGAGGCTTTTGATTACATGTTGTTGGCAGAAGGTTCTGATTGGTTCTGGTGGTATGGCAGCGATCAATCGAGTAGTAATGATGACTACTTCGGTTCAGCATTTAGAAATCTATTAAAAAATGTATACACTGCTCTTGGCGAAAAACCCCCTGCGTATTTAGATATTCCAATTATTTCTCCTACTGCTAAATTATTTGATAAACCTTCAGATTCAATACTTGATACAAATCAAGCCTTACTTGTTAATGGAGCAACAAATAAAAATATTTGGAGTGACGCTGGAGAGATAGAAACCTCAGATATTATTTCAAAAATGAAATATAGATTCTCGAATGAACATTTATATATCTCAATTCAAAAATCCTCATCTGCAATGCAGGAATCGGAACCATGGAAATACACTGATTTAGATATCTATATAGAAAGTCCATCCAGAACAAAGATTAGAAGATCCTCGGTACCATTTAAAGATGGAGAAATCTCCAATCAGGCATTTTTAGGAATTGAAGCCACTCAAGCAATATTTCATAAGGGTGAAAATCTTAGTAATGGTCCATACTTTACATGCACTAAAAGAGACTTGCCTTATGAGGGAAGCGTTAAAGAAGAAACATTTTCTACATCGTGCTTAACTAAAGAAACTACGGAGGTCTCCTCTTTTGGGAATGAATTGTACCTTAAGATTCCAATAGATGAGCTTGGTTCACTTAGCTTTGGAGATAAAATTAAATTTCGAGTTTACTCAGATATGTTTGATGGGTACATTGAACCCTCCAAACCTCTAGCATTGTTTGTTCCCGAAGTTTCAAATGTTGAACTTTTTTTAGAAGTTGAAGATCCAATTAAAGATGATCATGGGGAAGGTAGCTATACGTATCCAACTGATGGTGTATTTATACCTGGAAGTTACGATTTTGAAGGATTCTCTGCTGGAGTTGCTGATGGAAACCTTATAATGAATTTCGATATATTAAGTGCTATAAAAAATCCATGGAATTCACCAAGAAGTTTATCAGTACAAACTATCGACGTGTACATAGATAAAGATTTTGGTGCAGATACAGGAGTAACTCAACTTGGTAATTATAGGTTTGCCAAAATGCCAGATGGATCCGGTTGGGAATATCATATTGTTATAGAGGGATGGGAACCACAGATTTGGAAGTCACTTCCAAGTGGAGAGTCAGAATTAGTCACTAATCAATTTGATATTGTTGTTGTGCCAGACAAAGGAGTTGTTGTCGTAAAGCTTGATATTGAAACTCAGCTTGGTGGTGGAAATCCAGAGGATTGGCATTATGGAGTAATATTGATGTCTCAAGATGGCTACGGACCAAACTCTTCTAGGATAAGAGAAATTAATCCTTCAGCTGAACAGTATCGAGGTGGAGGTGCTCCTAATATTGTTAATCATCCAAATATTTTTGACACAATTCATCCTGACTCAGGAGTACAAGAAGATTTACTGAGCTCATATCAAGATTATGCTGGTTCAGTTGACGATATTTTAGACAAAGATTTAGGAACGATACCCTTAGTTAGCAAAGACTCCTAATATTACTTTGTATGAAAAAATGGAATTGGCCACTTCTTGCAGTTATCACTTGGTTTTTAGCTTTTATTACTGGTGTATGGGCAGATTATGGTACAGATGATGGAATTTTTACAATGGGTAATCTTCTTACTGGTATGAGTACGATAGCTTTTCTAATTTATTATTTGAATACTCGCAAAATTAAAAATTAAATAAAAAATACCTTACCCTTTTAAAACATGGAGCTGTAACATCTATTTAGAAGCTGTCTTTTTAAGAATTAGTGTTGCAACACTATAAGCTTCAAACAGTAGAAGAGAGGACCTTTCATTCTCTCTTTTTCTGTTTCTGGGGTAAATGAAAATTACATTACCTGTATAAATTGTAAAATGTCAGTATGAGTCTATGGAAAAAATTTTTGAAATGGGAAAATAGGATATTCTCTGCTCCATATAGATGGCTGCTTAAAAAAGGCATTATCGCCATAGGAACAATCGCTAAAAAAATCTATCTCTCCATGGATGATTTGTATGAAGAAAAATTTTTAGATGAATATAAAGGTAACCCAAATTGGGCTGGGGATGATTGATAAATAGATCAATCTAAGACAGCGTAGACAAAGATACTCAATCAATATTATTTTATGTTACTAATAGTCGCATAAAAACTCCTATCGTATATAATGTTACTAAGAATAACATAAAAAGGAAAAAATGAATTTAGTAGGTTTAAAGGAATTATCAGAGCTTTTGGAGGTACCCTACGAAAAATTAAAAGTATGGAAGAGCAGAGGTCGACTACCTGAACCATTTCAGACAATAAGCGGGACTCCAGTTTGGGACTGGGACGAGACAGAAGAGGAATTCAGAACTATTGATATAAACCAAAATTCAGGAAGACCAAGAAAGCCAAAAATATCTATAGCTGGTGGATTAATCGAGATTGATGTAAAAGGCAACAACAAAGAAAGAGATGAAAATATCTCAATTAGAGTCAATGGAAAGTCATTTGTTGACATCCAAGCAGAACCTGCAAAGTCTAACAACAGGTCCGATAGGAATTTATCTATTCAAATTTTAGGAAAAAAGGTAGTAGATATCAGCACCGACGACTTTGATGAAGAAGAGAATAAGGATGTAGATAATGAAGACAGTTAGTTTTGAAGTAGGAAGATTTACTGGTGGTGCCATAGCTTTATTAATGCTTGGCTTAGTAGCTGCAGTTAGTATAT
>Ga0228665_1000120_pt1 | contig 13693 bp, 25 predicted proteins | sample 79DmetaG_FD_182741 | JGI IMG/M metagenome (GOLD analysis project Ga0228665, IMG submission 182741) | Seawater microbial communities from Monterey Bay, California, United States - 79D | ecosystem: Environmental > Aquatic > Marine > Coastal | place: USA: California | collected 2016-11-07
GTCATCCTATTTACGTTAATCTTCTTCCGAAACACGTTCGTGATGTTCTTGGTAAAGTCCACAAAAATACGGAACCTGCAAAGGGAATGTTGGAAAAACAGAACTTCAAGTTCAACGGAGAGATTGATATTTTTGAAGCAGGACCAACTTATTCGTGTGAAACAAAAAACATTCGTGCGATTAACCAAAGCAAGGTAGGTAAATTGACAGGGAATTTCGTGGAAGACCCAAAAGATACGTTGATTGCAACTTATGAACCATTTCGTTGTTGTCGTGGAAAAGCAGAATATTGGGATAATCAAGAAATCCACGTAGATGCAGAAAGCATTGAAAAATTACAACTAAGCATCAACGACAAAATTCGTATATATTTTCTGTAAGTAGATAATACTTATATATTGTTATGAAGAAGACAGAACTACAATCAATTATCCGTGAAGAAATTCAAAACTTTTTAAACGAAGCATTCAGCAATTGGAAAGTGACATTTATCCGTGCGATCAAAAATAAAAATGTCGGTGATGTCAAAAAAGGTCATGTTGAAGTTGTAAAAGCAAGAGGAACTTCAGAAGCAATCAAAAAGGCCTGTAAACAAGCAGGATGTGAAGGTGCGTGGATGCACGTTGATGTCGATGTTGTTAAAAAGTGATTTCGGAGGAGTTATACAAGCAAATGTTGCTTAATCTACCGATTTTATGTGTAGATTTAATTATTCAGAACTCTAAAGGTGAGTATCTTCTTGTAAAACGTGATAATCATCCTATAAAGGGATACTATTGGGTTTCAGGTGGAAGAATGCTAAAGAACATTGGTGTAGAGGAAAATGCTCGTAAGAAGTGTTTACAAGAACTTGGAATAAATATAACAGACTGGAGAGTCGTTGGAATATACGATGATCAATACGATACCAATGCGTTTAATCTGGATACAAAAATTCACACATTATCAATTTTATGTCGTACCGATGTGGTTGTTGAATACGATGAAATTAAATTAGATGAACAATCATCTGAAATTAAATATTCTAAATTGCTACCTGAATTACTTCGTCAACGATACATTGTATTTGAGGACGATTTAATTGCTCAAAAATTATAAAAACTCATATATACCATATTTATTGATATGGGAAAGAAATATAATAGTTTTGATGAATACTATGAGTTTTATTTGAGTAAGCATAAAAACCCACTTAATCGTTTTCTTCATCTTCTTGGTAATATTGCTACAATAGCATTTGTTGTTAGTGTATTCAAGTTTGATTTAAGTTTATGGTGGTTGTTACTTACTCCTTTCGTAGTTTATCCATTGGCTGCATTAGGACATTTTATTTGCGAAGGAAATATGCCTGCATTTTTATCAGGTAATCCTATTTACGCAAAAATGAGTGATTGGAAAATGCTTTATCAATGGTTGACTGGTAAACTCAAGTAATCTATAATAAGATCATGTCGTTTGAAGTAAACTTCGATGGGTTGGTCGGTCCAACTCATAATTATGCAGGTCTTGCTCACGGAAATGTACATTCGGTAAATAATAAAAATAAACCGAGCAATCCACGTGAGGCTGCACTTCAAGGGTTAGACAAAATGAAGTTGATGTATGATCTTGGATATAAACAATGTATTATACCTCCACAAGAAAGACCTTTGCTGAATGATTATGATGATTACCAAAATATGGCAATTAATGCGTCTGCAAGTAGTATGTGGGTTGCGAACTCATCAACAGTTGCTCCAAGTGCAGATACAAAAAATAATAAATTGAATTTACTTACTGCAAACTTGAACTTTACTCATCATCGTAGAATAGAAGCACCACAAACTTTTATTACATTAAATAAAATTTTCAACGATACCTCTAAATTTTTAATTCATTCTCCTTTGAATAGTGATGGATCATTAGATGATGAAGGAGCTGCGAACCACACACGATTCTGTAATTCTTATGATGAAGAAGGATTGCATTTCTTTGTGTATGGTCGTTCACAAAATACTTCAGAAGAAACTCCGTCAAAATATCCTGCACGACAAACATTGGAAGCATCTAAAAAAGTTGCAAAAACTATGCAAATCAAGAATGCAGTATTCGCACAACAATCTGCGGAAAGCATAGATGCGGGTGTATTTCATCACGATGTAATTGGTGTTGGAAACAAGAATTTATATTTTTATCACGAAAAAGCATTAGCAAACGAAGTAGAAATCATTTCAAAACTCCGAGACTCTTTTAACGGAAAATTAAATTTTTTGTGTGTAAAAGAACATCAAGTACCATTAAGTTTAGCAGTAGATACATATCTGTTTAATAGTCAGTTGATTCAATATAAAGATGGCCATATGCTTATAGCACCTATAAGATGTCGTAGAAATCCGTTGGTTCGTAAATACCTACAAAGTATCACCGGTAAGCATAACCTAATTAAGAAGGTACGATATGTTAATTTAGAACAAAGTTTGTATAATGGTGGTGGTCCTGCGTGTCTTAGGTTGCGTGTCACAATGAATGAGGATGAATTTTCCGCTTTGCATCCGGGTGTTATATTTACCGACAAACTTCATTTGCAACTTCGTAAGTGGGTGAAGCAATATTATGTTACCAATTTGATTTATGATGATCTATTTACTCCTGCGTTTATTGTTAATTGTAAAAAAGCACTATCAGAACTAACAAACATACTGAATTTGGGTAATTTATATCCATTTCAAACAAAATAACCTATTTATATTTGTGTTTTATGATTCAAAACTTTATTTCTACCTTTTAGTTGAATTAATGTGTTTTGTTTTTATTATCATTGAAACCGAGAGTCTTAAACTTAGAATTATGGAATCTCAACGATTGATCACTAAGCAAAATTATGAGTTTTTAGTAAAAAAACTAGAATCAGACTCGGAGCTGAGAACTAAATTTTTATCAACTTTAAAAGAAAAATAAAAAATAGTTGACATAATATTTTTTTTGGTCATAATTAAACCCTATTATGAAAACATTAGTTAAAATAATCGCAACCGTCGCCGTTCTCGGTGGAGGGTTTTTCGCATATCAATCCGTTAACGCAGCTGAAATTACTGGTAATGCCGGTGTTTCATATTCTGATACACGCACATTCCGTGGTGTAAAGCAAGCAGATGACACTCTAGGTGCATCTCTTGGTCTTTCTACTTCTGTGTCTGAAAGAGTGTCTTTGGGTCTTTCCATTGATTCTTTTAATGCGTTAGAAGCAGGTCAAACCAACGAACTTCGTAGTGGAGTTTCTATGGGATATGATCTAGGGAAGGTTGATCTGAGTATCGGATACACTAACTACGATTACCAAAGTGCTACAAGTGCTGACGAAATCGGATTTGGTTTGTCTGTTGAAACTATCCTCAACCCGAGTGTTTTGTACGCAACTGATTCAGATAATGATTCAGATGTAGCAGAATTATCGGTATGTCATGAGTTTTCTCTTGCAGAAAACATTGGATTGACATTGTGCGGTTCGTTGGGTAACGTTGATGCGGCTGCTGACTACACTTATCATAGTGTAGGAGCAACTGTTAATACCACGATTAGTGGTGCAGATACGTTTGCAGGTGTTGCCCTCGTAGACAATGATAACGCTGGAAGTGATTCCGAGACTGTATTCTCAGTCGGAGTGTCTCTTTCATTCTAACATTAAAAACCGAAAGGAGGTGTTTTTACACCGAAAACTTTTAAAAAGTTTTGGAGACTTCTCAAATGAGAAGTCTTTTTTTTTCGACTTTTTTAAATTTTTTTAAAACTACGTTGTAATTATATGAACGATGGCAACAGACGAATATGACTTTGAACTAGATGAAGACGATTTAATTGATGAATACGCATCGGAGGTAAATTTAATATTAACGGTGTTAGGTAAGATTGATCAAGACCTTGCGTCTTCGGTACTTACTAATTCAAGTAAGTTTGCAGACTTTGATTTAATTGACGAAGAGTTAGACGAAGTAATTAGTGAGCTTGGATTTTCTGTTAAAAATTCAAATAAGATAGTTGACATTGCCAAAAAAATGCGTGATAATGCGTGAATGGAAAAAACATTAATTATTATCAAACCCGATGCGGTTGAATCAAAGTGTGTCGGAAAAATCATTGATATATTTGAAACGGAAAAGTTTGATATAATTCAAACTGAGATGATGTCGTTATCAGACGATATGCTGAACGACCATTATTCTCATTTAACCGACAAACCATTTTTTCCAGAGATTGTAGAATTTATGCAAAGTTTGCCTGTGATTGTAATAACATTACAAGGTGGGAATGCAGTAACAAGAGTACGTGATCTTGTGGGGGTCACAGACCCAACCGAAGCAAATGAAGGAACTATTCGTAAGCAGTTTGGAACTGATGTTATGCGAAATGTTGTTCATGCTTCTGATTCTGTTGAAAATGCAGAAGCAGAAATTGAACGATTCTTTGGTTAATCGTAGGCCGAGTGGCGGAATTGGTAGACGCTGCGGACTTAAAATCCGTTTTCTGTAAAGAAGTGCGGGTTCAAGTCCCGCCTCGGCCACCACTTTAATTTGACAAAATTGTATTGTTGTAGTAGAGTATTGCTATGAGTACAAAAATATCGTTGGATAACGGAAACAAAGTTGTAGAGTTATTCAAAGAAGGTAAAACCTATAAAATGCGTATTCATCATAAAAAAGGTATTTCGTGGAATCCTTTTCAGAAACGCAAAATAGAAGTTGAATTGAAACAAGAGCAGCTTGAGCAATTGGCAGGATTTCTTAATAAGCACACCAACAATGGTTATCCTTCTTCGTTGAATAACATAGACTTTGGTACGTTTATGGAATAATACCTTACCACTTGGTAAGCATTAACCTTTTTTATAATCTTTTGTTTTTCCAAAATTTTTGGTATTCTTCTTGTATGTGTTACGAAGAAGACTACGAACCTTACGATCATTATGAAAACCACAATCCTCTGCAAGCAGAAGCAGAAACGAATCATTATCGTTTGAAGAATGGAACGTGTAATCAATCAAATAGAATTGTAATTCACTATGAACTTCCACTTGATCGTGATATGGAGAATTGCGATGAAAGGGGTCATCCTTTTTATGGAGTAGATTGGCAACGATTATATTATCGTTTTGAATTCCGTGAAGACAAACATGATCTTCACAATGTTTATTTGGTAGATAAAGAGGGTTACGTACATTTTGTACGAAACGGAAGAAATGGAGAAGCAGAGTCACCCAAAGATGCCGACAATGAAAAAGGAGGTTGGAAGTTAAATGATATGGAATATTGGAGAACTTGTTTAAGTAGTAATCGTGATGAAGAAGAAAAATTCTACACAGGATGTATAACTGCAACAAAGTATTTCTTGGGAAGTCGTGAATTTAGACGAGACTTACGTGTTGATTTTCATTTAACATTCAAAGATGGAAAAATACTTGAAATTAATTCAGAAGTTAATTACATTTGTAATATTGCCCGATATAAATTAATTGAGTATCGTGAAAATTGGAAAAAGTGGGAAGAATCCGACAAATACAAAGCATTGAAAAAATATTATTGGATACCTCTTGATAATACAGAAAAAAAATTGTATAATGCAGTAGAAAAAGTATCTGCATTTATTAATAAAATAATCATCCGAGTATGTGCTTTGTGTCGTTTTCAAAAATCAAGATATCCTGAACATTGGTAAAAATATTATTTGACTTTCTATAAAAAGTCTGTCAATATAATAAACAATGAATAAAGAAAAAGAAATGTTTGAAGAATTGACTTTCATTCCCCATAGAAATTCCAGAAGTGCTATATCAGCAAAAAAAGAATTTGACAACGGTTGCTTAATATCCGTTGTTACTGGTGAAGGATTGTATGGTGATTTGGATGCTACTGAATTTTATGATTCTACTTTTGAAGTGGCAGTATTCGATGCCAACGGAGATTTCATTCGTTTAACTCCACACGATGATGTAATTGGTCATCAAACTATAAAAGAAGTATCACAAATTATGACTCAGTTGCAGAATGATCCCGAATCTCTGCGAGTAGATGAGTTCACCGATTATTGATTCAAGTAAGTGGACTCCGAGTGCAAGTTGGTCAGAAAATCTTACCAACAACACAAAGCATCTATTGCAAAATAAACACGGAGAAACAATTTGGAAACCTTACTTTAATCCGTTCGCAAATAAACTTCCAAGTTACGAACTTGATTTTGGCAGTAACCAAATCTTTGATTATATAAACGGACTTGATCCGTGGGGAAGACCTTTCGTAAAAAGCATTTTCTTTTTTGATGAAGATGCAAAAAAACCTCAACGAACTGCATTGTGGAAAATACAATGTGGAGCAGGTGTACCAAACTATTTGGAAATTGCATTTAATAAATCAAGAGTATACAGAAACTTTAGATTAATTGGATTCACTACTGTAAATGGTGAGGTAGTAAGATTGTATATTACAAATGTGCATAGTGATTCACTTGATAAAATGGCAAGTTCATTTAGTAAAACGAGTAATTTTATAGAATATAAGAAGGCAAACTATATTGATAAAACCGTTGATGATGAACGACCTGTACCTTTATGGATTGTATGAACTTGACGAACTTACAACCATTTGATAATATATAATATAATTTTAATATAACCAAATACACATATGAATCTTAAACCAAATCACTTTGATTTCTGGATTGAAAACAATCTTAACGTTTTGCTTCGTGGTAAACACGGAGTTGGAAAAACTGCAATGGTAGTTGATGCGTTTGAACGCAAAAACTTGAAGTACAAATACTTCAGTGCAAGTACAATGGACCCGTGGGTTGACTTTATTGGAGTTCCCAAAGAACAAACCGATGAAAACGGAAACTCTTATTTAGGATTAGTTCGTCCACAAGAATTTCAAGACGATGAAGTTGAAGCAATTTTTATGGATGAATTTTCAAGAGCACATAAAAAAGTTCGCAATGCAGTAATGGAATTGATTCAGTTCAAAAGCATCAATGGTCGTAAGTTCAAGAATCTCAAGATTGTATGGGCTGCTATCAATCCTGATGATGACGAAGAATTCAATTATGATGTAGATGCACTTGATCCTGCTCAAGAAGATCGTTTTCATGTGCAGATAGATGTTCCGTATAAACCAGATGTTATTTGGTTCAGAGACACTTTCGGAACACAACTTGCAAACTCAGCAGTATCTTGGTGGAATGAACTTCCACCTAAAGTTCAAAATAGTGTTACACCAAGACGTCTTGAATATGCACTTAAAGTTTATGGTGCAAAAGGTAATCTTCGTCACGTTCTTCCTAATTCAAGCAATGTGTCTAAGTTGATGCGTGTGTTATCAGATGGACCCGTTGAAGAAAAGTTGGTAGCATTAGAATCTCGTAAGAAGTTGGTGGAAGCACGAAACTTTATTCGTGTGGAAAACAATTATCGTGATGGTCTTCCTTATATTGTTAAAAGCAAGAAACTTCGTGAGTTTTTTGTGCCATTGTTCGGTAAAGAAAAGTTGTCTAATTTGATGGCAACTGAAACTGAAGTATACAAACTTGCAGTAGAACAAATTACCAAGAAAGATACAAAGTTCACGGAAATCGCAAAAGAAATTGTTACTGCAAATCAAAACAAAAAGTTGGCAAAGCAACTTACTAAAGATTTGCATCATATTCTCAATGTTACAGACATGAGTGAACTTACTACTCCTCCACAAAAAGCAACAGGCAATTCAGCAACTGACAACGTTACATTCAAGCAAGTGATTAAAGGTTTAAGTCAACGTACCGTTAAAACAACTGCACACAGAAAAGACTTGATGTCTGATTTGGTAGGAAATATTCCTTCACACGGACTTACAAAAGAAACGGCACTGAAGGCAATCTCAATGATAGATGCAGTTGCTGAACGTTCACATTCGTATACGATTGCTTCACCTGAAATTGTGGGTGCTATAAACAATTGCATTCATGCAGTATGTGGTTCTAAAATGAAGTGGTCAGATTTTATTCATGAACACGGAGCATTAATTGCTAACTTTCTTCAAAAGATGCGTGATAACAATCGTGAAAAAAAGATTTACCAACCAGGAAGATACGGAGACTCTGAGCAAAAAACTATTGATGGAATGTTTTCAAATTTTCTTAAGGTTGAAAGCAAAAAGACTCCTGAGATGCCACCACCACCATTACCTTCGGTAGATGGAGGAACTGTAGTTACCAATGAGGGTGAATTAGTTGCTGATTGGAACGGATGAGTATACGAAGACTTTCTTCTTCTGAATTTGAAGAAATTGCATTCAAGTTAGAAACACATCATTCTATTTTCTACAAGTTGTGGGAAATGGGAGAAATGGTTTTTGATGAAGATATTCCAACCGCAGCTGTTAAGTTTGATCGTGCAGGTAATTATGTTTCGTTTCATTTTAATCCTGAGTTTTGGGAATCTAAAACTTCATATGAACGATTGTTTATTATTTGCCACGAATGCTTGCACGTTTGGTTGAACCACGGCCTCCGTACAAAGAACGCAAAGTACCCTCAGATGGTTAATACTGCATTAGACGTAGTAATCAATCATATGCTGGTAGAAAACTTCGGATTTCAACGACATAAAATTTCCGACAACAAAGAGTTGTGTTGGATTGACACCGTGTATGGTGAAGAAGATGGAGATATAGAATCAGAAGAAACATTTGAATATTATTACAACAAACTCATTGAAAGTCCTAATACCAAGTTCATTGATTTAAAGTTGGTTGATTCTCACGATCATTTAGAAGAAGTAGATTTTGATAAAATCGTGGACAACCTCGGTGAAGATTTATCTGAACAAGAAAAAAAAGAAATTGCAAAGACAATAGATAAACATCGTGAAAAGTCATCATCATTTGGTCGTGGTGATAGAGCAATGGCAGAATGGGAAACGATGACGGTTCCTACCACCATCAAGAAAAAACGTGCTTGGTTTGAACTTATTAAACGTTGGGCAACGCACAAAGGACAAACCGATGCAGATGCAGATCAATGGGTAAGAAAAAATCGTAGACTTGCATTTCTTGAAAGTGATACAGGTAGTCAACTTATGCTTCCATCAGAAAACGAAGATTGTGCATATGACGATGACAAAGTTGAAATGTGGTTGTATCTTGATGTAAGTGGTTCGTGCTATAATCTCAGAAACGATTTCTTTTGTGCATCATTAACAATTCCACACGATAGAATTAAAATGCGTACTTTTTGTTTTGATACAAAAATAACGGAAGTCAATTTGAAAGATCGTCAACTTATTAGTGGTGGTGGAACTTCATTTTCTATTATAGAGCAACACATTCAAAAAGAACTTAAACCAGGAAAAAAGCATCCTGTAATTTTTGTATTTACAGATGGATACGGAGATTCGGTGCATATCAATGAACCAAAAAAGTGGCATTGGTTTATAGAAGGAAGTTGGGGAATGGATCACGCAAAACATTTGACCGACAAAAAATGCAATTTTTATCCTATGGAAAATTTCAAGTAGGATTGACAAAACAATAAACAAACTATATAGTATAAACATGATTAAAGTAAAAGTAAGAGAAGGTGAACCCATTGATAGGGCATTAAAAAGACTTAAAAAGAAACTCAAAGACGAAGCAGTTCTTGACTCTGTGAGACAAAAACGGTATTTTACTCCAAAGTCCGAGACACGAAAAAAAGCAAAACAAAAAGCTTATTATGCTCAATTGATGCAAGAATACAAAAATCAATAAAATGCAAATTGCTCACGATATAACTGACTCCGAACGAGAAGCAGTTAAACGGCATCTTACATCGGATAATGATAAATTATCTCCTAAACTCATAGATAAGATGTTGTCAAAATATGAAGTGAGTTTACAAAACAAATCAAAACAAATTGCTCATCTTAAAATGGATTTAGATGATCGTGATATTGCAGTTGATTTGTTTTTTCGTAAAAAGTTAAAAGCAACCGACATCAAAAATTTAATTAAAAAAGATAATGAACGATAGAACCATATCCATTTTTGAAGAATATTGTAATTCGGTAGAAACACTTCCGGGTGGAGACTCAGTAGAAGTTAAAATAAACGGAAAGTATTTCACAGAATTGTATACCCGAGTGATGCTTCATGGTTGGGCGTGTATATCAATAATGTCAGACGAATCTAATAATCATATCGCAACCTTTGTAGAAAATGGAGCTCTTGGGTTATTTGAAAATCTAATGGGTGATGATTTTGATATGAATGAAATGTTTGGTGACGATTTTAAGGACGATGAAAGTGATTGGTGGAAAAAATCTGAATAGGAGGATTGGCTGAGTGGTTTAAGGCGGTGGTCTTGAAAACCATTGAACTCTTACGGGTTCCGTAGGTTCGAATCCTACATCCTCCGCCACTTTTTTTATTTGTAAGAACATATTTATATTCTATGAAAACAGCAAAATACTTTTCGGCATCATGGTGTGGACCATGTAGAACATTTAAACCAGTTGTAAACGAACTAATTTCAGAAGGTCATAATATCGAAATTATTGACGTAGATGATAACCAAGAATTAGCACAACAATATCAAGTAATGAGCATACCTACTATTGTAGTTGAAGAAGATGGCCAGGTAATCGACTCGGTGATGGGTACAACTTCAAAAGACGATATTATTCAGAGATTGTCTTAGTGGGTGAAAACTTTAAGAAGTTAGGATGTTACGCAAAAAAAGTTGTTATTGATAAAATCAATGACGATACCCTTAAAATTTGCGTAGAAGACGAAACTGGTGATGAACACATTCTTAATGTGGGTGTACTCATAGAAAATCTACAAAATGTAGATACATTCGGTGATAAGCAAGGTCATATGATTGATGTTCCTACTTTAAATATAGATTATTCTATAAAGAAAACCGACAAGATAAAATCAACTGACATTTCAATGAAATGGGATCATAGCAAAAAACCATCGGTATTTGAAGTTAGAAACAAAGACGAAGTGGTATTCTCAGGTCCGTTTCAAGACGCAATGGAGTGGGTTGGGAAGAGTGTTACAGAATGCAATCAAAACATTGTAAAAAAGAAATCCCTACGTTAGATACAAGACTACGAGCAATTTTTTGTTGTATCTGGTTCGGTACAATGCCTTGGCAATTATATGAATCGGAACGACATTATGAATACAATTATTGGTCACATCTAAAACTAAATTGGAAAATGGTGTGGATGTGGTTGACAAATTGGCAAATGGATACCGAAGAGATTGAGTTTGAACATGAAGTTAATCCGAATTGGGAAGTTGTATTTAAAAATATGTTTACTTGGTTAAGATAGTTTGACATTTTTCTTTGATTACACTACTATATATTTATATGAATGACGAACAAAGAGCAGAGCATATTAAAGCAGTTATTGAGCAAAAACTAAATGAGTTATCTGAATATTGTGACTCGGTTCAAATTCTTGCTTCATGGAATGGAATGGACGAACCAGACAACACCCATTCTTCGTTTCGTGGTTTCGGAAATTGGTATGCACGGGTCGGTATGGTCAACAGATTTGCAGAAGAAGAAAACGCAAAGATTCAAAACCAAGTTTGGGACGAATCTGACGATTGCTCGGAGTAAGTAATATTTATAGGTGCGTGAAGTGCGTACCAGTCATATTAATATCGTTATGTTTAAGTGGATGTGGTTTGTTTCATAAACAATCTGCAAAAGAAGAAGTGTGGTCTAAATTAGGAATAGATTCATTGCATTTCAAATCGTGTGGACCACAATCATTAAGTGAAATGCATCAACATTTTAATGAAGATGTAACAATGCAAATGGTATCGATTCATCTTCAAGAAAATCGTGCGGTAAATATTTTTAGAGGATTGGGTTTAATACATACAGAATTTAGAAGAATCACTTGTCCACCTGAACTTCGTTCATATTTGAAACGAAACAATTTTGAGTACGAAACAGTAAAGTATACAGATTTACAAGATGGAGATTTCGCAATTATATTGTTAAAAGGATATGATGATATACACGAATGGCATTGGGCATCTTGGCCAAATGATGCCAAGAGCATTCCTACCTTTTTCAAAAATTATACGAAAGTTATTACGGTATATAAAATAACTAAGAAAATTTGACATTGTTGTGGTTGTGAGTTATATGTATATATAAAAATGCAAGTTGGTATAATCCGTGGGGAAGCAAAAAAATAAAAACAGAAAAAAAAATACGAAACTAAGACAATTACTTACTGGAAAGATTTATACAGATCATGTCCAAGGTAAAGATAAAAGTTTTATGGACGAGTTTGTGAATGTAAAACCAACTGAATATACTAGATTTCATATTTTACTTTTTTTAGGCTGGATGTGGGGATTCATTCTAGGATTTCCAATTTTACTTGGATTTTGCGGAACAAATGCAGTAGACTACCAATCAACTTTATTGTCAATATTTTGCATGGCTGTTTTTTTAATTGGTTGGATGGCAATGTGGGCAGTTGGAAAACAACAATGGTACTTTCAGCAAATTTTTGATGATGTGGATTATACATATCACCCATCGACATTTGATCATGCAGATGATATACGTGTTTTCAAAATTGAAGAACGAATTGCAGTTGCGAGGAGAATCGGTGATATTGAAAAAGTTGCAGAAGGAAGGCAGAACATAAAAAAGATTGCACTCAAAGGAAAAATTTCCAAACAAACGAAAGAATATATTAAAGACAAATATTATTATCTTGGAATTGATTGACAATTATATTCAATTTAGATACTATAATAGATGTGAAATCAGTTTTAGTTCTTAGTTTAATTCTTATATGCGGATGCAATTCTTCGCAAAAAGTTTCATATTCTCCGTCCGACACCACATTACACAAAACTTGGTCTAATGTTTATTTGGTGGAAATGGGAAACGCAATTGCTCACAATGACTTTAAGACATATGCGTTTTATATGAGTGAGTATGAAGAAGAATTAAAACGAGAATCCAATAGACGTATTTTACACGAAGATGAACTTTCAACACGATATGGTGATCCTGAACACGAATATTATGTTCAAACCACTATGAAGATGGCAGAAGGTGATTCTGCTTCTGCTTACTTTTATCTTATACGATATATGGATGTTATGCGAAATCGTTTTTTGTATAATATGGATTGGAAACCAATTCCAGATTATGCGAAATAATTACTTGTGTTTATATAAAAAGTAATATAATATAATATTCATGTTAAAACCGAGATTAAGTAAAACAATAAAGTTTGATACTTGGAACGACACGACTGGATTAAGCATTGCAGTAGATGCAATTGACAAAGCAATTCGTGAGTTACCACATATCAATAGTTCGCAATTAAAAACAGGATATCATTATGATCCAGATGGAAGTGTTGATCCATATGATGAACACGAAGAAGTCGCAGAATATATGCGGAATTTAATAGAAGTAAAAAACAAACTAGAAAGTGTAATAAAGGAAAACTAAAATGGCAAAACAACGATACTACGGAGAAAAGTTCAAACCAACAAAAGGTGCATTTGGAAACAAAAGCAAATTTCAAAAAAGTTTAGAACGACAAGCAGAACTCAGAAAGCAAATTGCTGAATTTGAAGAAAATCAAAAGAAAAATGAAGCAAAAAAAGCAGAAGCAACTGAAACGAAACCTGAGTCAAAAAAAGTAACTGCAAAGAAA
>Ga0228665_1000121_pt1 | contig 13683 bp, 18 predicted proteins | sample 79DmetaG_FD_182741 | JGI IMG/M metagenome (GOLD analysis project Ga0228665, IMG submission 182741) | Seawater microbial communities from Monterey Bay, California, United States - 79D | ecosystem: Environmental > Aquatic > Marine > Coastal | place: USA: California | collected 2016-11-07
CATATAATCAGTCAAGTACTGGTCCTTACTCTGGAGGTATCTCTAGATTTGGAGGACTAAAGATTGGTTCTAACGGATTTAAAGATGATGGAGTAAACAGAGCTGCTTTAGTAAGAAGAGCTTCTATGAACTCACATGACTGGGTTGGAGCTATTTCTAAACTAACTATCGAAAATGGTAAATTTACTCACAGTATTGGAATCGATGTAAGAGATTACACAGGATACCATTACAGAGTATTAAACAACTTAATGGGATTAGATGGATACTATTCTACTGGTAATAAAAACTCAGGAGGACAGATCATTGAAAATACTATTGAGGCAAGTCCATTTAAAGATACAGGATTAAATGGTCCTAAAATAGACTACTATAATGTAGGTAAAGTAGGATGGCAAGGAGTTAACTTCTTAACAGAATACGCTAATGATAAACTTACAGCAGTAGTACAAGCTGGTTACTCAAATAAATCATTCCAAAGAATAGATTACTTTGATTCTCCAACTAACTATGAGTCAGATACCAAAAATGTAGACGGTGGATACTTTAAAGGTGGTGCAAACTACAATTTAGATGATCAACAAAACGTATACTTTAATGCAGGTATCATTTCAAGACAACCAGATTTCGGAGCTGTATTTCCTAACTATGCTAACTTTGTAAACCCAGATTTACAGAATGAAGAGATTCAATCAGTAGAATTAGGATACGGATTTAGAAGTTCGGCAGTTAATTTAAAAGTTAACTTATACTCTACTAACTGGGGTAACAGATTTGTTCAAAGAAGCTTATCTAACTCACAAGGTGTAGATGGATCAGCTCAATTTAAGGACATTGATGTAAGACATAATGGAATTGAAATTGAAGGTACTTACAGACCTACAGGATACTTTAAACTTAAAGGTATGGTATCTATTGGAGACTGGAAATATACAAAAGATTTCGATGCTGAATTATTCGATGATAATCAACAATCTATTGGTACTGGAACTTTATATCTTAAGGATGCTAAAGTTGGAGATGCTGCACAGTTTGTTTCTTACATAGAAGCAGATTATAGATTTGATAAATTTAATGTAGATCTAGGATATAGATTTGTAGATAATTTATATGCTGATTATTCAATTACAGATGCTGAATTTACTAATCCAGGTAATAAAGGAGCTTTAAAACTTCCTTCTTACGGTTTAGTAGACTTAGGTAGTACTTTTAACTTTAAATTATTCGGTAACGACACTAGATTAAGGTTAAACGTTAATAACTTATTAGATACAGTTTACATTGCTGAATCAAATACAAACATTCATGCTGCTGATGGCTCTCCACAATGGAACGGAGTAGACACTAGAAACTCAGTATGGTTTGGATTCGGAAGAACATGGAACGCTTCTCTTAAGTACAGATTCTAAGAATCAAAAGAATTAAAGGGGAAGTTTTTACTTCCCTTTTTTTTTCTTATATTGTAATATGGACACACTAGCAGAACTTTGGCAATCAGGAGGATATAAAGAACTCACTAATTGGATTGATGGAGCGATAGGCGTAAGTTTAGTGATGGGTTTATATTACTACAAAAAATGGGTAGATCACAAATTTAAATAAGTTATGAAAGAAAAGGTTTTTATGTCCTGGAAATGGGTCGACGATCAAATAGAAGAATTAGCAGAAAGATTAAAGGATAAAAAATTAAGATATATCTCAGGTATTCCTAGAGGTGGTCTAATACCTGCTATTATGTTAAGTCATAAATTAGGTGTAACCTACATTCCATTCGACGAAGCTAAGAAGTATGGTCGACATGACATAAGATTTAAGAACGAAGACATACTGTTAGTAGACGATATATGTGATTCAGGAGTTACTATGAAAGACTATGCTCCTAGATTTATCACAGCTACCTTATGCTTAAGATACATATCAGAAACTATTCCAGAATACTACGGAGAGAAAATTAAAGATGATAGATGGTTAGTATTTCCTTGGGAAAGAAATGATAGTAATACTAAACAAAATTATTTGGATAATTAAAATTTTATTCTTATATTATATTAATAATGAGTCGTAGAACCTCATAAAAAAACAAACTAAATGGCAAAAAAATTTATAGAAGGAACTGAGTTAGTAGAGCCTGGATATGCAAACGGTATATCTACTCAACTATTCAATAAACAAAGAATAGAAGGTCAAGAAGCAAGACTAAGTGAACTTGAAAAAGAAGACATTATCAATAAAGCAGCTCATAAATTTGGGTTATTTTTAGATGAATTAGGTTGTGAATGGAGAAGAGATCCAAATTCATCTGATACTCCTAAGAGAGTAGCAAAAGCTTATGTTAATGATTTATGGAAAGGTAGGTATGAACCTTTAGATAGGATTACAGCCTTCCCTTCTGATGGATACGATGGAATAGTACAAGAAAGTAACATACCAGTTCAATCAATGTGTTCTCATCATCATCAAACTATAGGAGGTAATGTAAGCATAGCGTATATTGCTTCAGCTGAAGGTAAAGTAGTTGGGTTATCAAAGCTTAATAGAATCGTAGAGCAATTCGGTAGAAGAGGTGCTATACAAGAACAACTTACTGTAGCAATACATAATGCAGTACATAAGATATGTGAAGGTAATTTAGGTGTCGCTGTGATGATTTCGGCTACTCATAACTGTGTTAGTTGTAGAGGAGTTAAACATCAAGGAGCTTCAATGCAAACAGCTAAATTAACAGGAGCATTCTTAGATGAAGACTCAGCTAAAGCAGAGTTTTATAAAAATATAGAATTAGCTAGTATATGCAAGCATTAGAAAAAGATACAAGGCCTTGGGGACATTTTAAGGTACTTAAAGATAGTAAACGCTGTAAGGTAAAGGAAATAGTAGTTAAACCTGGACAGAGATTATCTTATCAATATCATATTCATAGAGCAGAAATATGGATTATTACAAGAGGAGAACTTACTATTATTTTGGATGACGAAAAAGTATTTAGAAAGTATGGCGAATCTATAAAAATACCTAGAGGATCTATGCATCGAGCTTGGAACGAAACTAAAAAAGAAGTAAGATTTATAGAAGTACAGACTGGTACTTACTTTGGAGAAGATGATATCGTAAGAATGAACGACGATTACGATAGAATAACTAACATGCCATTACCTCCAGATGGCTGGGAAAGCACAGAAGATTATGAGTAAACAATTAAAATTAGAATTTGGCCCTTGTAGTGCTAACGATGCACATAGTGTACCGTTTGTAGATGAGGTAGAAGAATTCAACGATACATTTGGTAAACCTAATAACTATGAACCAACAATACCAGCAAAAAAAGAGTGGGAGTTTGTATACGATTTCATCCTTGAAGAACTCGAAGAGTATAGAGAGGCTTGCGAAAGAGGAGACATTGTGGAAGTTTTGGACGCTTTGTGCGATATTACTTATGTTTCCCTTGGGAACGGTACTATGCTACACGGTCTTAAGGATAAGATATGGCCTGCATATCAAGAGGTACAAGGAAGTAATATGTCGAAAGCTTGTAAGACTGAAGAAGAAGCCATACTCACCGTCAGCAAAAGAAGTGAGGAACAAGGTGAGGCCTGTCATTTTGAGAAACTTAAGGAAGGACGGTACATTGTCTACCGAACCAGAGACAGAAAAGTTATGAAGAGCATAAATTACTATAGACCAGATCTAAGTAAATTTTTTACTGATGATGATATACAGAGAAACAAACCACAACAACATTTAGGAATATGATAAATATAAACGATCACGTAGAAGAATTCGACGGTAAGAAGTATGTACCGTATGATATTGCAATAAAAGTTATTAACCAACAGTATAGTCAAGATTTATCTGAAACGATGAATGATTTTAGAAGTAAAATTACAGACGCACTTAAAGATATAGGTAATATAGATGATTAAAATAGCACATGAAGCTCCTTTAGATATTTTTGACGAAGTTCAAAGATTTACTGACTACGATTACGCATTAGTTCACTTACTAGAAGAAAATCCTAGATATAGAGATACTTTTGAAAGAGCTATAAAAAAAGGTAGAGAAGTTATTTTAGATAATTCTATATTTGAACTAGAAGAAGCTTTTGAAGCAGAAAGATTCGCTCAATGGGTTAACCGTTTAAAAGCCTCTTGGTATATAATTCCAGATGCTTTAGAGAATATGTCTCTTACAATTGGTCAATGTCAAGACTTTAAAAGAGACTACCCTAGGTTACATGGAAAGAGTATAGGAGTAGTTCAAGGTAAAGACTATGAGGAGATAAAAAGATGTTATCAATTTATGGATATGGAAGAAGTTGATATGATTGCTATATCTTTTGACTATTCTTATTATAGCGTTTCTGTCCCGCATCCTAACAAATATGTAAGTTGGATGTTAGGAAGAGTTAAACTACTAGGAGACTTATTAAAAGACGGTGTGATAAACACTGAGAAACCTCATCACTTACTAGGATGTGGATTACCTCAAGAGTTTGCATTCTATAAGCATGCAGATTATAAATGGATTTATTCTCTAGATACTTCTAATCCAGTAGTACACGGCATAAAAGGTATTACTTACGGTGATGAAGGTTTATGGAGTAAAGAATCTCAAAAGTTACATGAGCTTATTAATATGGACTTAGAAGATATAGACTTAGATAAAGTTAAAAATAATATTCAAAAATTTAGATGGTATGCCAACGGAAGACATAAAGTGGATAGCGTTCTTTAGCCAAACAGGAGCGGAAATAGCTGATATAGCTGAAAGTATAGGAAGATGGCCTGACAGAATCATTACTAATGAAAGACCAGAGCACCTTAGAACTATAGATCCAAGAATACAAGAAGTAAAATACTGGACGTTTAAAAACTACCCTGACGAAGAAAACTATATGGACGTTCTTCAGTATTTTCCTGATGCTTTAGTTACTCTTCATGGTTGGTTAAGAATTATACCCGGTTATGTTACAGAAGGAGTAAATTTATTTAATGGTCATCCAGGTCTTATAACTAAGTACCCTGACCTTAAAGGTAAAGATCCACAGATTAAAGCTTTTGAACGTGAATACGAAGAGATTGGATCTGTTATACATAGAGTAACTGCAGGTGTAGATGAAGGAGCAGTTATTGCAGAAGCTAGTATAGTGAATGATGATTTTACTTTAGAGGAAACTTACGGTAAATTAAAAGAAGTTAGTTTAGGTTTATGGGTTAACTTTCTTAATAATTATTTGAATCTTAAATAATTTTTTCGTATATTGTATAAAAAGGTTATATGATTAAGAGAATAGCATTAGTAGGAGCAAGTAGTACAGGTAAGACTACTGTATATGAACTACTTAAAAATAAATTACCTAAGTACGAATTTGTAAATGAATCTACTAGAACGATAGGGTCTTATGGTTTTCCTATAAATGAAAAAGGTACAGAAGCTACTCAATTAGCTATTAGTTGTTTTCATTTAGAAGCTTTACTTCAACCTTATAATCAAGTATTAGATAGATGTTATATGGATGTATTAGTTTATTCTAAGTTCATGAATAAGATTACTCCTATGACATATCTTTATATAGAAGATACTTGGAATAGAATAAAGAATGAATATACTCATTATATTTATTTTCCTATAGAATTTGATTCTGTAGATGATGGAGTAAGGAGTGTAAATGAAAAGTGGAGAAAACAAGTAGATGATGAATTTAGAGTAGTATTAGAAGGTGTACGTCAACCTTATTTGACGATAACTGGTTCTCCTATGCAAAGAGTAGAACAAATATTAAATTTTATTAAATGAGCGAAGTAAAAAATTATCAAGAAGTAGTAGACATTGCATCTAAGCATTTAGGTAAAGTAGGTGGAGATGGATACAAAGATTCTTATTCACCAGAATTACTAGTTAAAGTACCTAGATACTTAAACAGAGAAGGATACGGTTTAACATCAGATAGCTTTGTAGGAGTCGATACATGGAATTGTTATGAAGTGTCAGCTATTACAACTAAAGGTCAACCAGTAGCAGGAATGCTAAAAATAGTATGCCCTTCTAATAGTGAGTATCACGTTGAATCTAAGTCAATTAAATTATACCTTAATTCGTTTAATATGACTCGTATAGCAGATAATGCTAGAGATTGTATTAGCGGTATTGAAGCTAGAGTAAAGAGAGATTTAGATGAGTTACTTGAAACTAACACTACTGTATCTTTCTATGCTAGTGATGAAGAAGGAGAAGCAATATCTTTCGAAGATTACAGAGACTTAGGAGATATAGTTGATTTAGACGAAATAGATTTCACTGCTTTTCAATCAGATGCTAATCAATTAGATTCATACGAACCTGATGGAGGTATAGAAGAATTAAAATTAAAATCTAATTTACTTAGATCTAACTGTAGAGTTACTAATCAACCTGATTGGGGAGATGTATTTATAAAGATTAAAGGTAAAAAATTACCTACAGCAGATTCATTAGCTAAGTACATAGTATCTCATAGAACTGTTAGTCATTTTCATGAAGAGATATGTGAAATGGTATATAAGCACCTAACTGATGCTTATGAACCTGAACAACTAATGGTTGCTTGTCTATATACTAGAAGAGGAGGCTTAGATATTAATCCTGTGAGAGCATCACATAGTATGTTAATACCAGATATATTTATTAATAAAGATTACAGATTAGCTAAAACATTAAGACAGTAATGGGAGTAGAAACTGAAGAAATAGTAGAATTAATAGCACAGAGAGTTCCACCAGGAGATAAGTGGGAATTAGTGATAGATAGAGGTAATACTGTTGACGGATTAGTACAAACATTAACTACATATATGCGTAAAACTAAATTTAAAGGTCACTATAGATTAGAACCATTAAATGGCAAGTTATTTGCAATAAGAGAACAGCAGATTAATATCCCGGAACCTGAACCTGAAGTTTGGGACTTGTACGGTGAGTTGTAATGTCTCGAATACTCAACAAATTATCACATAAGTATCAATTTCTTAAATTAGAGTTAGAAGAAATCTCAGAAACAGCTGAAGACTACCTTACTGAGTTTAATAAACACTTCGGTAAGTACTTTATAGATAAGAACACAGAAATGTGGATTAATGAAGATACTGGTGAGATGAGAGATAAACCACCATCAGAAGAAGAAAAAAAATCTAAAAAACGTAAGGATGCTAAGTTAAAGACGTTATATAAAAAACTGTCAACTTATATGCATCCTGATAAAGGAGGTTCTGATGAAGAATTTGCTGAATTAAAAGATGCTTACGATAGAAATGATTTCTTTGATCTCATAAGATTAGCTACTCAGTACAGTATTAAAGTTACCTTAGAAAAAGAAGATCAAGAAGTAGCAGAAAAGTCCATATTAGGTATTCAAGAAACTATTCAAAACCATACTAATACTTTAGCATGGCATTATTGTACTGGAGATAAAAATAAAAAAATACAGGTTATAAAAATGATAGAAGCTCAATTAGAGATAGTAATTGAACCTAAAAATTACCCAAAAGAGTTGCTGGCCTGATATAATTTTCTTATCTTTATAGTAATAAAAACGGTTATATTATGGCAAAGAGAGATTTTCGTAATGATATCTTTAGTCTAGAGACATTGACTAAACATTTTAAAGATTTAACAACTGATGAATTTATTAAAGCAATTCACGCATTAGGGAGTGAAGGTAAGATATTGCTTAATGTACTTAATCAAGTAAAGCTTGCAAAATTACTGAACGGTCGATTTGTTGGAGATACTGTAGACGATTGGGATATAGAAGTAGGCGATTATAAAATAGAACTTAAAGGTAACACCTCAGTTGCACAAGGTACATGGGCTAAAAAAGTAGGTTTTGGAAGCTGGGTTCAAAAGGAAGGATGGTCACACTTCATACATTATCTTCCATGTAGCTTTGTAGATTTTCTTGAAGAAGATAAATACATTGTATTTACTTGGGCTGACCGAGAAGAGATGTTAGAGTATGCAGATAAAAACGGTAATATTAATTTCTCTTCTTCAATCTATATAGATGGTCATGTACCTAATAGAAGAAATAAAGAAAAAATGTTGTTTTTACAGCAAAGAATTCATAACTTAGAAGAACTAATAAAACTATTTGAATGCAATTAGAAAAAAAATACTATACGGTCCAAGATAAGGAGACCTTAAAACTCTTACACGAACATATTGTCTCATCAGATGTTATCGCTGTCGATACTGAAACGACTGGTCTTAATCCAAGGAAGAATAAAATTATTGGATGGTCTGTCTCAGGTGACGAAGGAGTAGGGTTCTACTTACCGACGTTAGTATTTGATTACGAGAAAGATGACTTAGTATTGCAAGAGATAGACGGTACTTCTACTGAGACTATATCTAGAAACTTACTTAAGTTACTTAAAGGTAAGAAACTAGTATTTCATAATGCTTCTTTTGACGTTCAGTTTATTAAGAACTACTTTGGTGTAGACTTACTACCTGACGTTTGGGTTGATACAGGGTTACTTGTTCATACTGTTTACGAAGAAGGAGCTTTTGGTTTTGGTAATCCTTTTGGATTAAAGTCTATTGCTATAATGAATCAGAAAGAGCTTGGCTTAGATGTAGAGAAAGCTGCTAATGAGGAGCAAGTGGAGCTTAAAGAGAGTATAAAAAAGAACGGTGGTCAAACTACTAAAGCATTATATGAGATCTATAAAGCTGATTTAGATATACTATCTAAGTATGCTTCTGCTGATACTGATTTAACTTTACGTATTTGTAATCTATATCTTAAGAAGCTTAAAGATGAAGGCTTAGAGCAATTCTTCTTTGAGGATGAGGTAATGCCTATCTATCGAGAAGTTACTGTTCCTATGGAAGCTCATGGAGTTGACCTTGATATGGACTTACTTAATAAAATTCATGACGAGATATTACTAGATCAAAAACAGAATAAAGAGATTGTTATGAAGTCTTTACTAGCTATTCCTGAAGTTAAGGAATGGGTTGTAGCTACTTCTATGACTAACTATCCAGTATCTCATAAAGGCAACTGGGCTCAAACGTTAGTACAAAGATACTCATTACCTTTACCTAAGTCTGAAAAGACTGGTAAATACTCTCTTACTCAAAAGTATATAGAAGAGTTAGAGGACTCTAATGTTAAGCAGTTCTTACTTACCGGTGATAAAAGCTTATTAGAGGACGTTGAGAAGGCACGTATATCTATGTCGCTTTGGAAAGAGTCTAACGATGGTGATTACATTAATATTCAATCTAAAAAGCATCTAGGAGAGATAGTATTTAAGTATATGGGTATCAAACCTAAAGTATCAGGAGCTAATACTAAGTCTGGTAGAGATAAGTTTGATATGAGTATGGTCGAAGAGCTATCTAAGACTTATGCTTGGGCAGAGAACTTACGTATATATAATAAGTTACTTAAGATTAAATCTACATACGTAGATAGATTCAGAGATAGGAATGAGGATGGTAGATACTACTTCTACTTTAAGCAGAATGGAACTGTATCTGGTAGATACGGATCTGATGCTCAACAGCTACCTAAACCGTTAGAAGAAGGTGAAGATGCTCCTATCATTATGAAGTATGTTAATATAGTTAGAGCTTTCTTAACTGCCGGTAATGGTAGAAAGGTTATCGATGCCGATTACGAGTCATTAGAGCCTCATTGTTTTGCATCAGTTACTGGAGATGAGAATCTTAGAGAGATATTTAGAAAAGGATGGGACTTCTACTCTACTGTTGCTATACAAACTGAGAACTTACAAGGAGTATCTGCTGATAAAAAAGCTGATAACTACCTTAAGAAGTTAGATCCTATAAAACGTAATAAAGCTAAAGCTTATTCATTAGGTATTGCCTACGGTATGGAAGCTTATGCTCTTAAAATGACGTTAGGTGTAGATCAGAAAGAAGCTGAGAGACTTATCAAAGGTTACTTAGATGGATTTCCTCAGTTAGCTGAATGGAGAGAGAGGTCTAGAGAAGAAGTCAAAGCTTATGGTCGTATAACTAACTACGTCGGTAGGATAAGACACTTACCTAGAGTTAAGCAATACTACGAAAAGTTTGATAACAAGCTTATGGACTGGAGATTTAGAAAGCAGTTAGAAGGTACTTACGGTAAAGAGAAAGTTATTAAAGCTTATAGAGACTTTAGGAATGGTCTTAATAACTGTCTTAACTTCCAATTACAGAGTTTAGCAGCCGCTGTTGTAAATAGAGCTGCTTTAGTTATTAATCGTAAAGCTAAAGAGCTTGGAATAGATGCTTGTGTGCAGGCTCAAGTACATGATCAATTGATAATTAACTGTGATAAGAAAGATGTAGCTATGTTTGCTCCTATAGTTCAAGATATTATGGAGACTACTACGGTACTACCTGGCGTTACGTTAAAAGCACCTCCTGAGATATCTGATAACTGGAGAGATGGACATTAAAAGTAAAAATAGAGATATTTATTATAAAGAGAATCGACTCGAGAGCGATTTAAATTTTAATTAACCGAGTAGCTTAGGCACTCACAAAACACAATGATATGAGTACATTATTTTATGAACGTAATCCGTTCGACATTTTAGTAAGGAATTTCTTCCAAGACGCTAGTAACTACGCACCACTAGCACAAACCAAACTTCAACACCCAGTAGATATTTACGAAACCGATAACGGTCTAGGCTTAGATATAGCTTGTACCGGTATTGCAAAAGACGATATCGAAATCTTAATTGAAGGTAATATAATCAGAATTAATTACGACAAACCCACAGTAGATGAAAATACAGGCAAGTATATTCATAAGGGTATTGCCAAGAGATCTTTCAACTTAGGTTGGAAAATAGACAGTAAGTTCAACTTAAGTAAGGCAGCCGCTGAATTTAAAAATGGACTATTAGCAATTACTATTCCTTTTGCTAAAGGATCAGAGCCAAAAACTTTGAAAATTAGCTAAACTTTTCTGCTCTCGAGTTGCCTCTTAAATAAATTAATCTTATATTAATAATAAATAAAGTAAACAAGTTATGTCAAAAACTATCACTCCCTGTAATGACAGGATTTTAATTAAACCAATAGACGAAGGAGAACAGACCTATGGATCTATTGTTATTCCCGATATGGGAAAAGAAAAACCAGAAATGGGTACAGTTATAGCAACTGGACCAGGTAGATTATCAGAATACGGTAAAATGATACCAATTAGATCATGTAAAGTTGGGGATACTGTACTAATACCTAAAATAGGTTCCTTAAGAATAGATTTCGAAGGAGATGAGTATTTTATTACTCAAGACAGAGAAGTATTAGCAGTAGTCGCAACACCAAAAGAAACTAACAAAGACGAATTTTTAGATTTATGAGTAAAGATTTAACATTTTCCGTAGATGCTAGAAGAAAACTAGCAGACGGAGTTGAAAAGTTATCAAATGCAGTAACAGCAACATTAGGACCTGCAGGAAGAAACGTTATAATAGAACAAGATATGGGTAACCCTATATCAACTAAAGATGGAGTATCAGTCGCTAAATCTATCACATTACAGGATAGTTTAGAAAATATAGGAGCTCAGATTGTAAAGCAAGCTGCTATAAAGACAGCAGATCATGCTGGAGACGGGACTACGACATCTACATTATTAGCAGAGACTATACTACTTCAAGGTTTATCAGTATTACGAGAAGGAAATAATGCTGTAGACGTTAAAAGGGGTATAGATCAAGCTACTAAAAAAGTAGTAGACTATTTAGAAGGGTATTCTAAAGAGATTACAGACGAAACACAATTAAAACAAATTGCTACAATTTCAGCAAATAATGATTCGGAAGTTGGTGAATTAATATCAACAGCCATGGACAAGGTAGGGAGAGATGGAGTAGTTACGATAGAAGAGTCAAAGACCGGAGACACGTACTTAGAGACAGTCGAAGGTATTCAATTTGATCGCGGTTATAAGTCTCCATATTTTGTTACGGACAATAATTCTATGACATCAATACTAAAGGAACCTTATGTCTTGATAGTTGACAAAAGGATTCAACAGGTCAAAGAGTTACTTCCTATCTTGGAGGCTGTTTCACAACAGAACAAATCATTATTAGTTATTGCTGATGATATTGATGGCGAAGCGTTATCTACGTTAGTAGTAAATAAGATGAGAGGAATCTTAGCTTGTGCTGCAGTTAAAGCTCCTGAATTTGGAGATAGAAAAAAAGCTATATTAGAAGATATAGCAGTACTAACCGGAGGACAAGTCGTATCATCTGAAAAAGGAATGAGATTAGATAAGTTCGACTCAGCTTGGTTAGGTAAAGCAAACAAAGCTACTATATCTAAAGAGACTACTACTATTATCGATGCTAAAGGAGAAGAAGAGAAGATTGCTCAAAAAGTAGAAGAGATTAAAACTCAAATAGATGAATCAACTTCACCATTCGAAAAAGAAAACTTACAAAATAGATTAGCTAAGTTTATCGGAGGAGTAGCAATAGTACATGTTGGAGGTCATACTGAGATTGAAATGAAGGAGAAGAAAGATAGAGTAGAAGACGCATTACATGCCACTAAAGCAGCTTTAGAAGAAGGTATTCTACCAGGAGGAGGAATAGCTCTACTTAATGCAGCTATGGCTATAACACATCAATTAGCAGACGATAGCCTTTCAGAAGATATTTCACTAGGGTATGATATTATTATCAACGCATGTGAAAGACCATTCTTTAAGATATTAGAGAATGCAGGATTACCAAAAGATAATATCTATAATATAGAAAAAGATATTAAAGATAGCGGTGATCAATGGAATGGTTATAATCCTAGAATAGATGAAATAGTAAATATGTTCGAAGCTGGAATTATAGATCCAACCAAAGTAACCAGATTAGCATTAGAGAATGCTGCATCAGTAGCAGGTACATTATTAATTACTGAAGCAGTAGTATCTAAAAATAAAGAAGATAAAGATGATAAACCCGCTGGTATAGACCCTAGTATGTTACTAGGTTAATCAGCACAATTTAATTTAATTATGAACAAAGATGAATTATTCGAATCGATTGCAGCTAACTTCGCAATCTTAGAGGAAAACAACGCAGGATCAACTAAAGCTTCACAAGCAAGAGCTCGTAAAGCAGCAGGAGAGATCAAGAAATTGATTACGCCTTACAAGAAGGCGAACATGGACGCAACGAGATAGGGGGCGTTTCTCTCATCGACGAAGTCGCCACGCGCATTTTCAACAAACCCTGCCCTTAACGGTGGGGTTTTTTATTGTATTTATATAAAAGAAGTTATGGACTACTACCTAAGCCACAAAGATACCGAATTTGAATGGGGACCTCACAATGAATGGGCAGATGATGGTGAACTCGCTTTTAAAGCCAACCTTGAGAAGTATCCGGATGATAAATGTTTGCTGCATTATCGTGATAATCCATTGCTTTATAAAACCAATAAACAGGGATACAGATCACCGTGTGATATAGAGAAAGATTTCGATGGTAATTTATATTTAGGATGCAGCCATACTTACGGAATTGGACATTACTGGGAGAATACTTGGGTAAGTCTGCTGAATAATAAGATAGGGGGTAAGTGTTTGAATCTGGGCGTGCCGGGGACCGGAATAGGTACCGGGGCAAGAACGCTAAACGAATTGAAGTATGTGATTAAACCTAAA
>Ga0228665_1000123_pt1 | contig 13581 bp, 6 predicted proteins | sample 79DmetaG_FD_182741 | JGI IMG/M metagenome (GOLD analysis project Ga0228665, IMG submission 182741) | Seawater microbial communities from Monterey Bay, California, United States - 79D | ecosystem: Environmental > Aquatic > Marine > Coastal | place: USA: California | collected 2016-11-07
ACATTGAGTGGTAACACTACATTGAGTGGCATGTTGGATGTGGATGACGCAACACGAATCAATGACACGTTGGATGTGGAACTCACGACAACGTTGCATGACAATCTAACGGTTAGTGGTCACACCACATTGAGTGGTAACACTACATTGAGTGGCATGTTGGATGTTGAGCAAACCGCCACATTGTATGAGGATTTAATTGTTAGCGGTATGACCACGCTGAGTGGCACGTTGGATGTTGCCGCCGGTACAAGCATACATGACACACTGGAAGTTGAACTTGACACGAAGTTACACTCAGATTTAATCGTTGGTGACAACACAACTTTGAGTGGTACATTGAGCGCTAAACAGAACGCAACATTCAATCAGAATGTACATATCAAGGGTGACTTGAGGGTGGATGGTAATGCATATTTGAGCGCTGGTGCATCTGGTGTTATTAACGTAGGTGATACAGCTGCAGATGTAATTATTTTCAACGCTGATGTCAAGAGCTCAATCAACCCAGACGACAACCAAACATACGATCTCGGCTCAACTACACAGCAATGGAAACAACTGTTTGTTCATGACATAAGCTCCTCCGGAGATGTAACAGTTACAGAGAATATTGTGGTGAGTGGGAGTACCACGCTGAGCGGCACGTTAGATGTTGATGGTGCTACAAATATCAACAACACGTTGGATGTTGAGTCTCGAGCAACCATACATGATGAATTGAGAGTCAGTGGTGATAACATCACTAGTGGTAATACAACGTTAAGCGGTATGTTGGTAGTTAGTAGCAACACTACATTGAGTGGCATGTTGGATGTAGATGACGCAACACGTATCAATGACACGTTAGATGTAGAGCAGGTCACCACATTGCATGACGAATTGATTGTTAGCGGCATGACCACGATTGGTGGTAACACTGTGTTGAGTGGCACGTTGGATGTGGATGACGCAACACGTATCAATGACACGTTGGATGTGGAGCGGACCACCACGTTGCATTCAGATCTGATCGTGAGTGGCATGACAACATTGCATGACGAATTGATTGTTAGTGGCATGACCACGATTGGTGGTGACACCGTGTTGAGTGGCATGTTGGATGTGGATGACGCAACACGTATTAATGACACGTTGGATGTGGAGCAGGTCACCACGTTGCATGACGAATTGATTGTTAGCGGCATGACAACATTGCATGACGAATTGATTGTTAGCGGCATGACCACGATTGGTGGTGACACCGTGTTGAGTGGCACGTTGGATGTGGATGGTCCAGTACAGATCAACAATACACTAAGCACGACTGAACCGGTCACGTTTGGTGACGATGTTTGGGTCAAAGGTGATCTTCGAGTAGACGGCAACACATATCTAAGTGCTGGCGTGGATGGTGACATCAATGTTGGGAACACAAACACCGACAGTGTAGTGTTTCATGCGGATGTGAAAAGCTCGATGATACCGGATATTGATACAGAGTTTGATCTTGGTAATATGTCTCAAAGATGGCGCCAATTGTTCGTGAAGGATGTCAGTGCCAGTAGTGACGTATATTGGAACGGTGGTAATAGTTTGGTATCGAACAGCGTACACAACAGCGTTTCGTCCACTAGCGGTACATGGGACAGTGTTTATAACTTTGTCAAGACTACTAGTGGTGATCACGGTTACCCAACACTAGTACATGATACATATAACAACAAACTGGTACTCGATCCAAAATATGTACCAGATCTGAGTATAACTAAAACATTTGTATGCTCACAACCATCAGATGTTGAGCAAACGTGTAGTACGGAAAATATCGAGGAAGGTGACATAATAACAGTCACTAATCCACCACACACCATAATAGCGGCGATGAACAAACCATCCGGAGTGCATACTCAGATCACCGGCGGCTCTGGTGTAACCGATACTTTCGCTGGATTTACCAAACTATCATTTCATACGGATTATGTGTTCAGTGTGAACATGAAAAATGGATTGCACATCGTGTTGAATCCTGACGACCTTGATGATAATGTAACAGCGCATAAATTTGTTAGCCAGGACGAGATAAACAAATTGTACAGTGTATACACCTGGGTCAATAGTGATAGTGCCACGAACAACACAAATTACAACAGAACAACTTTTATAAACGCTAGTGGAGATACAATGGATGGTGATTTTGTGTTGAGCGGCACACTTGATGTGGATGACGCAACGCGAATCAATGACACATTGGATGTGGAGCAGGTCACCACGTTGCATGACAATCTAACGGTTAGTGGCAACACCACGTTGCATGACAATCTAACGGTTAGTGGCAACATCACGTTGAGTGGCACGTTGGATGTGGATGACGCAACGCGTATCAATGACACGTTGGATGTGGAACTCACGGCAACGTTGCATGACAATCTAACGGTTAGTGGTCACAGCACTATTGGCGGTAACACCGTGTTGAGTGGCACACTTGATGTGGATGATGCAACACGGATCAATGACACGTTGGATGTGGAGCTCACGACAACGTTGCATTCAGATCTGATCGTGAGTGGCAACACCACGTTGAGTGGCACGTTGGATGTGGATGACGCAACGCGTATCAATGACACGTTGGATGTGGAACTCACGGCAACGTTGCATGACAATCTAACGGTTAGTGGTGATACTTGGATCAAAGGTGACTTGAGAGTCGATGGTAATGCGTATCTTAGTGCTGGTGCCAGTGGAGTCATCAATGTCGGGGACACGAACACCGACAACGTGATATTTCATGCAGATGTAGATAGTCACATCGAACCAGATAAAACTGATATATATGATATTGGCTCTAAATCCCAAAGATGGAGAGCCGTGCACAGTGTTTCAGCATTTTTTGATGAGTTAGATATAGAGGACCTGAATGTATATGGTGTTACCACATTGAGTGGTAAATCTGATCATAGAGGACCAGGAGTTATAATAAAAGGCACACCAACCGGTATCACAGATGCCAATCCGTACGGATTTGATGATCTGGGGTCAACACCAAGACAGGACTCATTGATACCAGATGTTGATATCACTGGTGATGTTGTGGTGCATGGTAGTTTGAGCGCGGACCAGGCTCATATATACTCATTAACTGCAACTGAATTTAAAGCCGAATATGAACAGTTGATTGTCAATGAAGGTGATCTACAGTTAAGGGACGGTAATTTCCGTCAGCGTGGTGGTAACATCATGATCGAAGGTGATATTGTTCACATTGATGATGACAACACATATATACGCTTTGAACAAGACTCAATTGAGTTTGTAGCACACGATGTGAGGATGATACAGCTCAACGAGAACCCCACAGTGGACGATATAATAACATTCGGTGATCCCGGGAATCCTGTTGATATTAGAGTACAAAATCCAACTGATATGAACACAATGTTCATTCAAGGTTCAACCGGTTATGTTGGCATAGGAACACAATCCCCGTTAGAAAAATTACATGTAGCGCATGGACAGGTACAATTGGCCACCGGGGGAAATGACGGTGCTTTGATGTTACCGGCAGGTAGTACAGGTCAGCGAGTAGATAAAACCGGTTCAATCAGATGGAACACAGAAACAAATAAATATGAGGGCTACAGAGATGATATAGGAAGTTGGATAACATTTACCGAAACTGGTGATGAGGATGGTGATACGTATATAGATTTTGACGCTGGTGAGTATATCAACAGCGATAGGGTGGCACTATACACTGCTGGGTGCTCTGCGATGGTAATACACCCGAATCAAACAGTATCATTCGCTGGAGACATACAATTTGACAACATAACTGTTTATGATAGTAACAACATAACAGGCCCGATCTCCGCTACTAGCGAGTTTATATACCTCAAAGTTAACGGAAAGGATCGCGCGATCAGATTATGGGAAACACCAGCTGACACTGAGCAGGATATAGAGACAATACATGGGGAGAGTGTGTCTTGGATTGACGATCGTTGTGCACATGGTATAGATGGTAATCTCCCGGTTCAAACAATCAGTGCCGCCCCGGTGCTCCGCAACCCACCAACACAAAAATACGGACTAGACACAGACGGTGATCATATCATAGATACTGTAGATACAGATGATGATAACGATGGCGTGGTAGATTGGATGGACATATCACCATTGGGACCAGGTTCTGAGAGGGATGGTGAGCGGGATCATGATGGTGACAACATAATGGATCAACACGATCCGGACAGCTTCAGATACACGGGCCACTGGAATGATGCGGCAGCACCATACGAAACGTATGAACTTATAGGTACAAACTGGGATAACCTAACAGGAGAAGGATAAATAATTTAAGACATGAGCGAATTAACAGGAAAAACGGTAGCTAGTACATATAGGGACATACTACAAATGGGAAATTCTAACAACGGAATTGATACAACGTTACGATGGATACAAGATGGTGAAGGCCATGAATGTGGTGTCGGTATTAGCACTACAGCTGTACACCTGAAAGGAGATACTAGTGTAGAGATTGAAGGTGATATAACAACACGTGGTGATATTAAACCATCAGATGACAATACATATGATATAGGATCACCCACTCGTCAAGTCAAGGATGTGCACGTGAATGGTAGTGTATATGTCAACACAGAACAACTGAGTGTTGATCCATCCACCCGAAGATTGACATATGTCATGACCGGTGGAAATAGCGAGAGTGTTGACGCAATTGTTGTGCAAAGCTATGACACCACTGACGGTGAACCAAACACACTAAGCAACAAACCACAATTGAGTGTTAAAACTCTGACAACCGAGATTAGCGCATGTTATACTGGAACCACTCCGGATGTGAATGCCAATCACGTGAATTTGCCGGCCGGTTATCTAGGTCAAATTAAAACAATAATTGGTGCAGTTGAATCAGGACCTGTAAACATACATAGTACAGACATGGTGGACATGACCAAAATAACACTACCTGGCGGTGGTGGCACCGGAGTTGCAGAGACCATGGTGAGTGTGATGCTACAATACACAAGCACTGGATGGTTTTTATTGAACAAATCTTCCGAGCTTATCACAACAAGTTGAATAAATAATTAAGACATGGCTAAGAATTTTACAGATTTTGACGAAGTAACCGGTAAGTTTTACGGTGCGGAATATAACAGTGAAGCATTTGCAGTACAAGGTCGTAGCACCTCCGGAACTACACAAGACATACAAGGTTGGTTTTACCCGTTATACAGCACACAATCACATGCATCTAACCATTATGGTGATGGTGATGCTCCGACACATGAACATACATTCTTTCACCTACCAGGTGTAACGCTGTACATGCCTACTGGAGATACGAACCATGGAGAGAATACAGATGGTGGGTATCCGCATTACGGTGATGAGATCACAGGAGCTGATAAAGACATGTATCTTGTGGGATATGAATCTGATAACCCACACGGAGAAAGAAGATACACAGTGGAAAGTGTACTGTTAGCTGCTAGTGCATATCATGTAGGATTGGAGCGAGTGGATAATGAGAGCAAGGTTGAAATGCTTGACAATTGCACTTTAACCGGCACAACAAGCGCGGACGATATGATTATCAAAGGTGATTTACGTGTTGATGGAGCACGTACTGAACTGAACACCATAAGCATGGCCACGAGTGCGTTCAATGTTGATAACAATGGCACGACAATAGCTCTTTTGATCAAACAACGTGGAGATGACGGTATAGCTAGATTTTTAGATAATGAAGATGTCGCACTAGATATAGCAGATGGGGGAAATGTTGGTATTGGTAGATCTGCACACCCGGTGCACAAATTAACAGTCAATGGTAGCATAAGTGCTGCTGGTCCTATGACGATTGAACATAAGGTGAACAATAGGGACATGATACAAGATGGAGGCAAACTAGACAACATACAACCATGGGCTGATGTCACGTGCATCAACCTCAACACTGTGTCAACACGATTAGCGTATTTAAAAGCAAACGCAACAGAGTATCAACATGTGACAGTCGCTAAAGGATTTGACCTGTTAGAAGATGGAGACAATTTTAAAAAGGTACCAACTTTAAGTGCCGCAGGAAACACAAAACCCGGTATCGGTGATTATTCAGTACAAAAATTAAAGAGTGTTGAGTACCAAGCTGATGTAACTGGTGATCATAGCGGAGACATAACATACAACATGATACCAGACGGTCCATGGGTTCCGGACAGCACACTATACAACACGTACGTAAAAACCACATCATCTGAATCGATACGGTTGACTAATGTCAGAGGTGTTAGCGCACAACTATACAACACTGATAATATCGGTGCAGGAGATTTCCCTAGAGACATAACTCGTGATGACATAAAAATGGCATATCAACAAGCCTACCCGGATTTTTGGAGCACAGGGAATGAGACAGAATATAGAAATGATGTGTTACCGACGCTTGAACGGACACACAGCAACGTGACCGCGATCAGCTCCAGAAGAGATGCGGTTATAACAGAAGTAGAATCCAACAGTGCCGATTGGAACAATGTTTACGCAAGTGTTTCAACGACCAGTGCCAATTGGAACGATACACATACGAATGTCAAAGCGATCAGCTCCAGAAGAGATGCGGTTATAACAGAAGTAGAATCCAACAGTGCCGATTGGAACAATGTTTACGCAAGTGTTTCAACGACCAGTGCCAATTGGAACAATGTACATTCAAGCGTTTCAACGACCAGTGCTAATTGGGATAGTACACATACTGTAACGCATAATAATAGTGCAGAGTGGAGTGCATCAGTTGATAATATCAACAAACAAAACATGCAAGCTGGTCATGCTCACTTGAGTCATGTAAATGTGGTCGATAGTCTGACAGCTCAAACTGAAGCGCGGCTCGGTGGTAGTGTTTACGTGTTGAGTGCTGGAGTATGGAAAGTAGGATTGACTAAAACTGTTGATATTGGTGGTGATGATCTGGTATTTGTTGATGGTATACTTGTAGATCATGTACCTTCAACGAACAATAATGGTTAGTATGGAGGGTATAACTTAACAGTCACAACTGTTGTGTGGAAAGTGAAGCGCAATGAGTCATAAGGATCAAACATATAGAGATTATTTCCGAGTTAACAAAGGACTTTACTCGTATGGTGAAGGTGTGTTCCATGGTGGGTTATCTGCTAGAGGTGATGTAAACTTACCGGATTTTAAAATTAATGCTGCAGCCGGTGCCATCTGTGGATTATCTGCATGTGTTATAAAGCATCATGAAAATTTACTAGAGGTAGTATCACATCCATCTGGAGGCATTGAGACGATATATCATGCTCTGTCTGTCACCCCGGAGACAGTGTTTGAAGACAATGTGTATATCAAAGGCGATCTACATGTGGATGGTAATGCATACCTTAGCGCTGGTGTTGATGGAATTGTGAACATTGGTGACGTTGCCACCGACAGTGTGGTGTTTCATGCTGATGTTGATAGCGGGGTGATACCTAACAACACTATAAGTTATGATCTTGGTACACCCACTCAGCAGTGGCGTGAACTGTTTGTTCAAGACTTGAGCGCGTCCGGTAGTGTATATGTGGATCAAAACACCGGAGTGAGTGGTCACATGACTGTCGGTGGTGACACCGTGTTGAGTGGCACGTTAGATGTTGATGCCGCCGCGCAAATCAACGACACGCTGGATGTGGAGTTAAACACAACATTACACGATGATCTGACCGTCAGCGGACACACGACTGTCGGTGGAGATACTGTTCTAAGTGGCATGTTAGATGTTGATGATGCTGCATACATATATGACACGTTAGACGTTGAGCTGAAAACCACATTGCACGCGGATCTAGTGGCCAGTGGTCACACCACAATAGGTGGCGACACTGTGTTGAGTGGTGTGTTGAGCGCCAAACAAGACGCTACATTTGATGAGAATCTACATGTCAAAGGTGATCTGAGAGTGGATGGTAATGCGTATTTGAGCGCGGGTCCAAGTGGTGTGATAAATGTTGGTGACACGAGCACTGACAATGTAGTATTCAATGCAGAAATTGATAGTAACATCATACCAGATGATGATACCACATACACACTAGGCGCACCAACCAAAAGATGGGCTAGCTTGCATATTGACTCTGTGTCAGCAACTGGTGTTGTTAATTGGAACGGAGGAGACAGCCAGCTAGCAAACAGTGTGTATTCAAGCGTTTGTGCCACAAGCAGTTACTGGGACGACACGTACACCAACATTAATACCGTCAGCTCACGACGTGACGCGGTTATCACTGAAGTGGAGTCGAACAGCGCTGACTGGAACAATGTTTACACAGACGTGTCAACGACAAGCAGTTACTGGGACGACACGTACACCAACGTTAATACCGTCAGCTCACGACGTGACGCGGTTATCACTGAAGTGGAGTCGAACAGCGCTGACTGGAACAATGTTTATTCAAGCGTTTCAACAACCAGTGGCAACTGGGACAACACATACACAGACGTGTCAACGACAAGCAGCTACTGGAATGACACGTACACCAACGTTAATACCGTCAGCTCACGACGTGACGCGGTTATCACTGAAGTGGAGTCGAACAGCGCTGACTGGAACAATGTCTATTCAAGCGTTTCAACGACAAGCAGTTACTGGGACGACACGTACACCAACGTGAACGTGATCAGCTCCAGAAGAGACGCGGTCATAACTGAAGTGGAGTCGAATAGTGCTGATTGGAACAATGTTTATTCAAGCGTTTCAACAACCAGTGGCAACTGGGACAACACATACACAGACGTGTCAACGACAAGCAGTTACTGGGATGATACATACACCAACGTGCGCGACATCAGTGCTAGACGTGACGCGGTTATAACCGAGGTAGAATCCAACAGTGCCAGCTGGGCTCAGACAGACTGGGTCCAAACAAATTTTGTAAATGTGAGTGGTGATCAGATGGCAGGACCATTGAGTGTAGGTGTGTTGAACGTGACTGACGAGATACGTAATCCATCAAGTGTCTGGTCACCAAGTGATATACCGTCAAGTGATTTGATTTCATGGCATGACGCTGCAGATGTGTCCACGATAAATGTGAGCGGTGGTACCACAATTGTCACCTCGATAGATGACAAGAGCACCAACTCTTATGATCTCACAAAAGAAGGTGCTGGGTTTGACATAAAAACCGGCAGCACGGTGAACATGCTCAACAGTGTTTCTGCTGTGGAAGGTGCATCACTAACGAACAGCAGCGTGCCACTACCAGAAGACCATGCATTCTACATTGTGGCACGTGTTGACACAACTGATGATGGTAGTGATGCTCTTCTGAGCGTCAAGACCGGTAACAGCTGGCAACTTGATGCAGCTGGTGCATCAATATTTGAAGCAAGGTTGCTCACAACTGGTCTAGGATTTGACGCAACAACACACAAGCTCGCGCCTGGTGGAGGTTTAAACAATCAACTGGCATTGATCAGGCTCACATTCAACGGAAGCACTGACACGGTGACTGGCGGATTGAACGGATTGAACAAGTTCACACAAGCATCATATATAGACAAACAATCTCCAGCCGAGATAAGACTGTTTGGAAATCGATCAAACAGCATGTTTCCTGATGGTGTGTTTTCTGAGATGTTGATCGTGAGTGATGTGACACAATCCACACAGGACAAAATTGAAGGATATTTGGCTCACAAATGGGGACTCACATTAGACTCTGCACATGCGTACGTGTCAGCCACGCCTACAAACACCACGCCACCTGTTGTTGTGGCTAGTAATTTGTCCTGGCCTGGTGGTGATTCCACTACTACTAACGACACAACCACCACCGTGCATGCCAACAGCGCCAGCTGGGCTAGCCAACCAGTTCTACACACCATGACCAGAAGCTCTCTGCAGATCACAACACCATATGGACCGACTGGAGAGCTTGTGGGCTGGACACCTGTACATTCTGCAGGTTTGAGTGGCTGGTGGGACGCAAGTGAATCCACAACAATCTCTTTAGACTCTAGCAATAACATAACTACATGGGCCGATCTGGCCGGATCTAGCGATCTGACCGGGCAAAATGATCCACAGATAAGTTCAACACTGCACAACAGTTTGAGTGTGATTGATTTTGATGTTGAAAATGAACACTTCGTATCCAGTGTCAATAGCATAACATTACCAACAGACGGTGATGTGCAGTTCTTTATCGTGTGTGAACCATCTGGTGTTAATAATGGATTTGATGCGATATTGAGTTACAAGGGCAATTCCAACCCTTTGCAAGATTTTCAGATTGATGCAGGAAGCGCTGGCGGATTTAACGGTGTGTTGAGAACAAGAGGATTGGAATCCGGTGCCGGTGCCACGAGTACAACTTTACCCACATCTCAAACCACCGGCATGAATATATTCAACGCGGTGTTTGATCATACAGGTGGTGAGTACAGTTTCAGAATAAACTCAACACAACAAGGCGCTGCCAAGACTTACGACGTTAAACTCAACCCTACCGGAGCGTTAGGTATTTTTATAAACCGTGGAGGTCAGGAATTTCCCACTGGAAAAGTTGCTGAAGTCTTGATGACCAGTGACATCACTGAAAACAATCGACAGACAATAGAAGGTTATCTGGCACACAAATGGGGCTTGACTAGCAAATTACCCAACGGACATCCGTTCAAAAACACAGCACCACAACATGATGTACAAGCCAATCGCCCGGAGTTTCTAGATTTCCAATCATCCACACCCGCGGGTGACGCTGTGTGGGCGGACGTGACTTACTCTCACGCCATGGTATTACCATATGACGCCACGGTGAAACGTGTGGTGTTACGAGGAGCATCAACACAACACGCCACTGTCAATGTGAGCATGCACAGCAATCGAGACGAGACGGATCCGAACAGCGTCGATTACAAATTTTTTCCTATCACTCCAATAGAAACAGTGAGTGGTACATTCACCACAAACAATCAAGGACGAGTCTTCAGCTTCTCAGACACTACCAGCGCCAGCGTGGGTCAAACATTTGGAATCAGCTTGAGTGCTAATCAAATAATAGGTCACACAAACGCCACTATCGTGTTGCAATATGAAGTGTAACAGTAACACGAATCATGGAACAACATAACTTAAACCCTAGCTCAGGAGGTCAAACATAACATGGCTCGTAAAAAGATAGAGCTGTACAACTTTGACAAGTATCAACCACACTTACCCAATCCTAGCGTGGATCGTATCGATGGAAACGCGGACGAGATGGTGTTGAGTGCTGATGGTTACGAGCAGAGTGCCAGTGGTGGTGTGGCGGGCAGTTTGTCGTTGAACGCCAATGGTGGTGTGTGGACTGACACAGGACCAGGTGTGACATGTGACGTGAGTTCACGCGCGGTGATGACAACAAACACCACAACATCTGGTGCAGAGACATTCTTGACATTCAACAAATCAGCGTTTCGTGCTGCTGATGTACACGCCATCATCCAATCCGGAAATGTGTTCATCAAGCAACCCATGGAAGTGATACACAACGGCTCGGTTGCCGTGATAACCACTCATGCAGCCACCGTGGCTGGCAGCAACCCACCCACCGTGTCTTACACAGCAGAAATCTCGTCTGGTGATGTGATTTTAAAAATATCCGGTGTTGGCCAGAACACCACAATAACATGCGTGGTTCGATACACGCTCATCTGAAGCGTGTATGACTAAGAAACTGATAATCTCCAGAGTCGGGGTAATCCGGCAGATCTCGGCAAAAGCTGAACTTGAACCGGTCAATCATCCAAAAGCTGCTTCGGGTCATTATCCACGCACATTTTTAGAAGATACATGTGTGGGTGCCAATCACTTGACTTATGTGAAAGTGAACTCATGGAGAGTGTCCGCTGGTGTGCATGATCCGTACTCGTTGAGAGACACCACACTGAAAAGATTGAACAACACCGACAGTGAAGCCACACAGACTGATCTGGATGTGAGCGTGGGTGTGTACACCATCTCGCTCACCGGCACCGGCAAGATTATTTTCAATGGTGGTGATCAGGTCGAATGGGGCACCGGTAGCTTGACTCAAGAGGAGATATTGTCTGATCAGACCACCACAGTGAAGTTCAAAGGAGCTCGAGCACCACAAAGTGTAACCATATGTCTAACAACCGACACACAACAAGTGTCCAAAATAGAATTGATTGACACGCACTCCATACAAAAAATAATGAATCCAGAATTCAATCAGGTCGAGACGCACTTTTATGATGTGGAAAGTTGGTGGGTGGCCAGTCTTGATCCGGAAATTGTTCCACCAGACGTGCTTGGATATTTGGAAGGCTTCAATGAATACACACTATACACGGTGTTCGGGTGAGTGCATTTTTAGGTTGCGCAAGACGAGGATTTTCACCAGGTAATTGATAAATATTGATATGAGAAGTTTAGTAACAGGAGGAGCTGGATTCATCGGTAGTCACTGTGTGGATCGATTAAAAGAATTGGGACATGATGTGGTAGTCGTTGATAATGAATGTGCTCCAGAAAATGATAATTTTTACTGGAGAGATGATACCGAGAACCATAAAGTGAATATCATGGATTATGATGATCTGGCACCGTTGTTCGAGGGTGTTGATCATGTGTATCATTTCGCGGCAGAGAGCAGAATACAACCAAGCATAATAGATCCACGATACGCCATAAGTGTTAATGTTGTAGGCACAACAAATGTTTGTCAAGCGGCTAGAGACGCTGGCGTGAAGCGTGTGATGTATTCTGGCACTAGTGCGAGTTACGGTTTGATAAACACTCCACCATTAACAGAGGACATGCCAACAGATTGCTTGAATCCGTATAGTGTTGGTAAAGTGGGTGGTGAAGAGGTGTGCAAGATGTACACTAAATTGTTTGGATTAGAAACAGTCCGGTTCAGATACTTCAATGTGTATGGTGACAGAAGCCCAACCAAAGGTCAATACGCACCAGTCATAGGGTTGTTTTTTCAACAAAAGATGCGGAAAGAGCCCATGACAATAGTTGGTACCGGTGAGCGGCGTAGAGATTACACGCACGTGAGCGACATAGTTGAGGCTAACATACTTGCATCTACATGTGAGGATGATCGTTGTGTGGGTGGGTTGTTCAATCTAGGCAATGGTAAAAATTACAGTGTGTTGGATCTGGTCAAAATGATCGGTGGTCCTTTCATGCACATCGATGACCGACCTGGAGAAGCTGAGATAACTCTCGCGGACAACAGCAGAACATGTGAAATATTAGGATGGGATCCAAAGGTTCGTATCGAAGACTGGCTATTTGAGAACTCACCGGCATGAAGATTCAGGTAAAAGCTGGAAACGATTTGCGCGCCAAACTGGCCACCACGGTCAGCGTGGACAATCTGTTCACCGAGCTGGTGAAGAACAGTCTACAGAACAACGCCACACTTGTGCGTATAGATTACAACGACAACAGAGTCACAGTTGTGGACAACGGTGATGGGTTTGATCACAATAAAGATGAAACTGGTATGAACGAGTTTGAGAAATATTTCGTGTTTGGTAACAGTTACA
>Ga0228665_1000144_pt1 | contig 12687 bp, 12 predicted proteins | sample 79DmetaG_FD_182741 | JGI IMG/M metagenome (GOLD analysis project Ga0228665, IMG submission 182741) | Seawater microbial communities from Monterey Bay, California, United States - 79D | ecosystem: Environmental > Aquatic > Marine > Coastal | place: USA: California | collected 2016-11-07
ATAAGCTGCTACTTTTAATACTGATGAAGCTGGAGTTGCTCCAACTCTGTACTGATCAGCATTAGGAGAATTAGCTAAATTATTAAGTTTATCGAGTTCAATTTTAGCTAAATCATAGTTTCCTTTAGCAAGATGTGCGCTTCCAAGAACATATGACCAAATACCATCAAGGTAAGGAGTTCCTTGGTGTTCAGGTTCTAGCGAGAGAATTTCATCCCACTTTCCGAATATCTTTAATACCAGCCAAGGCGCAGATACTCTTTTCTGTCCCCCCATAACCATAACAGCCTCTCCTTTAATTCTATTAGCCATATTCCAAGCGGCCTTGTTTGCAATTTCAAAATTACCTTGCACAGTTGCTGCATACCTTACAAAATCAAGTGCATGGCCTGCATGTATTTTATGAGATAAAGGATAAGTTCCAATGTTTGGTAGAGGCATATCACCCCATAATTTAGCTAATTCGCGATCGACTTTCTGTGATCTTATATTATTCTCAATAGCTTTTTGGTAATTACCTAGCCTTACGTATATATGAGCTGGCATATGAACAACATGCCCCACAATAGGTACCGTTTCCTCTAATGCATTTGCAGAAACTAAAGCTCTTTCAGGCTCCATAGAAGCCTCTATCAAGTGAATGTGCAGATGGTAAACTCCTGGATGAGCTTGGCCATTATTAATTATGCGCTCTAAAGCCTCAGCTACCTCTATTGTTTCTCCTTTAGGTCTACCGTCACTATCCCAATAGTCCCATCGCCTTATAGACATATAGCTTCCGGCATAGAGAGCAGCTATATCCGGATCATCAGGAAATTCATTATTTAGTGCTCTCATTTCAGCTAAATAAGCTTGGTCTCTTTTCTTAGGATCAGGGATAGATTCTTTGTCATAAAAAATATACATAGCCTCGATCATTCTTCTTTCTAGAGGATCTGCTTTTTGAATTCTTTTTAAAGCTTTTTTAATAGCCTTCAATCCCTCACCTTTAGGATCATCTGGCATTCTTGCGTATCTAGAATTAGGGTTTGGACCCATGGCATGAGCCATTCCCCAATAAGGCATAGGATGATTTGGATCTAATCTAGAAGATTCTTGGTAGGAAGCAATAGATTCAGGAAAGTAGAAGCCCCAAGCAAAACGGAGTCCTTGGTCAAAGAAAGTTTGAGACAAGGGTATATTAGTAGATATTTTCCTGCTGTAAGTACCACTTCCATCAATTAAAATGGCTTTTGGCTCTCCTTTTATAACTGGATTTTCATTAGAGCAGCTGATTAAAATAAAAGAAATTATAAATACCCTTAAAGCATTATAAGAAGTAATCATAGCTTTACACTCTTGCGTTAGGAAATAATCTTAAAAAGTTTTCCGAGTAAAATAAATTCTTAGTAGACTCATTGCGATCTGTTAAAAATCTCTCAAATTTACCAATGGGATCAGTTGTACCTTCTACATGTGGATAATCACTTGAAAAAAGGTACAGCTCGGGATCGGATAAATCCATTAGCATTCCTACATCTTCATGATGAAATGGGGTAAAAGCCATTTGCTCAATTAGTTGTTCGGAAGGCTTTCTTTTAATCTCGCTTAAGTTCTTATCAACTCGACTCCAAGTCCTTACTACATAATCTAATCTTTTGAGCATTTCAGGAACCCAGCCTGCGCCCAATTCAACGCTAGCTCCTTTCAGTTTAGGATGCCTCTCGAATACTCCATCCAGAACCATCATAGAAACGAAAACCTCGGGACCTTGATGCATGACGACCATGTCCTTAGCACGAACATTCTCTCCTCCTCCCATCCAATCTTTGCTAGGCGGCTTTCCGTTATCAGACCAACTCTTATCAAGTTGCAAAGGTGATCCTCCTACATGCATCAGAAATGGAATACCTTCTTCAGAAAGTTTTTCCCAAAAGGGATCTAGAGCAAGGTGTCCAGGCGACCTATCACCACACGCGTAATGAGGAATCCATATAGCCTCTAGGCCTGCTTTGATAGCAAAATCTAATTCAATCATAGCTAATTCAGGTTCATGAAGCGGAATTACCCCGACACCCATCAATCTTTTATCTGTAGAGCAAAAATCAGACATAGCTCTATTATGAGCTCTTGTTGCGCCATATCTTAGTTCAGGTGTAATTTGTATACCTTGCTTATCAACGTATTTTGCCTTACCTCTCAAATCTCTGAAGGGAGTCACAACACTGTGAGTAGCAAAAACTAATTGCTTCTTAAATCCAAGCATATCCATCGCTATACTGCGATCATCTCTATTGAAAGCACCTAAAGCTTGGATTTCTTTAGACTCAACAATCAGTCTATCGCCGAGAGCAATTTGGGCATCTACATGCTCTTTACTGTGCTGACCTCCATTTTGAACTATTGCATCAACTTCTTCATCAGTGACTAAACTCGCTTTATAGTTAACTGGTGGTATTAGTTTTTTAAATTGTTTATCAGCGTAGTCAATGATAAAGTTTGGTAACTCCATAACGTGGCTATCTGCGTCATAGAAGCTTCTATTGTTTGGTGCGTAAGTCATATTTTCCCCCTGTTGCTATATTAGCATTCAAAGAGAAAGAAGCTAAAGTTTTGGGGTTATTTTATCTAAAAGATCTTTGAGTTCGGGTTTATTGCGGATAATTTCTTCAGCCGAAAGGCCCTCAAGTTCATGAGGGAAAACCAACCACTTATCGGTTTCGTGTAGATAGTAATCTGGTTTCCTTTCTGTCTTATTCTGTGAAGGTTTGAAATATGGTGTAGCTATGCGAATTTCAGGAGTATTCTTTTTACAAGCGGTCTTTAAATCAAGAATGATTTGATTGATTGATTTTCCTGTATCGAAAACATCATCAACGATCAGTAAAGAATCTTCTGATTCAAGTTTTTTAATTAAATAACTTAAACCGTATACTTGGACGCTGTCGTTTCTTTCTCCCATTCCCGAGTAATAGGAAGTTCTTATGGCAATATGATCAGAATCCACTCCTAAGACATCAAACAATTCTTGAACTGCAATACCAATAGGTGCACCGCCTCGCCAAACTCCAACGATATAATTTGGACGATAGCCACTTTCATATACTTTCCAAGCTAGCTTAAAAGAGTCTTCTAGGAGTTCAGTTGCTCCAATGTAATGCTTTTCCATAATTCAATAACGTTATAGAAAGAAATAATACATTAACTACTTTGATTTAGGGTTAATCATAAAGCCTTCTTCGTACTTGTGAAAAAGAAGAAGGCTTTTTAAAAGATTAAAACTTATAACTTACTCTTCCCATGATTTGTCTTGGAGGTATGTACTCTATACCAGTACCCGCGACTCCAAATACATCTGTCATACTTGAGTTCATTCCATCCTTATTCCCTGCGTTGAGAAGCATTAAATCAATACCCCATTGATCACCAATGAGATCTAAGCTTGTTGTGAAATTCATTATTGAGTAAGAATCTACTTGATCCACTATAGAATTATTGAAAACCCTTTGTTGAAAATCACCACGATAAATGAATTCAGCTGTTGTGGTAAGAAGTCCGTATCGAGTATCTGTATTATATTCAATACCTAAGTTAGCAGTTAATTCAGGACTTTTTGCTAATTCATTTCCTCTTAAGTTTTCTTTCAATGAATAACGTATTGGTTCTTCTCCGAAGAAATATAGCTCTGCTTGCAAGTTGTCTAGGGCTTCATATGAAGAAGTTATCTCAGTATCTAGATATGCTACTCTTAAATCAAACGATAATGACTCTGAAACCAGTCCAATTAACTCAAGCTCTATACCCTTCATTTCAGATTCAGGTATGTTTGCCACACCTCCTCTGTATATATCTGGATCTGTAGATTGGAATTGCAAATTTTCGTAATCATAGGCAAAAGCAGATACATTAGCCCTCATTCGACCATCCATAAAATCAGTCTTTAAACCAACTTCATAAGCATCTATCATTTCACTCTCAAAGAAAGGGAAAATTAATTGCGGTGCTGGTGCAGCGCCAAATCCTTCATTATCCATTGGATATCCAAAAGTAAGATTACTTCCTCCAGGTTTAAATCCTTTTGTGTATGAAACGTAAACCATAGTGTCTGCATCAATATCATGTTCATAAGCAAGTCTTCCTGTTGTTTCATCTAATTCATCTTGTATTAGATATTTTTGCAAACCGAAGAAGTTAGTAACATCGCTAGCAAACTCATCCTCTGTATACCTCAATCCGAAAACTAATCTGTTTTCATCATCGATATTAACTGTTGCTTGACCGTATAAAGATTGAGACTCTCTTGATGGATAAGCCTCTGATACAAATCCTAATTCAGCATCAAATGCCGCAAAACAGATACCCTCGAATGGATTAGTTGCGCAGATTGGAGCATGTGTATAAGGAGTAAATTGACCATCCATTAAATCAGCTTGTTTATTATTATTTACATCTTTAACTTCATATATTCTATTGGCAATTTCGTGATCAAAATAAAATGCACCAAGTATCCAGTCTGTATTTCCAAAAATAGGTTCATTAGAAATCAAATTAATCTCAAAAGTTGTGGTCTCAACTACAGAAGTTTCCGGTCTGTATTCAGATCGATTATATGGAAATCCAGCCATAGGACCATTAGCATGAACATCGCCAAAGTTATGCCTATCGTTGTCTCTACTTACATAAATATCATCCTCTTGCATGCTTGCAAGAATCTTGAGGTTTGCAAAACCTAAGTCTGTATTAAAAATACCAGCAAATATTTCAGAGCTTAGCTCATAAACTGAAGGAGAATCTTGTCTTAACTTTCTTGGATCAGAAACAGAATCATCTAAGCCTTTCATAGCGGCTCCATTATTCTCTGCTTCAAAATATTGAGCAAACACCCTCAGGGTTGATGTTTCATTTAAATCAAAAAGCCAATCGGTTCTTAAAGTAGTATGATTTGTATCGTCTAGATCTTGACCATTAACTAAGTTTTCAGAAAATCCATCTTGATCCGTTGTTATCCAAGAGAAACGAGTAGCAACAGTGTCAGATAAAGGTATATTCAGCCCTCCTCTTGCCTTAGTTAAGTCATAATCACCTAGAGTAAGGTCAACTTTCCCATTCAAACTATCAAATGAAGGTAAGGTATTTATAACATTAACCGTTCCTCCAGTAGAGTTTTGCCCAAAAAGCGTTCCTTGGGGGCCTCTCAATACTTCAATTCTATCTAGGTCTATAAAATCTGTTCTTAGAGAGAACTTCGAAGCTATAAATATTCCATCCATATGCAACGCAACAGAAGGAGCCGCAATAGCATTCTGATTAGTTTCGTCTCCAACACCACGGATCGAAATAATAGTCTTGTAGCCCTCATTTTTAGCCACCGTAACTCCAGGTGCTATAGCACTAAGACCAACAAAATCTACTATATTTTTTCTTTCTATCTCGTCACTACTTAAAGCAGTTACAGCCTTCGAAACGTCTTGTAAACTTTCTACTCTTTTCTCTGCTGTAACAATAACTTCATCAATCACCAACTCGTTAGAGAGGATGTTTGAGCTGATTGAGGTTATTGATAGCGCAAGAGAAATTGAGAGGAAAGACCTGAAAAGAGAATTTGATAATTTCATTAAAAATCCTTGTCTTGCAATCAAAAAGATATTCTACTCTTCAGTAATTGACTTGCAAGAGTTACCCGAAAGAAAGGTAAATAAATTTATAAATTGTTCCCTGAATTTACTTTTTTTTACTCAATTTCACTTTTTTTTAAGAATTTCATAGCAACCAATCAATAAATCTTTAAAGTAGTAATCAAGGAGATTTTAATTCATCATGAAACTTGCAATAGAAAAATTTTTTGCCATAGAAGCTCACAATACTAGTATTCAAAAAGAAATATTAGCTGGACTAACTACTTTTATTACCATGGCTTATATTGTCTTTGTTAATCCTCAGATGATGGCACAGGCAGGCATGGATTATGGAGCGATATTTGTAGGGACCTGTCTCGCTGCTTCCTTTGCTTGCATATTTATGGGTCTATATGCAAATTGGCCTGTTGGTCTTGCTCCAGGAATGGGCTTGAATGCTTTTTTTACTTATACAGTTGTGGGTGAAATGGGATATTCGTGGGAAGTTGCATTAGGTGCTGTCTTTATAGCAGGCATTTTATTTTTCATAATGAGTATCACTCCTTTGAGACGATGGATGTTAGATAGCATTCCTTTAAATCTTAGAATTGCAATGGGAGCAGGTGTTGGCTTATTCATTGGTTTTATTGGACTTAAGAATGGCGGAATAATTGTTGCTAATGGTGCTACTTTTTTAAGCTTAGGTGACTTTACAAATCCGAGTACTTTACTGGCTGGTTTGGGCTTTTTACTTATTTCTATACTCTCCATAAGAAAAATACCTGGAGCAATCATTATTGGAATATTAGCTATAACGTTAATTAGTATTTTTTTAAACCTAGTAAAATTTGATGGTGTTTTTGCTCTTCCTCCTGATTTAACTCCAGTACTCATGGAATTAGATATCATTGGAGCTTTGGACGTAGCGATGCTTAGTGTCATAGTGTCATTTCTTTTTGTAAATTTATTCGATACTGCCGGAACTCTATTTGGCGTTGCAACTAGAGCAAATTTAATAGAAAAGTCAGGTGATATCCAAGATTTAGATAAGGCGTTAAAAGTTGACAGTAGTTCTAGTGTTTTTGGTTCTTTTATGGGTTGTGCTCCTGTGACAAGCTATGTTGAAAGTTCAGCAGGAATTGAGGCCGGGGGAAGAACAGGGATGACAGCGGTTGTTGTCGGAGTATTATTTCTTCTAGCCACATTCCTTTCTCCTTTGGCTGCAGCAGTTCCTGCTTATGCAACTGCAGGAGCTTTGATTTATGTTGCAATCTTAATGTTAAGCGGGATGGAAAGTTTAAATTGGGATGATCAATCAGAATTGTTGCCTGCTCTAATAATGGTAGTGATGATTCCTCTTACATTCTCAATAGCAAACGGTATTGCATTAGGATTTTTAGCCTATGTATCTATAAAAGTGTTTGTTGGAGAAATAAGCAAAATTTCTTCTGGAGCCTGGTTCCTGACTATTATATTTGTAGCTAAATTTATCTTTCTATAAAACTAAAGTTTTATATCACTTGCATCATGTCTTTCTAGGATTTCCTTATCATCTGGCCCATTAGGTTTTCTGTTTACCAAAGAACCTCTTTTGTATGCAGGGCGCTCAGTTATCTGTTTGGCCCATCGCCCTAAATGTTTATAAGATTCAACTTCAAGAAATTCAGAAGCATTGTAAGCATTATTTAGTACCAAAGTACCGTACCAAGAATGAACAGCAATATCTGAAATATTGTAATCATCACCACACAGGTATTCTCTTGATTCTAGATTCTTATCAAGAAGATCTAATTGGCGTTTTACTTCCATGGCATATCTATTAATAGGGTATTCATATTTCTCTGGCGCGTAAGCATAAAAATGACCAAATCCTCCGCCTAAGTATGGAGCACTCCCCATCTGCCAAAACAACCAAGACATGCATTCTGCTCTAGCCGAAGAATCCGTAGGAAGAAATTCTCCAAATTTTTCAGCTAAGTAGACTAATATGGCACCTGATTCAAAAACGCGGGTCGAAGGATCAGTACTCGTATCTAGTAATGCGGGTATTTTTGAATTTGGATTAATGTCTACAAAACCACTACTAAACTGTGCACCTTCCCCTATATTGATAAGAAATGCGTCATATTCTGCACCTTCATGGCCCAAAGCCAGAAGTTCTTCTAACAAGATAGTTACCTTTATTCCATTTGGAGTGCCTAATGAATAAAGTTGTAAAGGATGCTTTCCAACCGGCAATTCCTTTTCATGTGTAGCACCCGCTATCGGTCTATTTATGTTTGCAAATTTTCCGCCACTCTCAGTATCCCAAGTCCAGACTTTAGGTGGTATGTATTCCGAAGAATTACTCATAGATGCTCCTTAATTATCAATACTTATTTTTAACTTTTAAAACCTTTTATTTCTATTTGTAAGGCTAAGATAAGAATAACTCACTCCATGCCTCTTTGTAAGACAAATAAGTAATTAAGCTCGGATTATTGAAATTTAGGTAAAAGTTGATATAAAGAGGCGATGAACCTAATAAATGACCAAGACATCAAATGGAAACATTATAAAGATGATAAAAATTTTGATTTCCCTATCGATTACTACGATGCAGTTTTAGATGCTCGAGAGGATGGAAGGCTAGAAATTTTAGTAAAATGGGAACCTAATTCTTTTTGTCATTTTCATAGACATACAGCCGAAACAAGTTCTGTTGTAATTCAGGGTGAATTACATGTCTCAGATATAGATATTAATTCAGGTAATAAAACTTCAACCAGAATTAGAAAAGTTGGGGATTTTGTGCACAAAGAGCCTGGAGATATACACATGGAAAAAGGCGGACCAGAAGGTGCTTTAGTTTTATTTAACATCTATGCCCCTGAAGGAGAAGGGTCTCTAGCAGAAACACTTAGTCAAGATGGTAAAGTGCTGAGTGTAGCCTCCATGAAAAAAATCCTTAAAAAAAGGGTTTAGGTCTTAATGGATTCTGAGCAAATAGATGGGTTTCTATCTGCATGGAGAAAAGGAGTTATAGAGATTGGTAAGATTCACAGAGAAGGTGGAGATTATATAAAAAGTGCAAAAAACTTCATCAATACTCACTACGCTTTCGAAGAAACTGATGTCTTATTTAAACCAACATTTACAAAAGAAACAGTTTTTAGAAATGATAAAAAAGATGCGTTATCCTACTTCATAGGAGGAGATATCCCTGAAGATAATGGCTTTGCACTTAAGCCTTGGGAAGATATCCAACTAGATGAATTAAATACTCTGGCAGAAGAAGATCTTACTGCTGCAATGGGTACTCTTATATTTAAACCTTATAAGAAAGAAGAGACCACTTTAGTTGCTTTTACTTTTATCTTTATAAAGATCGGTGACAATTTAAAAATAAAAGTTCACCACTCCTCACCTGTTACTTGAAACTAAAAAGATTTTTTATAGAGTCAAATAGAATTAATGCTGCCTTAGCTTTTTTCATTCCAGGATCATCTTCCCCTATTTTCCAATAACAGCTTAAGTATAAATAATCTTTGGGAAGAGCTTTGTCATGTTTGAGAAGCTTTCTAGCAAAACGAAGTAATTCAAATTCTCCTGCAACCCATGCAAAAGGATTTACCCCTTTGATTTCAACACAACTAAGAGCTTTGATAAGATCTTCGCATCCAGTCAAAGGGTCTGAATTTATTATCCAATTTACCTCTACACCCTCGGGTTTGTTTAAGTCCTGTTTATCTTCCGAAGAATTTATCTCTAATAACGCAATGCCCTTCGATTCAGGTGATAATTTTTCAAGATTTACAGCTATTGCTGGTAAAGCAGTCATATCGCCAACAAATAAATACCAATCAGCAGCATCGGCAGCTAATATTGCGGGACCCGGTCCTGCTATCTCAATACTATCGCCTATTTGTGCTGAGGAAGCCCATTTACTAGCCGGACCACTGTCCCCATGCAAAAGAAAATCCAGAACCAGTTCTCTTTTTTCTAAATTAAATGCTCTGATTGTATAAGAACGTAAGTCGAAGTTTTTTTTTGTATCTGTGGGTTCGTGGTCTGAATTTTTTGGAAAACGAATTTTCACATATCCACTTTCTTGATTTTCTGGAAAATCAGCTAGGTCATTTCCTTGAAGAGTAATTCTCCTCATGTTCTTTCCTAATTCCTGAGAATTAATAACTTTTAATTTTCTGATAAGTACTGCCATTTTCTTAGACTCCTTTCTAAAAAAGATATTATCATTTATTAAATATTGGTTTTCTTTTTTCTAGGAAAGATAACATTCCTTCTTTGGAGTCTTTAGTATTGGCATTATCTTTGACTGCTTTACGCTCTTCTACAAGAAGCTCTTCTAATTCACGATCGTTGCTGTTCACAAGAACTTTCATCATACTTTTGACTGCCTGAGCTGGCTGAGCTGCAAGCTCATGAGCTAAAGATAAAGCAGCACCTTTGAGTTCCTTGATAGGCCATATCTCATGAACTAGTCCTATTTCTAAAGCTTTTTTACCAGAGATTTTTTTTGATCTTAATATCATATCCATAGCTTGGTTCTCTCCAACACATTTTGCCAAGCGAGCACTTCCTCCCCATGCAGGAACTGCGCCTAAATCAAGCTCTGGTAGGCCTATTTGAGCACCTTCATCAGCTGCAAAACGAAAATGACATCCTAAAGGGACTTCCAAACCTCCTCCTAGACAATAACCAAACATAGTTACAATCCATGGCTTTTGCATAGTTTCAATAGCTGCAATGACCTTTAAGCGCTGATCAAATAATGCATCTGAACTGCCTTTCTTTTCTACACCTTCTGAAAATTGTTTGAGGTTCATTCCTACAGAAAAGTTATCCAGTCCATTAGCAGTTAAGACTACGGCCCGAATAGAATCGTCTTTCTCTATCTTAGTTACCATTTCTTCGAGAGCATCCATGAAGCCCAAAGACATGCGGTTATAGGGTGCGTCATTAATCGTGAGAATTGCTACTGCATCATCTATTTCAAGAATAAGGCTTTCTTCCATTTTTTCTTTATCTAAAACTTTTCATTACTCTATCAAACATCATCTGAATCCGAAGATTAATATGCTTCTTTAGGATTGAGGCATTTGAATTAAACCTAACTTAAGATACAAAGAAAATAAGTCACTTAAACCACGTTGGCTAATGATTTTTTCATTTTCTAAAGTGAGAATCGTTACATCCCTGAAACTCACTTCTTCATTTGTTGTTGGATGAAAACCGCTGATTTTAAGAACAACAATCACTTCCTCATCAGCAATCAAGAGTTCTTCTATGTCTTCTCTATATCCTGGTAAGTCTACTCTTACCTTCGACGCCAAAGCGGAGACTCCTTCTAGACCTTCTCCCCAATCAGGAAAAGGATAATCAGCTTTAAAGCTCTCTGCATAAAATTCACTTACTCTAGAAATATCTCCATCAGTCCAAACAACCTGCATAGCCTCTCTCACGATATCTTCAGAATTTTTTGAAATTTTTTGGTGGAGGCTTTTATTTTTAAAATATCCATTAATAGCAATATAAGTTTGAATTAAGTTGGCCATAACAAAGGCAAATAAATCGACAAATAGAAATATTATTGCTCCAGAAAATCTACTAAGCGCTGTAACCAAGTAACCTTTTAATCTTGTCTTATGGTGAACTGAACTTACAAGATATAAGGCTAAAATACTTATGATTAAAATGAGCCATTGGCCATATTGCAGTACAAAAAAATAGTCTTCCATTATTTTTATCTTATGGTTTTTTACCGGTCAAAACTAGAGTACCTGCCCATTGTTTACTTTGATTAGCTCGCCAATTTTCTATCTGAACCAAGCCGGCTTGGTGAAACATATCTATCCATTCTGACTCCTTCAACATTAGCATAGGAGTTTCAACCTTTTCTTCCCAGGAATGAGAGTCCTTATTCTCATAATAAAGGTCTATACCTACAATCAATCTTCCATTTTGCTTGAGCCAAGACTCTTCTACTTTCTTGATTAAAGAAAAAGGATCATTTAGGTAGTACAACACCTCCATAGAATGGACTAAATCAAATTTAATAGAAGGTTTATAAGATCTAATGTCTGTGTGTAAATATTGCTTTTCATTCCCTTTAGACTTTGCTTTTGCAATCATTTGCTCAGCACCATCAATGCCTAAGGCTATTGAACACAAAGGATTTGTTTTAACTTTTCGTACAACCCAACCATTTCCACATCCTATATCTAGAAAACTATATTTTTTTTTAATTTCTTCTCTTTCTTTTATAGCAAAATCTAGCATCTCAGAGACAGAGGCCATATGGCCTTCTTCCATGCCAACATCCTTGCCCTGTTCGGCCCACTTTCCAAAAACCTCAGTAGCCTTCAACATTGTTAATATAATTTATGAGGGATTGTAAGCTGGTTTTGTTACTGAATAAGCCCAGTAAAAAAAGATGAATTGAAATAAAAGTCGTAAATACAACAACGAGAGAGGAGCCTCTGGAAAGGCTTCAGGTGTTAAAGCCATATAAATATTGGCAGGATACACAGCTACTAAAAGAGCAAGCAATCCCCAGCCTGCGATTTTTCTTAACCTGGGTATTAAAACCCCAATACCGCCAGCAACCTCAAAAAAACCACTTATATAGACAGCTTCAGCATGTAATGGAAATGCAGGAGGCATGATTGATATATAAAAATCAGGATTAATAAAGTGATCAACACCCACATTGATAAAGAAGGCAGCCAAACCAATAAGAACTATCTTTTTCCACCACCCATTAGGGAGTTTCATCAGAGATGAGATATTAGATAAAACTCCCATTTAGATTACTTATGTGGAGTAACTAAATATTTTTCGCCGGTAGCTTGTTTAGCATAAGACTTAATTATTTCAGGCTGGAGCATTTCCTCAAAAGAAATCTCCTGAACATAGTTACTAGCAAATGTAGTAGTTATTTCTGCAGCAACTCTTTCTCTCATTTGTTGGAATCTTTCCATACCTATCCTTCCAATCATTGGAGTTAGGAGCCATCCACCCAGCCCCCATGACATACCAAATGATCTTTTTAAAATTGTAGGTGATTGGTCTAACCCGCCATAAATATAAACTT
>Ga0228665_1000195_pt1 | contig 11591 bp, 21 predicted proteins | sample 79DmetaG_FD_182741 | JGI IMG/M metagenome (GOLD analysis project Ga0228665, IMG submission 182741) | Seawater microbial communities from Monterey Bay, California, United States - 79D | ecosystem: Environmental > Aquatic > Marine > Coastal | place: USA: California | collected 2016-11-07
CTAATTATATCGGAGTTCCTTAAGCTGCAAGCAGCTCTAAGCCCTTTTGCGACATCTGATTTCCACCCATAACTAGATTGCGAATGAGCTTTGTGGAACTCTGCTTTCCGGTATGAGTTTCAAACTCAGTAAGAGCATTAAGAGCGTCCCATTTAGTCTCTCCAACATTCCCTCTCCCGCTTTCGAACAGTTCTACAAGCTTTTCGCGCTTAGCCATCCGCTTTGTAGATTCATCTTCTTCAACTGGAACAAGAGTTTGCGTTAATTTAATCATCTGATCTCGAGTAAATTTCTGACCTTTCAGATTGATCATCGTCTGGCTAAATTGACGAGCAGAATTGATCGAATTGACAATACTACCCACAGTTTGCTCAACTCGTTGATCAAAAGTACTCGCATGCCTACTAGTCATTGCTGATGATCCTTGATTAACTAGATGAAGAGCATTATCACATGTAATCCTTTCAGTAGATGGGATCGTCTTGTTTGATCCCATTCCGGAATTATCCATAACTGTATAGAAGTATGGTATAATTTCATCACCTTCTACGCTAATGTTATCAGCCAGCTTAGATTGAATAAGAGCCTTACGACCTCCATTAGATGTAGTATAGCCAACATGCTCAATGTCTCCGACTTGTGATGAAGCCTTATCTAGCACATCAATCATTTCATCCATCTGGATAGGGCGATAGTTTTTACCAACTATACCAAGATGGTGATGATTATCTACACGACGTAGAGAAAATGTATCCGGTACTGGTACATCTCCTTGATAAAATACTTGAGCTTTTTCAACTTCAAACGTGTCGATATCTTCTAGTGAGTCAATTTTTGTAATAAATCCCATAATCTTCTTCTTTCTTCTCTTTAATTATATCTGAGTTCCTTATCCTTGAGCTCTTGCTAGCAACATCAGACAAACCTGATACCACTTATCATGATCTAGATCACCATACTCGCTTTCAATAGTCTCAACAATATCTCTACTTGACATACCTAATTATATCGAAGTTCCTTTTAACATCCACCCAAAAAAGCGCGGGCAATCGTAGACTACCCGCGCTTGCATGAAAGAAAGTTATTAGATTATTAGAGTGACTTGATACCGGTCTTGTTAATAACTCGTGTCAGATCACGGGTATTAACGCTCTCCCATTGATCTGTCTTACGGTTGAGAACTAGACTCTCACCACCAACTGCATGGAATTCACCTCGTTCATTACGATACAATGTTACATTAAAGACTTTAGCATTCTTTGTAGCATTGCGATTATTAAGCCAAGCGGCGTTCTTACGATTATTTTTTGTACTCATAATAGTTAGTTTTATTTTTTGTTTTGTTGTGAGAAGGTCTCCTTCCTTCTACCCTTTTATTATATTGGAGTTCCTTATTTGATCTTGATAAAAATTCCATCAGGGGAATCAGATGCTTTTGCAAAAAACTCCTTTTCTTCCTTTGGTTCCTTTTCATATGCAGCATAAGCCATAACATAGTCAGTCCATTGCGTCCATGTATAGCTCTCCCCATTAACATAATACCACTCATCGTCATCAATTTTTAGAGCAGGCCCATTTAAATTGTGCTTAACACCATTCTTCGTGTAGAGAGAGTAGTTTCCTCCGCTTTGTACGCGGTATATATCTCTATTTTTTGTCATATCTAATTATAAGTTGATAACATTTCCTTCCCATAGCGCCAACTCCCATACACGTCGACGCTCTAAACCTTTACGTACTCGTCCTCCGGCCCGACGATACTGAGGTAGAATACTCACTACACTCTCATAGTTACCATCGTTCAATCTACTTGAACCATCTACTAATTTCTTCAAATTAGTTGGCCCACAATTGAAAGTAAATGATGTTAATGCTGCTAGCTGGTTATCAGTTAAATGAACTTTAACAATATCATTAACTTGTTGTTTTGCTTCATTTAACTCTCTCTTTAGTTCAGCACAAGCTTGTTCTTTAGAGATGCTACCCTTCGCTACTACTTTACTATTGGTACATCCATAACCGATAGTTTGAACTCCACCTGCGCAAGTATATGCTCTAGGATAATAACCTTCAAAATGTTTGACTCCTAACAATAGCTCTGACTCCCAATCAATTGAAGGAGGTTCTTGATTTGCTTCTTGTGGAGTTATCATAGGCATAAGGAATGGCTTTACCAAAATAGGTTGAGGAGCAGGGGGCACTACAACTTCTATTTCATGATGCCTATCTATAACCGGTACCTGAACATCAATATTATATTGATGAGTTGTTAATAATGTGGACATATCTTTACCAATATAGCCGATACTAACGCCTGCTAGCAATATTCCTAATCCTGAAAGTTTTTTCATACTGAATTATGTTTAAGTTCTTTATTCTCTCAACTGAGAGACTAACATGTACTTCACGTACATCCTGTTAATATTAATGCGAGTGTGAACGTAACAACGTACGTTACTATTGCGATTATAGTCAACTTCATATATTTATTAAGCAGTTACAAATTCCATATCCACTTCCTCAACAGCATTTACATCTTGTAGCATTTTTTTAGCTGTCTCCCGTCTTCCTTCTAGATAAAATTCAATCCTATAATCATCAAGGTCGTTAAAACGACAAGCATAATGATGAGTGAGAACAGTTTTAGCTGCTGTAAATGCTTCCTTTGTCTTGAATACAATGTCGTACTTCATATTTATATTATATTAGAGTTCCTCAAAAATTCCTAAGATCTCAGCTGCGAGGAATGATACAGCTAGAGCTATAATTGATTCATTAGTTCCTAATGGAGTTAATGCTGCGATACATCCTCCGATTCGTAAGATAGATTTAACTAACGATATCCGGAAGTGCTTATTGCTTTTCGATTCTGCTGGTTCAGGCATTTATTTATTTGGTTAGGTATAAGTAAGTAACGGTTAGAAGGAGAGTAATCATACAAACAACAACTACGTTCTCAAAAAATGCTCGATCTTGGTCTTTCATAATCTTATTATATTAAAGTTCCTTTTGTTATCCAACCTTATTCAGGTTGTATTGTTTGAACTGCTCATTCATCATAGTCATTGCATCATATGCTTTCATCATTTGAGTAGTAAGTTTCTCCATTTTACGAGCATCTATTTCTTCTTTCGAGTACCAATACTCTTTCCATGTATTCATAGCTCCTGTGTCGGGCCAATACCCAAAAAGGTTTTTCTGAATACAATGACGTACTTCATGAAGAATAGAGCCAAATAGATACCGTGGCTTTCTACTTGAGATATCTAAATTAATCAGAAATCTACTCCTACTTATGTGAGAACAAAGGGACGTTCCTTTAGTCTTACTCTTATGTATTTTCGCTACAATATTAATCTTACGCTTATGATTAGTTTCAAGTAATGTAGTTAACAATTGACTTAACAGCTCAAAGTCAATTTTCGTTGATTGTTTGATACCTCGCGATGGGTCTAATATTATCATCTAACTAATTATAACGGAGTTCCTTATGGTTATCCACTGGATATATTGTTATTTTATGTTAAATATAGAGGAAGTAGTTAAAATACCTCAATAAAATGAATAATATAGCTTTTTACGGATCTCATAATGCTGCAGTTGTTGTTGAGCAAGATGGTAAAATTGTTACTGTAATTGAAATAGAAAGATTTTTATCTGTTAAAAATGCAGGTTATAGTCAGTATTCCGTGTCTCAAACTAGAAAGTTTTTAATTAAAGAAATCCTTAAATATATTGAAAAGGAGTTCGGTATCTCGGAATACGACACGTGCATTCAACTAAATACAGATACTCTAGAAGGTACTAAAGCAGAAGATTTTGTTTTCTATGACAAATTAATTCCTGCTAAAAAGTATATTGGTGCTTTACATCATGAATCACATGCTGCTTGCGGCCTTTACCAAACAGACTATCAAGAGGCTTTAATAGTGTCATTTGATGGCGGAGGCAATGATGGCCTATTTAACATATACCATGCTAAGGACCGTAAGACTATTGAGCTGCTAGAAAAAAATTCAACTAACGTTGGCTTCCCTTATATGTCATTTGGAGAGTTTCTTGGCGACATACGAAAAGAACCTCTTAATATAGGCAATCTTGTATATTCAGGTAAAATTATGGGTCTTGCCTCTTACGGGGAAGTTAATCAAGAATGGTTGCCAGCGTTTGAAGAGTATTATAAAGCTAGTCCAGAAGGCCCAACTTATTTAAAGTTGTTAGAGAGGGTATCAGATCAAACAGGTTTAATTTTTGATATCGAAGATAGGTATACAGGTCAAACAGCTTGGGATATTGCGAAGACATCTCAAATAGCATTTGAGAACGTAGTTATGGAAATTTTAACTCCATACCTCGAGGAATATCCTGAATTACCTTTAATTGTTGTAGGGGGATGTGGATTGAATATACTCTTTAATACTATGCTATATGAAAAATTAGATAGAGAGATATTTGTACCTCCTAATCCTAATGATTGTGGTATTGCGACTGGTATGATGCTTAATTTTATTAAACCGGATAAAGCTGTTGATATTACATATGCAGGCATAGGCATACTAGATCAAGATACTTTAATGTCATATGCAGAAGAGTTTGGATATGGGGATACTTGCTACCCAGTATCAATCGAGGAATTAGTTAGCGATTTAGAAGATGGTAAGATAGTTGGCGTGGTACGAGATACTTGCGAGCACGGGCCACGTGCTTTAGGCAATCGAAGTATATTGTGCAATCCAGCATATCCAGAAATGAAAGATATCTTAAATTCTAAAGTTAAAAATAGAGAATGGTATAGACCTTTCGCTCCGGTATGTCGTTTAGAAGATGTTAGTAAATATTTTAATTTTGAAGGTGAGAGTCGTTGGATGAGCTTTTGTCCTACAGTTAAAGAAGAATGGAGAGAAAAACTTACTTCTATTACTCACGTTGATGGAACTGCTAGGGTTCAAACAGTAACTAAAGAACAAAATGAATGGTTGTATAATTTGTTAACTAAGTTTGAAGAAGCATCTGGAGTAGGCGTGCTACTCAATACTTCATTTAACGTTAACGGTAAACCTATATTATCTAGATATAGTGACGCAATAAAAGTTTATAGGGAGACAGAAATGGATAGGTTATTACTTCAAGATTATTATTTTATAAAATAAATAACAAACATGAGTATACATGCCCTAGGTCATTTTACCAATTTGAGTGATAGATTAACTCATGAATGGTTTCCAGTTTTTAACAGCTTCTTTACTGATAATTATTTATCAAAGCATTATGAGGTGGATAAAATTAAAGCTAGCGTTCATAATTGGAGCACAGTGGATTATCCTTATGATTACAGAGCGCATATTAACTCTTTAACCGTTATACAGCCTAAATCATCTAAAGCTGTAGTATTTACTACATTTTTTGATACGGGAGTGCTCTATAAAAATATAAAACCAATTTTAGATAATTTTGATACTGTAATATATAGTGGTCATTACACTTCTAAAATTATAAAACAAGAATGGCCTGGTAATCTTAATAATATATTCCCATGGCTTTTTAGGCCGCTGCCGTGGGAAGCTCCAGAATATAACTATAATCCTAAATATGAACGGTTATATTTTAGAGGATTATCTACTAAAAATTTTAGACCTGAAGTAGAATTTTTAGAGCAAATTGATGATACAGACATTGATATAGTATCGGGCAGCTCTGATAATTATGAAATTGAATGTAGGGAAAGTAAAATTTGCTTGTCACTACCAGGAGTTCGTGATATGTGTAACCGTGATATTGAGCTATGGTCTAGAGGCATACCGAGTTTGAGACCTCGCTTTACTAGTGAGTTAGCAGTAGCTATTCCTGATGATATTTACATCCCAATAGATTATAGCAAGTGCACTAATATGGAAGAGCGTATAAGACAAATAATAAATACGTATTTTAAGGTCAGAGATAATGTTAATCTATTAAAGGAAGTATCTAATAATAGTAGAGAGTTTTATTTGCAAAATTTTACACCATCCAAAGTAGCAGAATTTACTTTAGATAAAATATTAACACACTTTGATTAAAGACTAAATATATGTATGTTTGAAGAGGTAATTTTGGATAATAGTAAAGAACAAATAGCCAAGCTTTACGGACCGGCATCACGAGCTCATAATAAACCCGACACAGGTATTGAGGTTAAAAAGAAGTCTGCTTATTATGTTATTAGAGATTGTGCTGATATAACTCGTCAGTACTTAGCTATTCATGTCTGGGGTCTTTATGATGATCCTATTTTAACTCTAAAGGGTAAGTTTACTAGTAATCAAGTTAAAGATTTTTTAGTCCGCTCTGAAAAAGAGACTGGTCCTAAGTTACTTAAACAATTAATTGTAGCTGGTATAAAGGATAAGTATGAAGTTGTACAAACAACCAAAGGTTCATCGTCATTTAGTTATGAAGCTGATGCTGATGACATCTATTCTTATTATGAAGAGTATGAAGAAGGGTTTGAAGATATACAGGAAGAAGGAGAAAAGATACTTACTGAAGAAGAGCTTATCCTCAAATACTTATTTTAAATACACTTACCCATCTTATATTGCAAATAAGTTAATTTTTCATAAATAAGATGGTATGAATATAGCATTTCACTCACAAAATTTAGGCTTAAGAGGTACAGAAATTGCTCTATATGACTATGCAAAATATAATGAAAAAATTCTAGGAAATACAAGTTTTATAATATCTGGTAAACATGCTGATCTTTCTGCTAAACCTAAATTTGATCAACAATTTCCTAATAGAGTAAAATTAATAGATTCGTGGGGAAGCGCGCCCAGTGTATTCCATAAGGAAAAAATTGATTGGGTTTATGTTTGCAAAGCAGGTAATATTGATGGTTTTGATACTGATGAATTTCCAACTTTTATACACGCTGTATTTAGACATAATGAACCTCATGGAGATGTATACGCTTATGTCTCAGATTGGTTAGCACGCGATCAAGGATATGACCCTAATACTCATGCTTTACCACATATTTGTGAACCGCTACCTCAGATTAATGAAAATTTGAGATCAGAATTAAACATCCCTATTAATGCTAAAGTGTTTGGATGCTACGGCGGCTCTACAGAATTTAATATGCATTTTGTTCATGAAGCTATTAAAAATGTTGTAAGCGAAAGACATGACATTTACTTTGTTTTTATGAATATTAACAAATTTTGTGATGATCATGAACAAATTATACACCTACCAGGTACGTATGATATGATATACAAATCTAAATTTGTTAATACATGCGACGCTATGATTCATGCAAGATTCGGAGGTGAAACATTTGGACTTGCAGTAGCAGAATTCGCTTCAAGTAACAAGCCTGTAATTACCTACAAGCTTTCTGGTGAAGCTAATCATATTGAAATATTAGGCGAGAGGGGAATTTATTATGAAGATTATGAAGATTTGAAAGACATATTAAACGATATTAATTCTTACATAAAGTATGATGATTACTATAAGTCATATGAACATCTTTCACCAGAAAATGTAATGAAAAAATTTGATAAATTTATTAAAGGAGAAATACAATGAATATACTAGTCAGCACAATATCATATGTAAACACTCATTCAGGAAAAGAAAAATCTACAATATATACAACTTTTGCCGACCGGTTGGCGAACGACGTTAAAACAAAGACGCCGTTTGATATTAGAATTAATACTAATCGAAAAGATCTATTTGAAGAAGATGAAAGAGTGTCTGTTAGGGATGATTTTTTTAAAGATCACCTTACACATGTAGGAGCTTTTAATCAATTATTAAAATTTTCAGCAATCCAGCAAGTGGATGAAAAATATGATTGGGTTTTATATTTAGATTGTGACGCTGGGTTTATAGATAATATAGATACTGAAAAGGTATTTAATTATATTAACCAGTTAGACAACCAGGGTATAGAAATGGTCGCACTCCGTACTAACTGTACTTTCGATGGGTCATTAAAAGAATTTAATAATTCTACAAAAAATGGTACCGACTTCACATATACTGACATTCATAAACCGCTGTTCAATGATAAATTTAAATTTTATGGTATTAGGGATGAATGGCGAGGGGCTAAATTTCCAAGTGAACACTTTCTTTTAATTAAAAATACTGATAAATTGCAAAATATGGCGGATCATTTTGAAAATCTTTGTTATGAATTTGAAACTCAAGATAAAATCTATCCTGAAACTTTCGATATGGAAGCATATGAAATAGGTGTTGCGGCGCGATTAGCCGGTATAGATATGCAAGAAGTATGTGGAGAATTTTATAACCACCAGTTAAACATTAGATTTAACTTTAACAACTTTGAAAAGGTTAAGATATAATGGTTAAAGTACGTTTAGCTTGCCCATGGGATACAACGGAAAATATTACTAATCGATTATTATGTCAATTTAAAACTCCGGAAATAAGCTTAACAGACATTAAGTTTGTATATGATGACTCCTACGATGTAGCAGTATGTTTTAATCATATTTGTTTAGAGATTGATAGTAGTAAACAATATTATGTTTTTCCGCATGAGCCGTTTTGGAACGGAACTCATCACAAAGGATATGAGGAGTCTAACTGTACGGTTCTTGGATTTTGTGGAGAGGGATATATAGGTAACAATATTGTTACCCCTGCTCATCTCTTTTATGGTGGGGTTGGACCATGGCGAGATTTTTTAGATGTTTGGTGTTATGATTACTTAACAACAACAGCTTTTAATAAATCGAAAGATATATCGTGTACTATAACAGATATATCTCGTGAAGTTGGATTATATCCTAAACGAATAAACGTACGTTCAATAGTAGATAGCCTACCTTTTGTTGAGACGGGAGCAGGTATTCACAAAATTGATTATGTGAAAGATTATAAATTTAATCTCACAATAGAAAACGATTATCACCACAATTGGGTTACAGAAAAGTTTTTTGATGCGATTCTTACGGATTGTATTCCAATTTATTATGGTTGTTCTAATATAAAGGATTTATTTCCTGAAGATGGTTATATTTTATTAGATAATATTGATGATATGGAGTATGTTCAAGATACTTTAGTAGATATACATCATAATATAGATGAAATTTATAATCAGAAGATAATTGGTGCTAGGAAAATAAAGGAGAGATATTTTAAAGATTATAATCTACTTAAGAAAATTATTGAGATTTTATAAATAGATTATAATCTCTCTTATCTTAACGCTTCATTATATTGCAATATATCTGTTAGGAGTTTAAGCTCTACACCTAAACTCTTTGATACTGCGGTAATAGCTTTTACATCTTTTGGAAAACATGCTCCTCCAAACCCTCTTTTACCGTCAGGGCCCGGTACATCAAAGTGACTTGTACCCAATCGCTCATCGTCCATCAGCAACTCTTTCAATACGTTATAATCAGCCCCTACTTCTTTAGACAAATTATAAATTTGATTCATAAAACTTACCTTTAAGGCTAGGAAGCTATTAATTGTATATTTAGCTAGAGAAGCCTCTTCAATGCTGCAATACTTAACAGACTTCAAATGTATCTGACCGAGTTTAATAAACTCTTCTGCTAATTGAGCATATGTTCTACTACCACCTATAAAGCTAAATGTGCTGTTAATATAATCTTCATTTGCATTTAATGCAACTAAAAACTCAGGAGCATGAACTAGGTTTGGGTATTTTGCCTGTAGATTTTTGTATACAGTTGGAGGTGCTGTTACCTTACTTATAATAACCCCTTTAATAGATTTTATATTATCCAATACTTCTTCTAAAATAGAAGTATCAGCCTCACCATTTTCTGCCGAAGGACTTGGCACGCATACAAACACTGCAGTACAATCACAAATATCTTCCCAACTTGCATTAAACCCTTTTAAAGGGTCACGAACTATAGTGGGGATGTTGTAAGTATCGTATGCATTCTTTACTGCACTACCTACAAAACCAGCTCCAACAATACCTATCATGATTATATATGCTCAGTGTAATCAGTAGGGATTGATTCTTCAAACAATTTTATAAGAATTTGTTCACCTGCACTGTTATATTCATACCAACTCTCGCAAATAAATCCCTCTTCAACTGTTTTAGTATATACGACCCTGTCTTGTTTATCTAATTTAACTTTGTCGTACATACATTATGGATTTCTTTTCTAATAATAACGAGATGGTCATCATAAAAATTAGCATCATTAATGGAGTCTTTATTAGCTTCCCAATATGTTAGAGCAGCACCTTCATCATTAAAATCAGGAGTGTTAGCTACCTTCTCATATTTAAAACCTCTATCTTTTGCTATTATGTGGACTTGAATGAACCCTTTCACTTTATTAAAAAAAGAGTAGTTTTCAGACATACTCAGGTCATTGTTCATTACTTGGTTTTCTTTTGCTCAGGTTTAACTTTACCTTTTGCTCCTTTAGGAAGCTTGCCCTTACCTTTACGCTTTTTCATAGCTTCAGTAGCTGCAATCGCTGCCCTACGCTCTTCCGAACTCAGCTTACCATCACCATCTTTATCAAATTTCTTGATAAGCATTTTCTTTCTAGCAGCCGCTGCTGCCTTCCGCTCAACTTCGCATAGCTTTCCATCTTTGTTCTTATCGAACTTGGCCAGTCCAGGAGGAAGCTTACGCTTACCGTCAACCTTTGCAGGTTTTCCTTTAGGTCCTTTTTTCTCATCATGATGGTCACTTGCGTTAGCAGTGAGTGTCAGTGCAGCAATTACGATTGCCGTCATTTTTTTGTTCATTGTCATAATATTTATCGTACTAATTATCGGATGGCTTTAAAATAAAGCCAGCTTTTTTGAGCCTAAAGATACTTTGAGTACCACTCTTCTTCTTTACCTTTACCCCAATCTTTAAGATTATTCTTTACCTCTTGCTTAAGAAGCTCTTCTTCTACTTGACGTTGCAGCCACGTACGGTGATGCAAACAATCTACGTATTTGAGCTTTCGCTTCTTACCTTTAAGTAGGTTTGTAATCAGCTTAAACATTAGTCTTGAATTTGTTGATCTAGAGAATTAAGAAATGACTCTACATCTTCAATCTCTTGAGCAGTTACTTTTGTTTCGATCTCATTGATCGTTCCTTTAACCTCGCTCTTAAGTGAGGCAAAGCTCTTTTCAACAGCTTCTAGTCGCATGTCAATAACAGCAGTCATTCCTTCTTCAACCGATACGCGATTGTCAATACAATAATCGATTACTTCTTGTGGGATATTATCTTTATCTTTCATAACTTAATTATATCAGAGTTCCTTTGATTCGAGAACATTTACCGAATCTACGCGGAATGATCGCCATCCCTCTACATCTATATCATATGCCCTTATAACCTCTTCGTTAATGTAGTTCGCTCTATCCTCTGTAGGATGCTCACTCTCTGGGATATAATCTAAATTAGTTGTGCAATTCATTTTACGCTCTTCACCATTCTTCTTAGTGAATTCTACGTGAATAACTTGCCCACTTTGTAGCATCTCTTTAATATGTTTATACATTTGTTTTTTGTTTTTTAATTAATCCTAATGCTTCAAGCTGTTTAAGCGTATCCGCACTTAC
>Ga0228665_1000203_pt1 | contig 11302 bp, 10 predicted proteins | sample 79DmetaG_FD_182741 | JGI IMG/M metagenome (GOLD analysis project Ga0228665, IMG submission 182741) | Seawater microbial communities from Monterey Bay, California, United States - 79D | ecosystem: Environmental > Aquatic > Marine > Coastal | place: USA: California | collected 2016-11-07
GGTTGTAAGGGTCAAACCCTTCAGCTCCCCATGCTGGTGCAACTGGCTCAACCGCTCCTGTAAGTCCGTAAGGGTCAGATACCCAAATACCAGGACCAAAAAGTCCAGTTACGTGGAATGCTCCGAATCCAAAACAAAGAACTCCTGAAAGGAAAAGGTGAATACCAAAAATCTTTGGAAGGTCTAATGCTGGTTGTTGAGTTCGTGGGTCACGGAAAAGCTCAAGATCCCAGAATACCCAGTGCCAAATTGCCGCAAGGAAAAGAAGTCCTGAAAGAATAATGTGTGAAGCTGCTACACCTTCGTAAGACCAAAGTCCTGGATTAGATGTGCTTTCACCACTAATTGTCCATCCACCCCAAGAGTTTGTTACTCCAAGACGTGTCATAAACGGAAGAACGAACATTCCTTGACGCCACATTGGGTTAAGTACTGGATCTGAAGGATCAAATACTGCTAATTCGTATAATGCCATTGAACCTGCCCAACCAGATACTAATGCTGTGTGCATAAGGTGTACTGCAATTAAACGACCCGGGTCATTTAAAACAACAGTGTGTACACGGTACCACGGTAATCCCATAAGCTACCTCTTTACATAATATTAATTTCATTGACTTTCTAATTATGATTATAGCATATTCTTCTGTATACACAAAAAAGAACAGCAATTAAAATGGGCCTAGACGGACTCGAACCGCCGACATCCTCGGTGTAAACGAGGCGCTCTACCAACTGAGCTATAGACCCTTATACCAATATAATAAGGTAAACTATATTAAGATTGCAATATTATTGTCTAAATTTTTTAGGATCTCGTTTATAACCCTAACTTTAAAGTTAGGGTTATAATAAAACATTATAACACATTTCACGAGTAAACATTATCCTTGGCGCTGCTTGTGCTTAGGATTACTACAAATTACCATTACTTTCCCATGACGACGAATTACACGACATTTAGGACACATTTTCTTTACTGATGCACGAACTTTCATAATCTATAAAAAATTGCAATTTATGTATTCTGGGCGAACGACGGGGATCGAACCCGCGAGTGAAGGAGTCACAGTCCTTTGCCTTACCACTTGGCTACGCCCGCCAGACACTTACACACTACAATATCAAAGATAAGGGTTAATGTCTATATTTTTATATTAAAAAATTCTACAGCGGGTGACGTGATTCGAACACGCAACGTTCAACTTGGAAGGATGACACTCTACCATTGAGTTACACCCGCTTATTAATATAATAATTAGAACGCTCTATTTTGTCTAGAGAATTCTTGAAAAAAATAAAGTATAAGCCGAATTCTGTTTTTGCGGTTATTTATCTGGAAATCTCATTACTGAAATTTTCTAGCAAGATAAGGGTTTGAAGAAATGAAATTCAAACCCCAACTTTTGCTCTCAACAAGGGTCTACCGAGAATACTTTTCTCAAAATTATTCTGTAATTGCACCTTTGATCTATTAAACAATAGAAAAGTTTAATTTCTGTGGCACTTTCCTCACATAATATGCACTTAATATTCTTAAGTTGTTTTCATTTCTTGAGAGTTCGGACTTTCCTCAAAAATATAGAGATATATCTTTGCAACCACTCTTTATTTTTTATGGCGGGAACAGGATTTGAACCTGTGACCTTAAGATTATGAGCCTTACAAGCTACCAGACTGCTCTATCCCGCTATTAACTATTATAGCGGAAAAAAGCAATCAAAAAAAGCTTATTTAGTGCGCATTTCTTCTGGAATTGAATATGTATTTCGACGGAATTCACTTTCAGCTTTAAGTCGAGCTTCACGCTCTGCATCAAATGGGCGTGGCGTTGTTTTACGTGACATACGATATTCTGAAAGACGGCGATAAATATCCGGTTGAATACGGTCTGGCTCATTCGCTAAAAACTCAGCATTTGCCTGAATTTGCTGATTTAAAGATTCAATCTCTTCAGGTGTTTGGCGACTCGCCGGTGGAAGGAATTTCGTCTCTAACGGCTTGACAGCTGGATAGTGCCAAGGTAAACGGACTTCAGCAGGAAGTTTATGAAGTTTAGCATATGACGCTTCCGTATCAAATCCATTACCAAGATGTAAATGATTAGAAGTCCACTTTGTTGAACGGATAAACTTTTGCATGTCTTTATACGCTCCTTTTGATTCCGCTTTTTCTGCTAATGCGGATGGGTTAATAATGTAATCTAACTCAACATCCCATTCATCTGAAAACGGTAAAGATGCGTTTTGAGCATATGAGTTCCCACTTGAAAGTAATTTTTCATCCATTTCATCACGAATTTTACGTAATGTTAATACAAAGTCTTTATTTTCTTGACGCTCCCATTTTGGTACCATATATAAATTAAATGGAACTAAACGAGCGTGAAGAGTAGCTTGGTTAACCCCTCCAAATTCATGGAAAGATGCTTCTTCATTCCACTCATCATTATCTAATTCACGTTCACGAGTTTGGTTACATTCGTCATAACGAACTTGGTTATTCCACATTGATTTATGCGTAATATCCGCTTTTTCCTCTTGATCCATGAGAATACCCTGCTTGTTTGTAGTACGCGTACTCTGACGTGAAAATCCAATACTACCGTTAGTTACAGGTTCCCAAATATATCCACGAGTTTTATGGTGTTTGAATTGCTCAAAGGGTGTATACGTAAAAAGACTATCAAAATGGTAAACAACTAATGCTTCTGGTGTACAGTTTGCAAATTGAATAAATAAAGCTGCAACCATACCCACAGCAACACGGCGAATACGGTAACGGGTTAATGTTTGTTGCGGTCCTAACCCTGCATAAGCTTTTCCGAAGATTCGATATCCAAGGGTTGCCCAAAAGGCGAGAATAATCCCACTATACGTGATTGTAAATGCAATTAAATAAAAATATCGGTTTCCTGGGATTGAACTAAAAAGCGTTTGACTTCCTTCTAAGTGTGCTGGATTACAAAACATTAATCCAAAGTTTACAAGAAAATAATAAAAACCTTCTTTCTTGTTTGCTAAAGGCACTGGTTCAGTTTGTAAGCTTGATGTTTGTTCTACCCAACAATCAAGTGCACAACGACCAACTGCCATCGTTCCAAGAATAATTAAAGCAGGTTCAAAATAGTACCAAATCCAGAGTACTTGATTCCATCCAAAAAACGTTAATGCTAAAAGACTCACTTGTCCTGCAATTGTTCCTGCTACAGCAAGTTGTCCTCGTTCTTTACCTTCTAAGAGGTATCGTTTAAGGGCTACAAACCACGGAGCAGCTGGTACGATACCATACACAAGTCCATGGAGTAAGCCTAAACTAATTGAATTTTCCATAGTTTATCTTTCTTTAAAATTACCTGTAAGTAAGGTTACTTTTCATCATAAAAGCGTTCTGATTGAATGTAATCTCACTTTTGCTTTCTTAATACTTTACCATTTTATAGAAATGGAGTCTATAAGATTATTTATTTTTTGATTCTTATTGAATAGGGTGTAAATTTTAAACGTTTAGTTTGGTTTTCATTACAGCTAACTGTAATGGGCCCTATTCAATAAAAAGATTATTCTGCAGCATCAAGATTTGGTCCAAATCCTTTTGCCTCATCGTCCCAGTTCTCTGATACTGGAGCGGGTGGGTAATAGAAACCTTTTGACTTACGAGTTGTTAATGACTTTCCTAATGAAAGCGCATTGCGAGCTGCGTCAAGAGCTTTACGCTTCCAGGTTGCTGATCGCATCCCTGATTGTGCGTTTGATTGTCGTCGCTTTGGAACTGCCATAAAGAACGTTCTCACTATAATATTTATTACTTTAATTATAATAAGATTTTTCATTTTGTCCATCTCTACTAAAATTTAGTTCTTATACATATTATTTTGTGTTAATATATGTCATATAATACATGTCTATGTAAAACTGCTTAGACAGTATCAAAAAATTTATATTTTATATTCACTATTTAAAGATTGGAGTCTAGTTTTCAATTTATGCCAATTGGAGTACCAAAAGTGGCTTACCGCTTACCCGGTGAAGCTACACCGCAATGGGTTGACTTGTACAACCGTTTATACCGTGAACGTGTTTTATTTTTAGGTTCTGGGCTTGATGACGAGTTAGCTAACCAATTAAATGGTATTATGCTTTACTTGAGTGCTGAAGATGCGAGTCGTTCATTATTTTTATATATTAACTCACCAGGGGGTTCTGTAACAGCTGGTCTTTCTGTTTTTGATATTATGAACTATGTTCAAGCTTCTGTGACTACTATTGGTATTGGTTTTGCTGCTTCTATGGCATCATTCATTTTAGCTGGTGGTGAGCGTGGAAGTCGTATTGCATTACCCCATTGTAGAGTAATGATTCACCAGCCACAAGGTGGTATGGAAGGTCAAGCTTCTGAAGTTGTTCTTGAAAAAGAAGAAATTGTTCGTCTTCGTCGATTAATTGGTCGTTTATATGTTGATTTAACTGGTCAATCTTTATCAACAATTGCTAATGATTTAGACCGCGATAAATATTTATCGGCTCGTGAAGCCCGTGAGTACGGTTTAGTTGATTTAGTAGCTACAACTGAAACGGCGGCTGTTTAACTGTTTTTAATTATAATGGTTCTTTACTCTAGTACATTCTATTTTAGGGGGCATGACGCCCCCTAGTAGGTTGCTTAATTAACCGTAGTTTTATGGTTATATCTCAAATATAATTTAAGGTTTAGCTTCCAAATACAGGTGCACCACCTGCTGAGTTTTTCCACATCTTTGCAGCTGCGATACGTGCTGTTTCACGATCAAATTTTAATTGGTTTTCAATATAACCTTTCTTAGAGTCTGACTTAGTCATACCGTCTTTCGCTGTTGCTGCTAACGTTTCTGCTTCTTCTAAGTTAATTTCTGATGCTTCTTCAATATCACGGCAAAGAATGTTTACACGTCCTTCTTTAATTACTCCGAACCCACCTAAAAGTGCAAGGAAACGCCACGTAGTTCATTGGCGAATTGCAAGTACTCCGTTGTCTAATCCTGTTACTAATGGGGCGTGCTCTTCAAGAATTCCAATGTACCCAGTGTTTGTTGGGAGAAGTAACTCTTCTGCGTCTTCTTTAAAGAAGATTCGATCTGGTTTTACAATGCAAACTTCCATGTTTTTTTCCTCTTACAAATTTTTATAAATTTAAATTCAGTTCAACTGAAATTAATCAATTTATAACTTTGAAGCCTTTTCTACTGCTTCATCAATGTTTCCTACAAGGTAGAATGCTTGCTCAGGAAGATCGTCTAACTCTCCACCTAAAATCATCTTAAATCCTTGGATTGACTCTGCAAGACTTACGTACTTACCAGGTGAACCTGTAAATACTTCAGCTACGAAGAATGGCTGTGAAAGGAAACGCTCTACTTTACGAGCACGTGCTACAGTTAAACGGTCTTCCTCAGAAAGCTCGTCGAGTCCTAAAATTGCAATAATATCTTGGAGCTCTTTGTAACGCTGTAACGTTTGCTTAACACCTTGTGCAGTATCGTAGTGATCATCTCCAAGAATCCATGGTTGAAGCATAGTTGAAGTTGAATCAAGTGGGTCTACTGCTGGGTAAATTCCTTTAGCTGCTAAGTTACGTGAAAGTACAGTAGTTGCATCTAAGTGAGCGAATGTAGTTGCTGGCGCTGGGTCAGTAAGGTCATCTGCAGGTACGTATACTGCTTGGATTGATGTAATTGAACCAGTCTTAGTTGATGTAATACGCTCTTGGAGTGATCCCATTTCAGTACTAAGTGTAGGCTGGTAACCTACTGCTGATGGCATACGTCCTAAAAGTGCAGATACTTCAGAACCTGCTTGTACAAAACGGAAAATGTTGTCTACGAAAAGAAGTACGTCTTGATTGTTTACGTCACGGAAGTACTCAGCCATAGTTAAAGCTGTAAGTCCTACACGCATACGTGCTCCTGGAGGCTCGTTCATCTGTCCGTACACAAGTGCCACCTTAGAGTTTTTAAGGTTTGCTGTGTCAATTACTTTTGACTCACACATCTCTTGGTAAAGGTCGTTTCCTTCACGAGTACGCTCACCTACACCTGCGAATACAGATACACCACCGTGCGCCTTCGCAATATTGTTGATGAGCTCCATGATGAGAACTGTCTTTCCAACTCCAGCCCCTCCGAAGAGACCAATTTTACCACCACGACGGTAAGGTGCAAGAAGGTCTACTACTTTAATACCAGTCTCAAAAATTGAAAGGTTTGTATCAAGGTCTACGAATGCAGGTGCTGGACGGTGAATTGGGAGAGTCCCTTCAGCCATATCTACACCACCAAGTTCGTCTACTGGCTCACCAAGAACGTTAAAAATACGTCCGAGAGTGTTTTTACCTACTGGTACTGCAAGTGCGTTTCCTGTATCTAATACAGTCATACCACGCATTAAACCATCAGTAGCACTCATTGATACTGCACGAACAACGTTATCTCCAAGGAGTTGTTGTACTTCCGCTACACACTTAATTGGTTCACCTACTTCGTTCTTCCCTTCAATTACAACTGAGTTGTAGATGTTTGGCATCTTGTTTGGAGGGAAAACTGCGTCAATAACTGGTCCAATAATTTGTGTAATACGACCGATGTTCTGTTCTGTTTTAAGAGCTGTCATAATTTTTAGCTAAAAAAGGATTTCTTTGAGATAATTTTAGTGATTAAATCAAAAATAAAAATAAAAAATTGTATATTCGGTTTTAAGAAAAGTAGAAAAATAATTTTGAATAATTACTATTCTATAATGGTTGTTTTATCCTTTGCTAATAATTTTTCATTAGTAGCAAAGGTTTTCAAGTTAATTAATTAACTAGGAATTAGTATGCAAGCCCCATACTACGAGTTGTTTCTGATCCAAGGTAAACACGTACACTTAAGAAGTCAGTCGGACACGCTGCTTCACAACGCTTACATCCTACACAATCTTCTGTTCGTGGTGCTGAAGCAATTTGTCCAGCTTTACACCCATCCCAAGGTACCATTTCAAGAACATCAGTTGGACAAGCACGTACACATTGTGTACACCCGATACATGTATCGTAAATTTTTACTGCGTGAGACATAGTAAAGTTAATTAATAATTGGGAAAAATTCAGAAATGAGGTTTGTAAACAAACAAACGGATGAATCAAATTAATTCATCCATAGTATAACATAGATTATTTAAAATTGGGTCAGGTGGGATTCGAACCCACGGCTAATCGGTTAAAAGCCGAATACTCTACCACTGAGTTACTGACCCCTGTATAAGATTTATGTGTATAATAACTAGTTTATCTGAAGATTACAATTATATTTTTTATTTTGGGGCTAATTAAATTAGCCCCAAATAATTTCAAAATGACTCTTTAATTCATTAAAGAGGTCCTGAAATTCCTTGCTTACGGATCATAAGGAAGTGCATAAGCATAAATACTGCCGCAAGAAGTGGGAGTACAAATGTGTGTAAACTGTAGAAACGTGTAAGAGTTGGCTGCCCTACCCCTACGCTTCCACGAAGAAGCTCAACTACAAATCCACCAATTACTGGAATTGCATCTGGTACACCAGTTACAATTTTTACTGCCCAGTAACCAACTTGGTCCCAAGGAAGTGAATACCCAGTTACTCCGAATGATACAGTAATTACTGAAAGAATTACTCCAGTTACCCATGTAAGTTCACGTGGCTTTTTGAATCCACCAGTAAGATATACACGGAATACGTGAAGAATCATCATTAATACCATCATACTTGCTGACCAACGGTGCACTGAACGGATAAGCCATCCAAAGTTTACGTCTGTCATAATGAACTGTACAGATGCGAAAGCTTCAGTTACAGTCGGGCGGTAGTAGAAAGTCATTGCGAATCCTGTTGCAACTTGCACAAGGAAACATGTAAGTGTAATTCCACCTAAACAGTAAAAAATGTTTACGTGTGGTGGTACGTATTTACTTGTAACGTCGTCTGCAATTGATTGAATTTCAAGACGCTCGTTAAACCAGTTATATACTTTACTCATATTAAAGGTCCGATTAACTAATGAATAAAAACATCATTAGTGTGTTGTTAATACATAAAAACGTATTAATGCGCGATTAGGCGAATATTTTCAAAACAAAATTTTAAACTGGGCAAGTGAAAAACTTGCCCAGATTATTAGAATTTGGAGATGCTCTCTTAAATTAAAGAGAAGATCCAAGTCCTACATAAGAACCATAAAAGAAGATAGATAAAAGTCCAAGCGCTGCAAGTCCTCCTACCATTCCTACGAACCATAATGGGATTCGTCCTGTTGTTGTGTTAGACATAAAATGTGTTTCCTACAAGTCAGAATTAGTTAAAAATGTAGCTTGAAAAAAGAACTGCGAGTACGAAAATGAGAAGTAAACCCCAGTAGAGACTAGTACGGTTTAACTCAACAGTTTGCTTGTTTGGGTTTGGGTTTGTCATACAATTTTCTCCTGAATTAACGCTGAATGAATTGCATTGCTGTGATTGACCCAAGGAAAAACACAGTTGGAACAGCTAACGCGTGAACTGCGAGCCAACGGAATGTAAAAATTGGATATGTTTTAACTGACATAAAAAAATAGGGCTAGATTAGCTGCATCAATTTTATTTTGATGCATTTCTGTCAATTTGTTTAAATGATGCACCCCTAAACTTTAAAGTTTAGGGTACATTATTTAAATAAATTTTTTAGTTTGGTACGAACTCATCAAGCTGAGCGAGTACACCGTAACGGTCTGAAATTAAAGGAAGCTCTTGACGCTCTTCCGTAAAATACTCGTTTGGACGTGGTGTTCCAAATACGTCGTATGCTAAACCAGTACTTACAAAAAGCCATCCTGCAATAAAGAGTGATGGAATTGTAACACTGTGAATTACCCAGTAACGGATACTAGTAACGATGTCACTAAAAGGACGTTCTCCTGTAGAACCTGACATATGAAATCCTCAACATTTCTTTGAAAGCTCTCGTCTAATAATTTAATAACTATTATCAACGATGCTCGTTTATATTATATCTTTCTCACACTATATCGCAAAAAAATATAGGGACTAAATGAGAAATTTTTTTCTATGGGTGATTCTGATAAAATCACCCATAATTTCAAATGAATATAATTAATTAAAGGCGAAGCTTTAACATTTCTTCATTCATTTGTACGATTGAACCAGTTACTGGTCGTTGAAGTCGGGTTTGGAACCCACGTGTACCGTATGTACCTCGAAGAGTTGCAAGCATCGAATATTCTGGGCGTTGGTGATGGCTTAATTCACGTAAACGTGCCTCAAATTGTTCGCGCATGAACTCGATATTTGAGCTCATAACAGTACCTCGGTAACCTGGAATACGACGGCGTCGATCATATGTAAAACGAGGATCTAACTTTCGCTCAATGAATGGACGAGCACGGTACCATGCACGCATTTCCTTAAGACGTTTAGGTAAATCTGATAACGTTGTTACGTTTAATGATTGCCAATCGTTCGTTCCTCCTAAAATTTGAATTACTTTACTAGCGCGTTCTCCAGGCTTTACGAATCGGTCAAAACGGTGACATGTATGAATCTCTAACAATGTTTTATTAAGCATTAAAGCAACATGTCCATAATATGTACCTTGCGCTACAAGTGAATTTCCTGGCGTACAACGTTTTAATTGTTTTACAAAAGCAAGTTCTGCCATTAAATCTAATAAGCCACTCATTAAACTTTGTGAGTACTTTAATGGCTTTGGCTGAATACTTGTTCCAATATTTTGCATTGTAAGAACAGATTGGTTAGTTACTGGTTTTTCTTTGGGCCAATCCTTAATACTTGTTAATAAATGGATACATTTTGTTCGGAATGGAAGATGTTTTGTACTTGTTGGGGAAACATATGTAGAACTTTGTGGGTTTTCTAATTGGTCTTTGTGAAGACGGTCAAAGAAACCACCTGCAAGTGTATCCTGAACGGTCGTGTTTTCATGTAATGCAAAAATGCTGCTTAAGCCTTCGCTTAATGATTCGTTTGTATGCATAAAAGTATTCTCACGAATTGCTTTTAATGTTGAATTATTAACGATAGTAACCACCTCACCATTTGTGAAGCCTTCGGTCATTAAGCCGAAATAATTCCATGCAATATTATTGTCAACTTTTACAGGACTCTTTGAGGCGTTATTAAGGAATAAAAATTTGCGTTCTCCAAGCGTTGGTTTACGTAAATTTACAATCCACTCAAAACGACCAGAACGTAAACATGCTGGGTCCATACGTTCTAATTCTGACACTGAACCTAACGTAAAAATTTTACGTTGTGTTGGGCGTGGTTCCGACCCAATATAGTACCCATCAAAACAAATTAAAAATTGAGTTGTTAATTGAATTAATTCAGGACTATTTGTACGTTCACGGTCGACTGTAATTAAATCAATATCTCGAATATATAAAATTCCTGGTGCTTCGTTACGAACACGACGGAATAATGACATAAGGCGCATTACTCCAAATTTTGGATCCATGAAACGAGTACTTTCAGTTTTAAAGAACGGTAAACGACTTTCACTTGCAATTGCACGTGCTAAAAAACTACGCCCATTTCCTGCATCTCCCACAATTAGCATACCCTTTGGTAAATTATGAAGACCATAACGACCTGGTTGGACTGCAGCGACAAGAGGTGTATTCGATAATTCATTCTCAATTAATGCAAGTCCCTTTAAACCAATTTTTAAAAGTGATTTAAAATTCATAAAGGGTAAAATACTCTTTAATTCTTTAATATGACTAATTTTTGAGCGCTGCACTGTAAGTTGATTCTCTAAAGTAGAAATTTCAAGTGAATTCTCTTGGTCCAATGTTTCAAATTTTTCATTTAACGCTGTGATAGTGTTTTGTACAATTTTGAAACGTGGTTCATAACGATTTGTTGATTGCGGCGATAATAATACTGATTCGGCTAAACTTGGTTCTGGGCGTAAAAATTCTGTTTTCTGAATATTGCGCATTAAAAGTTTTGTCGTCACATTATTACGTTGCTTTAATAACCAGTTGTCTACTTCAGACGGAATTAATGGGCTAATAGCCGATTCCCACACTGAGTAGAGAACAGTTGGAATGAAAATACCCATCCCGCGAGCACGCTGGAGGCCAGCAAATAATTTATCAATTGATTCAAGCCCCCCGTCAACCCCCATTACTTCATGCATATGAACTTTACCTGGAAGACGTCCAAGGTGATCAAGTCGCGTAAATAATACTGGTTCTGGACGTTTACGTACGCTGTAAATGAAATAAAGTC
>Ga0228665_1000236_pt1 | contig 10457 bp, 14 predicted proteins | sample 79DmetaG_FD_182741 | JGI IMG/M metagenome (GOLD analysis project Ga0228665, IMG submission 182741) | Seawater microbial communities from Monterey Bay, California, United States - 79D | ecosystem: Environmental > Aquatic > Marine > Coastal | place: USA: California | collected 2016-11-07
TGCCTCTTCAACTAGTTGAGCTGCTTCTTGAAGCGCGTCCCATACTAGATCTGAATTCTCTAAAAGTGTTTGTCTTTTTTGATGTTTTTCCCAAATTATATGCGTATCGTTATTCATTGCTTGAATTATTTAATCAAATAAGCTATAATATCTAGATGAAACGATGTATTATACCTGTTAGTGGTGGTATTGACTCAAGCTCAATACTGTACCATGCGCATAAAAACCATGACTGGGATGAAATACACACCGTGACATTCAACTATGGTCAGCGTCACAACAAAGAAATTGAGTACGCGAATCGACTGGTAGAGAATATAAGTACATCTCACAAGATTTTAGACATGTCCTTTATAAAAGACATACTAACATCAAGTTCCATAACAAATGAAAATATTGATGTCGCCAAAACATCTGACATACTGGGTGACCCACAGACAGTAAATTATGTACCTAACAGAAACATGATAATGTTATCAATCTGCACCGGTTATGCTGAGAGTGTGAAAGCTTCCCATGTGTATCATGGAGCGGCTCAAGTTGATAGTGAAGCTGGTTATTGGGATGGTACTCAAGAATTTGTAGCATGTATGAACATGATAAATGATTTAAACAGACGTGATCGAGTGACAATCGAAGTACCATTGATAAGAATGTCCAAGCAGCAAATTATCAAGATGGGATTTGATGCTGGTCTAGATTATAAAAAAACATGGACATGTTACGAAGGCCGCGACAAAGCATGTGGTAAATGCACTGCATGTAGCAGCAGAATCAAAGGGTTTATAGACAACAACATGATTGATCCAATTGAATATGAGATAGACATACCATGGGATAAATACAACTGCGAGCCAATTTAAATATGTGCGGTATATACGGTAGTGTTTGTTTTGATAATTTTAAAGAGCTGTACGCCTTAAACATCAACAGAGGTAATTTTGCCAATGGACATGTGTTCATATCCAACAAAGACAAGAGCATACACATTTCTAGAAATGAAGGTGTAAAACAATATACATCTCACCCGGAATATGATGTGGACATGTATCTAGGTCACACACAGTCACCCACCGGTTCTGTTCGTGATTTTCACCCATCAACAACACATCCTTTTGAAACTGACCACTGGTTAGTAGCTCATAATGGTGTGATCAACAACTACAAAGAATTGATTCAAAACCACCTTCCGGAACATCGATGTGATGTTGACTCTAGTGTGATCCCGGGAATTTTAGAGTTACACTACACTCATAGCCACACCGTGTCTGAGATCGACTTCATGGTAAAATCCTGCCTAGATAACATAAAAGGAACATACGGTATATTTCTATACAACAAAAAATACAACATATTGTATGTAGCTCGATGCGGTAGTACACTGTACATGAACGAGTCGAAAACATGTTTCAGCTCAACACAACATGACGGGTTTAGCGAGCTACCGGAACTAACGTTATACCGTAGTCATCCGGGAGCTGATAATGAAAATAAATTTCAAAAAATACATCAACTGAAAAACAACTCTTCTTTCATCATTTTTTAATATGACTAAAAACAAAATCGAACTGAAACCTATACTAATAGTCTCCGCGACCAAAGCAGATACTGCGAAAGACACTAGATTGGTAAACTCTTTAAATGCTATATCAGACCAAGTTAAACTAAAAATTCTAACAAACAATGAGTCTGGTTTACCTAAAATATATAACAAGTTTTTCACAAAAAAAATTGCGGAAAAGCATGACATTGTATTATTTTGCCATGATGATTTATATATAGATGATTTGAAACTAAGAGGTAAACTATACAAATCAATGTTTGTTGACAAATATGATATTGTAGGTCTCGCCGGAGCATCAACATGTACAATCACACATGATAAGCCCACTCTGTGGCATCTGATGAGCGAGAGAAAATCATGGTCCGGTACAGTGTTCCACCCAGCTGCACCAGAAGGTCAATTAGTAGGTGACAAGTTGAGCACTGTCATGTCTACTACATACGGACCAACCCCTCAACGATGTTTGGTGCTAGACGGTGTATTTTTAGCGGTTAACATACATAAAGCCCGTAAAGCTAAATGGAAATTTAATGAAAATTTTGATTTTCATCACTATGATATTGCTAGCAGCCTGGATGCAAATGAAAAGAAACTCAAACTAGGCACTTGCATGGTTCATGCTATACATGATTCTCCTGGATTGTCATCATTACAAGACCCAGACTGGTTGGATAGTCAATCTAAATTTTTAGAGTTGTATAAATAGCAATTGTATCATATCATAACGTATGATTGGAATTGACGATCAATTGTTTGAACATGTGATCATGCATAACTGCATGACAGATGACAGGTATATGGCTAGTGTCATTGACTATTTGAAACCAGATCTCATCAAAGATGTTAGTATAAAACAAACATACAAGCTAGTGTCTGAATTTTATCAAGAGTATGGTGATCTACCCACATCAACTGAAATAAAAACACGTTGCGATAGTGATGATTTAAAAAATGCAGTGAGGAACACTGTAGGTTATATCAAGAACCTAGACAAGACATACAACAAAGACGAACTATACAAAAACACAGAGCAGTTCATAAAAGAACGTGCAGTTTACAACACATTGCTCGATGTTGTGGAACATGGTTCATCCGGTAGTTTGGAACCAAGCGAGCTGTTGAACAAATTCGAAACAGCATGTAACATAAATTTGAATGTAGATGTGGGTGTTAATTACTTCAAAGAGGTTGACCGGCATATCGATGACATGTTGAAGGATGAAAAATTTATAAAATCAGGTTGGGACTGGCTAGACGACAAACTAAATGGTGGGTTCTTAGATTCTGGACGCGCGCTGTATGTTTTTGCCGGGGAGACTAATGTAGGTAAAAGTATAATACTAGGCAATATAGCGACAAATTTATGTAAACAAAACAAACGTGTTTTGTTAGTCTCATTAGAAATGTCTGAAATGCTGTATTCCAAGCGTTTGAGTTCAAATATTGCTCAGGTACCTATCAACGAAGCTCATCTCAGTGTTGATTTCTTAAAAGAGTCTGTTCATGGGTTCAAATCGAAATACACAGATGCAGAATTGATAGTGAAAGAATTTCCCCCTAGCACCGTGACCCCTCAACAGTTAACAGCGTACATAACCAAGCTGTCGCAGACATCAATGAAACCTGATGCTATTGTGCTAGACTATATCAATTTGCTCAAAGGACCTCAAGGTAGCAACACTTATGATCAGATAAAAAAGGTGACTGAACAAGTACGCGCAATTTCGTATAAATTTGAATGCCCGGTAATAACTGCGACTCAGCTCAACAGAAGTGGTTATAATGAAACAGACCCAGGTTTGGACACAATTGGAGAGAGTTACGGTATGGGAGCAACTGCTGATTGTGTGGTGAGTATATGGCAACGTGATGAAGATTCAGAGCTAAATGTTATAAACATGGGCATGATGAAAAACCGGTTCGGGCCTAATTTCGGTACATGCGCGATGAACATTGATTATAGTACGTTGACAGTAACAGAACAGGACAATGTCAACGAAACTGGAGAACTGAGTGACACAATGAACACGTTAAATATTCTAAGTGATTGATTTAGTTAAAAACACGATTAAATATTAATTAAACATGAAAAACATTGTATTCACTGACGCAGATTTAGATGGTAGCATGTGCTACATGTTACTCAAACTATGCGCCACAAACACGCTACCTTACAAGGTTACAACTGTGACAAAATTTCATGACGATTTCAAAGCGTGGCTCAAGAAAAACGACCCCACACAATACAACAAAATAATTATAACCGATCTAGACATATCACAGCAATCCTTGGAGCTTGTAGACATGCCTAACGTTCATATAATTGATCATCATTCCACCCATGTTGAGAATCGCGACAAGTACAAACATGCCAAAGTTAATGTTGTAGAATACCCCAGTTGCGCAAAATTAATTTACAAACTATTCAAAAGCAAAATAGACAAACATATCACCCCGGACCAGAAAAAATTATTATTGTTGGTAGATGATTATGATAGTTGGACACATCAATACCCTCAGAGCAAACAGTTGAATTTTATTTTTTGGAACTACCAAGGTGATCGGCTAGAAAAATTTTTAAAAGACTTCAGCATTGGTTTCAGAGGATTCAACCCCCCTCAATTGCAAACCATTGACTTTTACGAGAAGAAATTACACAAAACATTGAGCAATTTGACATATCATCGTGCCACGGTGAGTATTGGTAAAAAACCTACCAAATGTATATGTACTTTCGCCAACACATTGATAAGTGATGTGGGTAACCATTTAGTTGAAAAACTTGATGCGGAAATAGGGTTTGTAGTCAATTTAGATTCAAATCGGGTGAGTATTAGAAGAAACAAAGCATGCGAAATACATGTGGGTAATTTAGCTAAAAAATTAATTGATGGTGGTGGACACGAGTCTGCTGCTGGTGGTGTATGCACAGAAACATTTTTAAAATTTAGCAAAGTTTTCACACCAAGTAAAAATTAATGGACGATAAATCTTCAGATCCAATATATTCATTATATCGACAAGATTTAGAACATGCATTTTATTGTTTTTGTAGTTATGTTTGTATAATCCGGAACAAAAAAATGAACATCGCCAGTATTTTTATAGAAACACTACAAGATGAATACATTCAAGAAGTTTTTATGAAATTATGCGATCATAAAAACAAATATGAAGCGGTTAGATCATTTCTCACAATTGAACCTAGTTTACAAAAAAGCAAATACATAAAAAGATATATAAACAAAACTGTTGAAAATCGATAGAAAATATCTTATAATATTATTTTAAAAATAACCCAAGACCCAAGACCTAAAATATGAGTACGTTTACAACTACAATGTTCGATTCTATCAAAGAATCTTTATCTAAAGCGCCTAACTCGTCTGGATTCAAAGACGTGTTAAAATTCAAACCCGGGACCTCATGTGAGTTGAGACTGTTACCCAACATGAAAAGTCCTGGAGATACATTTTTTCACTATTATACATATGGCTGGGAAAGCTTCGCAACCGGTCAATACATAACAGTAGTTTCACCACAGACCATTGGTGAGAGATGCCCAGTGTCAGAAGCTAGATATCAACTTCGACAAAAAGGCTCACCAGAAGAGCAAGAAAAGTCTAGCAAGGTGTTGAGACGAGAACAATGGTTGGTTAATGCTTATGTTGTGAATCATTCAGAAGAACCGGAGAACAATGAGAATGTTAAAATTCTAAGATACGGAAAACAATTGCACAAGATAATCACAGATGCGATTGAAGGTGAAGATGCGGATCAATTTGGTGCTAAAGTGTTTGATTTGACAGAGAATGGATGCAGCTTCCGGGTCCGTTGCGACAAGCAAGGAGACTTCCCTACATATGTAGCTAGTAAGTTTTTGATTCCAGCAGCTGTACCTGGCCTAGCTGCCGGTGATATCGAGAAGATATACAACCAGACACACACACTTGATGATACATTTCCGATCAAATCGTATGATGAAATTCAAGAAGTGGTCAATGAGCATTTACATTGCAAAAGCACCACTAGTGTAGTTGTAGAAAATGTAGTTGAGACGACCGATTCAGATTTAGATGAAGAAGTGCCAATGGATTTTGACAAACCCCCGGTTGAGAAAGAGCAAAAAAAATCCGAACCGGATATTGTAATCCCGGATGATTTGCTCGAAGGATTAGATGACCTATAACACATGTCTACAGAAAACAAAACACCGGAAGCGTCTGAGTTACCACCTGTACAGCAACCGGAACTCATTCCGGAACCAGGTCCTCCTGGACTAGAAAAAAACGGGTATCGGCAAGCTAGAACCGATATTGAATCTAAAGACGATGTGTCTCTTGTTGAAAACTTTATTGGTTCTATTTACGGCGAAGCCAAGCGTATTGACTCTACAAATATAGGTGATAGTAAATTTACACAAGGCTTAAAGTTTAACGCTCAGCAAGAAATTGTTAACTTGAGGCGTTCGGTAGGTGGTCAACACCAACAGCAACCTCAACAGCAATTACAATCACCTCAAAACGTATCTCAAAACGTATCTCAAAACGTACCTCCAAGCTTACCACCAGTACCGATGGCCCCTCAACAACAATTGACACAAGCACCTCAACCGACAGGTGATTCTCTGATACTTAAACATGAAATTGATCAACTGAAAGAACAGGTAAAGGACATAAAGAAACTGTATGACGAGTTTTTTAAATTAAAACAAATCAAAGGTCACTGGACTGTAATTGTAGACTCGAAAGAAACTAAAACAACCTCAATCGCGAAAACGTGGAATGTCATTAATAAACAGTTGAAAAACAAGTCCAAACAGATTATTATCAAATATATAGAAGATGAATAATCTAACAATTGCAAACCGAGACGGTTTTGTAAACACATTCTTAGGGACTATAAGTCGAGTTGCAGAAGATAGTGTTGTCAACATAACCGAAACAGAACTGACATGTCTATGCTCAACATCAGATGGTACATTAGTACAACTAGCTAGCATACAAAACAAAAATAATTTTGAGCAGACATTAAATGTTCCAGACATCAAGAGGTTACACAAGATTATAGGTTGTATAGATCAACAAGACAATATCAATTTGAGCGTTGACATAAACAGCATAAGCTACAAATCACCATCCACTAGATTCAAGTTTTATCTTCTAGACGATGGTATATTGTCCACTCCCGCGATTAGTGTTGAGAAGATCAACAATATCACTTTCGATACTTCATTCAGTGTGGATCACGACAAACTGACAGATTTGATAAAAGGTAGTACATATGCTAACGAGTCTGAAAAGCTATACATATACACTGATGAGAATAATCATGTGTATGGTGAGCTGACCGACAAAGAAAAACCTAATATGGATAGTTTTAGTATAAAGCTATGTGATGATGCAGCAACCCCTATTCAACCCATCGCGTTTAATTTTGAAAACATTCGGATCGTGAGTAGTACAAGAGTAGATAAAGTTAAATTCAACATAAACACACAGCTCAGTGTAGCAAAAGTGGATCTGGAACAGAACAATTGTCATATATCATACATCATCTCCGGTTTAATAAAATGAAATCTAAAAACAACATTTACACACCTAGCTACTTCATGAAAAGAATGAAAGACAGTGGCTATGGTATATGGAAAATATTTGACAAGTACGGGCCACATGACAGCCGGTACTGGACCATGATGATCGACCCGGGTGGTTTTTCAGTTTGGATCACATGTTACTTCAACAAAGAGGAACTCAACGACGTGTATTTTGAGCTTGATGATGGTGGTATCAGAATACCTAAAAAACTTTTGATAAAGACTAAAAGTATAGAAACAATCATTTCAAATTTAATTTCGTTTGGTATTGACAATAACGCTCCATTTGATTCTTCGTTAATAACCATAAATATGGTTGATGGTACAGGAGAACAAACCGATAAAACCTCGAAAGACTCGAAAGAAACCTCCGGTCAAAGATACAGATGCGACGCCGGAGGAGGATGACCTGGATCCTGCTTTAGAAACTGCACTGACATCTTTTCTAAAACAACATGTCACGGAAAAAAACAAAAGTATCAAAGACTTGAAATCGTTGGAGACATTGCTCAATCAATATTTGAACAGTTTCATATTGTTAGGCTATTCACAAGACACTAAAGAAATGATAACTTTAGTCAGCGCCAAAACAGAACAATCAGCAGACTCGCTGAGCACCGCGTTGAATAAATTCTTGGTAAGAAATGCCAAGACACCACCATACACTGGAATTTAAATGAAAAAACAAAATATAGCCATATTCGGTTCAGGTTATGTAGGCAATTATTTGCTAGATGGTATAACTGACCATAGTGTAAAAATATACAACAAGCAAGATCATGCGTATGATCATGCACCTACATTGCTGGGCATACTAAAACAAGACAATCCTGATTATGTGATCAATGCATGTGGATACACCGGCCGGCCCAATGTAGATGCATGTGAGACGGATCGAGAGAAATGCTGGGACTTGAATGTAAATCTACCTGTGACTATTTCAGCCATGTGCGAGACGCTTGATATACCCTTCATACACGTTAGTAGCGGGTGTATATACACCGGATACGATAAAGAGTATACAGAAACAGACGCACCTAATTTTGGGTTAGATTCTGATGATAGTAGCTGGTACAGCAAAACCAAGCATGCCGGAGAAATCGCACTGAAAAATCAAAACAATTACATTTTGAGAGTCAGAATGCCATTTTGTGGAGACAATCACGAGAGAAATTTCTTCAACAAAATTTTGAAATATGACAATCTGATAAGTTATGACAACTCCATGACATGTATTGAAGATTTTGTCATATTCATTCAAAAATTTATAGAGAATTTAGAGACTAGAACCGGAAAATTCAAAGCTCAACCTGGGATTTTTAATGTATGCAACCCTGGGTCAGCCGATTTGAAAAAAATAACAGCAATTTTCGAAAAAAACGGCATCGCCAACCCGGATTGGTCATTTGTACCTATAGAAAATTTAGATTTAGCTGCAAACCGATCCAACTGCGTGCTCAATTGTGCCAAAATCGAACAACTAGGGCTAGGTCTACCACATATAGATGACAGTTTAGAGGATCGAATAGCATATATGTGCAAAAAATTCTTGTTCAAGACCGGTTTGACCAATCCTAGGCTAGGTGTACAGGTGAAATAACGTGTGATGAGACCTGGAGACATATATGCCTGTACTAAAGGTACATATATTGGCTCGAATTTAGTCTTTATGGAAAGTCATGATGATGAGTGCGGTTTTTTGAACCTTCCAGACATGGTCAACATGAAAATATCAACAGCTGATGTAAAATCCGGACTAGATTCTGGTGTTTTAGAGTTGCTAGAATCGTTACCAGACGATATAATACATATTTGTGAGAAACAATATGAAAAAAACTCTAATTCTCGACAGTAACAACTTACTTTACCGGATATTTTTTATGAACCGTGCACGAGGTACGGACGTCAATACTTTATTAGTATTTTTGAGATGTGTCCGGGCATATGTTGACATGTTAGATGGTGTTGATGATATAATAGCGGTATGGGACAGCAAGCTCGATAGAAAAACAAAAAATTTCCGCAAATTAGCCACCGATACTGATTACAAAGGCACCAGAGACAACAAATCTCTAGCGGAAGCGCATGTGATGGACGAGCAGATACAACAAGCAGTTGAATCATTAGGTGGTATCAACATGTTCCCTGTTGTTATGGAAGCAGATGATGTTATAGCGTGGTTAACTCACAATATAAAAGATAGCTCATGCACAGTGGTGACTGTTGATCAGGATATGTATCAGCTTGTAAATGAAAACGTAAGTGTGTACAGCCCCATAAAAAAAATAACCGTGAATAATCACAATTTTAATGATGTGGTGGGTGTGGATATTGACAATTTTCTATCATACAAAGCGCTAGTTGGAGACAAATCAGACAACATACCAGGTCTACCACGCGTGGGTAAGAAAACTGCATTAAAATACATCGAATCTGGGGTGCAAGAGTCATTAGATAATTTAGACACCTCAGCCAAAGAGATTTATGACAGAAACATAATGTTAATGGATCTATCATACGGATACACTCACCATTCCGGTGAAACAGACTCATATCAGGAGCAATTCACTAAAAACAAAAGTTCGACCCCGGATAAAGATAAATTGAAACAGATATGCGTGCACAATGCTATATACAACCTAGCTAATGACATTGACAACTGGTTCAGTATATTTGAAACATCAAATAGTTCGACACATAACGTGATAAATCTAATAGAATCGCTAAATATAGGTAAATGAACAATAAAATAAAATATGTAGACAAGGTTGAACCAGTTATTATTGCATCTCCGTACGATGGTCAGCCAGTAAAACCTAAACTACAAACTAAGGTGATGAACGGTCTACAGATAACCGAAGCTCATTGGTATTGCCCGTCAACCGGACGGTTCATTCGCAAAGGTACTGTAGAGATAAAAGAAATTAAAAAATAATTGTATTTGACTTACAACCGTTTATATTTTACAATAATTCATGGTGACATTACCAGATGAATATGTAATTACAAAATTTTGCCAATATAGTGGTTACCCGAAACATAACAAACGAGCCAATACTTGGGCTGGTGGATGCCCTATATGTAGAGAAGGTTCAAGTTGGGGCAAGAAACGAAGATTATATTACAAATTAGATAAAAACTATATATTTTGTTTCAACTGTGGGTGGAAAGGCTCCACTTTAGACTTTGTGAAGCATGTTACCGGGCTAACCTTTCAAGAGATAGTGGCGGAGTCGTCTAATTTTGACACAAACAACATCACCGAAATCACGACCAACAAGCCACCGGTAAAACAAA
>Ga0228665_1000251_pt1 | contig 10203 bp, 7 predicted proteins | sample 79DmetaG_FD_182741 | JGI IMG/M metagenome (GOLD analysis project Ga0228665, IMG submission 182741) | Seawater microbial communities from Monterey Bay, California, United States - 79D | ecosystem: Environmental > Aquatic > Marine > Coastal | place: USA: California | collected 2016-11-07
AGATCATAAATAGCTTCATTAAACCCTTTTTCTACAGTTGTAGAAATCGAGTTGATTCTTGTTTTTTCATAAAAGATATCAAGGGTTATTTTTTTAGTTGAATTTGCATACAAAGGAATCTTTAATATAGGGGTCTTAACCTCCAGCCACTTGCTCCAAGAGCTCCCCCATGAGCTGCTTTTTTTGACAGATTTTATCTTAAAAAGATGAATGGGTTTTTTTGCCAATGTGTCTGAAAATAATTGTAGTGAACCAATATTAGCTTTGTACAAACTACGTCCGTGTGTGCCAATAATTAATTCTTTTGCCGAAGGCTGAATAACCAAATCATGGACTGCAACATTTGGCAAGTTTTTACTAAATGCTTCCCATGATTTTCCTCGATTAAAAGAAATATACAGCCCATTATCTGTTCCTACATATAGGATATTTTCGTTTTCAGAATCTTCTTTAATGACATTGACTGGTGAGGTTGGGATAGGGCTGCCAATATTTTTCCAAGTGCTTCCGAAATCATCAGAAACATAAATATAAGGTTTAAAGTCATCGAATCTATAACCATTTAAAGTTGCATAAACTCGTTCTTTTTTAAATTTTGACGCAATGATTCTAGAAACCCATAAATTTTGGGGTAATGTATTGGAAATTTGCTTCCAACTTCCTCCGCCATTTTTGGTCACGTTTATCAAACCATCGTCAGAGCCAACATATATTAATCCAAATTGAAAAGGGCTTTCAGAGATCGATGTTATTGTTCCGTATGCAACATTTCCTTTTTTTCCACCATGGGTCAGATCTTCTGAAATAGTTTCCCAATCATCCCCTCTATTTAAAGATCTGTGTAATTTATTTCCGCCAAAATATAAAATATCTTGGTTGTGTTTAGATAAATGAATAGGTGTCTGCCAGTTAAATCTATAAGGGGTTTCTCCCAAAGGATGTTTGGGTTGAATGTATGTTTTTTCTGCGGTTGCTCTATCCAGTCTATAATAATTTCCAAATTGGTATCCTGTGTAGACAATATTAGGGTTTCTGTCATCTACTTGAACATGCATTCCGTCACCTCCCATAATTGATTGGTAGGGATTTTTACCCGACTGCTGCCAAGATTTATCAATTTTGGCATTGTTAGGAGCAATCCAGACACCGTTGTCTTGGAGGCCTCCATATACATGATAGTTTTTTTGATTGTCTGCGTATACTGAGTAGAATTGTCCAACAGCAGGTTGGTTTAGCTTCATCCAGTTTTTTCCATCATCATAAGAGATGTTAATTCCACCGTCATTTCCGTCAATTAAATGCCCTTTTTTGTTTGGATTTACCCATAATGTTTGATGATCTGAATGAACATTTTCTCTACTGATAGAGGTGAAATTTTTACCTCCATCTTTCGATTTTAAAATAGGAACTCCTAAAATATATATGGCATTTTCATCTTGTAAATCAACTCTAATTTCTCCAAAATAATAGCCGTATGAAAAATAAACATCGTCTAAATATTCTTTATGTGTTTTTTCCCATGAAACCCCTCCATTGGAGGTTTTAAAAACCTCTGCGCCAATCACAGGAGTTTCAAATAATAACGAATTTGCATCCTCTAAATATTTTGCTAAATCTAGCGGCTTTACAGCACCAGACCGAACCATTTGTTTTATGTTTTCAGCACGATATTTTTCCTGAAATCCGTTTGTTTTTAGATAGGTGTTTAATTTCTTATCGGTTAGGCTTAAAAAGTGTTCTATGGACATGTTTTTAAAATCTTCTTTTGTCAATGTATTTGAAGCACTTTTTTTCTTTTCATTTTTTCTTCTAAATTGGTTGTCATGAAAAGCATATACGATATTTTCGTTAAAAACAGCCAGACCAATTCTACCCACTCCATTTCCTATTGGGATCCCACTGTTGTCTGAAATTTTTATCCAAGAATCTCCTCCATCGATACTTTTGTATATGCTAGAGTTTTTACCATCACCATCGAAATTCCACGCTTTACGATTTCTTTCCCATGAAGATGCATACATGATATTAAAATTCTCAGGAGCAAAAGCAATATCAATAATCCCAGTATTTTTATTTATAAATAATTTTTTAGACCAAGTTTTACCACCATCAATTGTTTTAAAGATACCTCTTTGGTCATTTGATGAATATAAATGACCAATGACCCCGACAACAACTTCATTGGGGTTATTAGGATTGATTAGAATTCTACTGATGTGGTGAGAATCTGTTAAACCCACATTGCTCCAAGTCTTTCCTCTGTTCGAAGATTTTAAAACTCCTATTCCGGCATAAGAGGAGCGAGAAGAGTTTTTCTCTCCGGTACCTATCCATATCGTTTCTGTATTCCAATCTACTGCAATATCTCCAATATTTTGTGTAGGGCTGTTGTCTAGGATTGGGGTAAAAGTTGTTCCGTTATTGTTGGTATACCATAAGCCACCAGATGCGTACCCAACATAGAACTCAGTTGGATTATTCGGGTTGACAGCAATGTCGGCTACGCGGCCACTCATTATAGTTGGCCCAATGTTTGCAAACGCTATATTTTTAACTAAAGAAGAATTTATCATTTGAGACTTTTTGTTTAAAGACTCTTTGATTGTAGCAGAATTTGTTGCGGTTTGTGCAATTATAATTGCTGAAAAAAAGCTGCATAAAAAAGTGAAAACAAATTTCATAAGAGAGATTAGATTGGTTCGATGAGATGAAATTACCACTTGTAACGCCAAAAAAAAAATTTTACCATAAAAATGACTTTAAAACTTTTGTAAATACTCAACTTAAAAGAATGTATATTTGTTGTTAGAAACCGCTACAGAAAGCAAGTTTCTTAAAAGAACTTTATGACATTTTCAGATTTAGGTTTGTCCAGTGCTTTAGTAAAAGCTGTAGATGAAAAAGGATATACCAAACCATCACCCATTCAAGAAAAAGCAATTCCTCACATACTCAACCGTAAAGATATTTTAGCTTCTGCTCAAACAGGAACTGGAAAAACAGCGGGTTTTACCTTGCCTGTTTTACAGTATTTATCAGAAACAAAACATATAAAATATAGACCTTTACGGGCCTTAGTTTTAACGCCTACAAGAGAGTTAGCAGCCCAGGTTTATGATAATATTAGAGAATATAGCAAGTATGTAAATGTCAAATCTGCTGTTATTTTTGGTGGAGTTAATGCGAAACCACAAATTGCCACTTTAAAAAAAGGAGTTGATATTTTGGTAGCAACTCCTGGTAGGTTATTGGATTTACACGATCGAAAAGCATTGTCTTTTAAAAGAATAGATGTTTTAATTCTAGATGAAGCTGATAGAATGTTAGACATGGGTTTTGTCAGAGATATTAATAAAATAATTAGTTTTATGCCTGAAAAACGTCAAAATTTGATGTTTTCAGCTACTTTTTCTAACGACATAAAAAAATTAGCCTCTGGAATTTTAAAAAATCCTGTTTCTGTAGCAACAGCGCCACAAAATTCAACGGCAAAAAAAGTAACTCACAAGGTTTATAAAGTTGATAAAAAGAAAAAAACAGCATTCACCATTAAGTTAGTAAAAGAGAATAATTGGAACCAAGTTTTAATTTTTACGAGAACAAAACACGGAGCCAACAAACTGACTAAAAAATTGATTCAAGCAGGAGTTTCTTCAGCAGCAATTCATGGAAATAAAAGTCAAGGAGCAAGAACCAAGGCTCTTAAAAACTTTAAAGATAATTCTATCAAAATTTTAGTAGCCACTGATATTGCAGCTCGGGGGTTAGACATCCCTTTATTACCCTATGTTATTAATTTTGAACTGCCAAATGTACCTGAAGATTATGTCCACAGAATTGGTAGGACGGGAAGAGCTGGAGCAGCAGGAGAAGCCATCTCTTTAGTGTGTAGTGAAGAAAGTGAATATCAAAGTGAAATAGAAAAGTTATTAAAAGAGAAATTAAACTCTACAATTGTTGCAGGTTTTGAGCCAACAGATACCGCACCTCCAAAAAGAGCCGCTTCTCAAAGCAAAGGCTCTTTTTCTAAGAAAAATAAATCGAGAAATTCAAATTCATCTAGAGGAAGTAAATCAAAAAGACCGCCGCATTCTCATAACAATAAATCAGCAGTTACTTCTCATGGGAGTGGAAGATCGGGAAGAGTAAAAAAGAAACGGTATTAAATAATAACTGAGTGATTTTGTGGCAATAGAAATATTGCTACCTTTGATTTTAAAACTTAGATAGATATGAAATATCAGCCTATAAACTCAGCACTCTTTGTAAAGAATCGAAAAAATTTTGTTGGAAACATGAAGCCAAATAGCTTGGCTATTTTTAATTCTAATGATATATATCCAATAAGTGCAGATAGTACCATGCCTTTTCAGCAACATAGAGATATTTTTTATTTATCGGGAGTAGACCAAGAGGAAAGTATTTTAATGTTGTTTCCAGACTGTCCAAATGAACACTTAAGAGAAGTGTTATTCTTAAAGGAAACAAGTGAGCATATTGCCGTATGGGAGGGTGAAAAACTAACCAAAGAGGCTGCTTTTGAAACTGCGGGTATTCGAACCGTTTATTGGTTGCAAGATCTAGAAAAAATCTTGTTTGAAATGACATCCTATTGCGATACTTTTTATATCAATACGAACGAACATTACAGAGCAAATACTGAGACTGAAACGCGAGAAGATCGTTTTACAAAATGGTTACTGGCAAAATATCCTGCGCATGCTGTTGCAAAAAGCAACCCTATTTTACAGGCATTACGATCGGTAAAAGATCCAATTGAAATAGAGCTAATGCAACAAGCTTGTGATATAACAGAGAAAGGGTTTCGAAGAATTTTAAACTTTATTAAACCGACTGTTTGGGAATATGAAATTGAGGCAGAATTAATTCATGAATTTGTAAAAAATCGCTCCAAAGGATTCGCATATACTCCAATAATTGCTTCAGGAAATAACGCAAACGTATTGCATTATATAGAAAATAATCAACAATGCAAAGCAGGCGATTTGATTTTGTTAGATGTGGCTGCTGAATATGCAAATTATGCCTCCGACTTGACGAGGACGGTCCCTATTTCGGGTAAATTTTCTGACAGACAAAAAGCCGTTTACAATGCTGTAAATCGGGTAAAGAAAGAAGCTACAAAAATGCTACTTCCAGGAACCATATGGAAAGAATATCATGTGGAGGTCGGAAAAGTAATGACTTCAGAATTGCTTAAATTAGGGCTGTTAGATAAAGCTGACATTCAAAATGAAGACAAAAATTGGCCTGCATATAAAAAATATTTCATGCACGGTACTTCTCATCACATAGGTTTAGACACTCATGATTATGGATTATTACATGAACCAATGAAAGCGAATAATGTATTTACTGTGGAGCCAGGGATTTATCTACCTAAAGAAGGTTTTGGAATTCGTTTAGAGGATGACGTGGTCATACAAGAAAACGGGGCTCCTTTTAATTTGATGAGAAATATCCCAATCGAAGCCGATGAAATTGAAGAGATTATGCTAGGATAAATTTCTTAATGGAATAAAGAGGAACTTGTAGTCTCTTTTATGTGAGGGAATGAATGAATTTAATGGTCTGATTGTTAAATATTTCTGGCTGTTCTACATTGACCACATGGCCACAATTATCAACGACAAAAAGAGAAGAGGTAATGTGTTTTGCAACGATGTTTTTTATAGAGGGTAAAAACAAATGATCTTCAGAACCCATTAAATACAGTGTTGGAATTTTAATGTCTTTTGCTCTAAAAAAACGTAATAGCGGATTTATTTCTGCAGTTAGTTTGAACCAGCGAATAAATTCTTTTTGATACAATTTCTTAGCTTCATTCACAAATAATAATCGAGATTGCTTATGATTTTTCTTTGGCATAATAATGAAAGCAAAAAGTTTATAGAGCATCATGTAAGGGACTACCGATTTAAATATATTTCCAACTTTCATTAAAATTTGGGAGCGGAAGTTTAATTTAATAATTGCGCCACCCATGGTCATGCTTTGTACTAGTGCTGGTTTTTTTTCTGCTAAATTTCGAATGAGAATTGTTCCCAGAGAAATCCCTATAAAATGGGATTTTTTTATTTGTAAATGATCAATTACTTCTACAATATCATTGGTTATAGCGTCAAAAGTATATTTTGGATTGAACGAGTCTTTTAAGGTTGGCTTGCTCTCTCCATGACCACGCAAATCAAGAATAAGTACATTAAAATGTTTTTTGAAATCACGTATTTGTTTGAACCAAATAGAGCTGCTGCCTCCTGCTCCATGAACAAAAGTTACCCAATTCTTTGAAGAGGTATGTTGGTATAAATAATAGTTTAGCAAAACAACATTTTTAAAAAATAAAAACAAAAATAACCTATTTAATTCTTATGAACGTAAAAAACTTGTGGATCAGTTTTAAAAAGAGGCTGTCTTTTTTGATTTTCTTATAATTTATTTTCAAAATATAGTTAGTACTTTGTGTTGTTTTAGAGTATTAAAAACGAATCAAATAGTATCTTTGTTTCAATGGTTTTAAATTATAAAAACGCTTCTATTTTTTACACAGACACAGGCAAAGGAACTACCATTGTTTTATTACATGGTTTTTTAGAAAATGCTTCTATGTGGAATGAAATTGCTTCAGAACTTTCTAAAAGGAATAGGGTGGTTACCATTGATTTATTGGGGCACGGAAGCTCAGATTGTTTGGGGTATGTCCATTCTATGGAGTTGTTTGCGGAAGCTTTGGAAGCTGTATTAAAGCAGTTGAGAATTCGAAGATGCATATTGGTTGGTCATTCATTGGGAGGCTATGTAGCGTTGTCATTTGCAGAGAGAAACCCACAAAAAGTAAAAGGGTTGTGTTTGTTGAATTCAACTTCTAATGAAGACAGTCACGAACGAAAACAGCTGAGAACCAGAGCCAATGCAATGATTCAGAAGAACTTTACAAACTTGGTTAGAATGTCATTTACAAATTTATTTAGTGAAACAACTAGGGAAAAGTACGTTGATCAAATAAACAGGGCTTTAAACGAAGCACTACAGACCTCTGTTCAGGGCTATGTTGCAGGACAAGAAGGCATGAAATTACGTCCAAACAGAAATCATGTTTTGGCTGAAAATAATTTCAAAAAAATGATTATTATCGGGAAAAAAGATCCTGTTTTGGAGGTTCAAAAATTGACAGAAGAAGCTGAAAACACGAATTCAAAACTAATTGTTTTTCCTGATGGACACATGAGTCACATAGAAAATACAGAAGCATTAATTAGTGTTTTGAAAGATTTTGCGAAAAGTTGTTAAGTTTTGTTATCAAAGCAATAAATTCTCACAAAACAATTGAAGAAATGATTATTTCAAGCAGTTCTTTATGTTATAAATATTGTTGTGATTATTCAACATTTAATAGATAATATGTCTTTTTCCCCCGTTGTAATAATACATACTTGTTTGCAATCAAATCTGCTTTTGAAATGGTAAAATCTGCGGTAACCTTTTCTTTATTCACAGAAATTGCATTTTCTTTTAAAGCTCTCCTTGCCTCTCCATTTGAATTTAAAAAATTAGTTTTTGCCGCTAGTGCACCGATCATATCTAAGCCATTTTCAATGTCATTTAAAGAAATTGTAGCTTGTGGAACCCCATCAAAAACATCTAAAAAAGTTTGTTCATCTAAAGCTTTTAAGTCAGAAGCTACCGATTTCCCAAACAATATATTAGACGCTTTTATCGCATTATCGTATGCCTCTTTTCCGTGAACTAATAATGTGACTTCTTCTCCAATCTTCTTTTGTAATACTCGCAAGTGAGGCGCTTCGTTATGTTCTGAAATTAAAGTATTGATTTCTTTCTGATCAAGAAATGTAAAGATTTTAATATATTTTTCAGCATCTTTATCAGAGGCATTTAACCAATACTGGTAAAATTTATAAGGAGAGGTTCTTTTTGCGTCTAACCAAACATTTCCACCTTCTGATTTTCCAAATTTTGAACCGTCAGATTTTGTAATTAAGGGACAGGTAATTGCATACCCTTTTCCACCACCAATTCTTCTAATCAGTTCTGTTCCAGTTGTGATATTTCCCCATTGATCAGAACCTCCCATTTGAATAGAAACCTTGTTTTTTTGAAACAAATGCAAGAAATCGTAACCTTGAACTAATTGATAAGTAAACTCTGTAAATGACATCCCGTCTTTTGATTCAGAACTAATCCTATTTTTAACAGAATCTTTTGCCATCATGTAATTTACAGTAATGTGTTTCCCGACATCACGTATAAACTCTAGGAAAGAAAAATTCTTCATCCAATCGTAGTTATTTACCAATACTGCAGCATTTTCTGTGTTAGAAGTGAAATCTAGAAAGTGGCTTAATTGCTTTTTAATGGCTTCCTGATTGTGGCGTAAAGTTGGTTCGTCCAATAAATTGCGTTCAGAAGATTTTCCTGAAGGATCGCCAATCATACCTGTTGCACCCCCTACCAAAGCAATAGGTTTGTGACCACATCTTTGAAAATGGGCTAACAACATGATAGGGACTAAGTTTCCGATGTGTAAAGAATCTGAAGTAGGGTCAAAACCTATATAGGCACTTCTCATTTTTTCTAACAAGTGTTCCTCAGTTGTTGGCATATGATCATGCAACATCCCCCTCCATTTTAATTCTTCAATAAAATTCTTCATTGTATACAGTTTATCAAACAACAAATATAAGTTTATCGAGTAAAATATACTAAATTCGTGGTATGATTTTAGTTACTGGAGCTACCGGGTTTGTCGGGGCTCATTTATTGTGTCAATTGGTCCAAACGAATGAGCCTGTGCGAGCAATTTATCGTTCAGAAAATACGATTGAAAACGTTCGGGAAGTTTTTTCTTTATATGGCTTAAATGCTTCACTAATTGCTAAGATAGAGTGGTTTAAGGCAGATATTACCGATGTTCCTTCTATGATCCCCGCTTTTTTAGGCGTTAAAAAAGTATATCATTGCGCGGCTTTTATTTCTTTTAATCCAAAAGATTATAGAGCAATGCGAAAAGTAAATATTCACGGAACAGCCATCATCGTAAATCTTTCTATTGATGCAAAAGTTGATAAAATCTGTTTTGTTAGCTCTATAGCGTCTATTGGAAACTCTGTTAATGAAGGGTTGTTAACAGAAGAAAATCAATGGAATCCACAAGAGGATAACAGCGGGTATTCAATTACTAAATTTGGTGCTGAAATGGAAGTATGGCGAGCTAGTCAGGAGGGAGTTGATGTGGTGATTGTCAATCCAGGGGTTATTCTTGGAGGTGGTTTTTGGAATTCTGGTTCAGGAAAATTATTTACAAAAGTTTTTAATGGGTTTAAATATTACACAGAGGGAATCACAGGTTTTGTAGGAGTTACAGATGTTGTAAAAACAATGGTTCAACTTACAAATTCGACTATTAAAAATGAGCGATTTATTTTAGTTTCTGAAAACAAATCGTACAAAGAAGTTCTCTTTTTAATTGCGGATGCGCTTGATAAAAAACGCCCTCATAAAAAAGTTTATCGATGGCAAATGGAATTTTTGTGGAGAATTTCTAGCTTTTTATCGATCATCACAAGAAAAGAGCCCTTGCTTAGCAAGTATGCAGCAAAATCAGCAAACAGTACTTCTTTGTATACGTCAAAAAAAATCAAAGAAACCCTTTCTTTAAAATTTCAAACAATCGAAGAGGTTGTTAAAGATGTTTCAGAAAATTACCCTACCGCTGTTTCTTAGAAATTAGGGCATCTTTACGCTGTTTGTTTAATGTATTCAAAGAGTCTTTTTTAATCGAGTCTGATGCTGCTTTTAATTTACTGAGGGTTTTTTTTCTTTTTTCGAGAGTTGTCTTCGCATTGGAAAATATTTCCTCATAGACATCTATGTTTGTCATATAGTAATAATTACTATTTTGAAAACGACTGCTATCAATGTTATAAACCTCATAAACAAAAGGCATGTAATTAATTTTTGTTTGTTTGTTTTTATTTTTTGTGAATTTGGCAGAAGAGGCAATCATCATATCTTGAATCAAAAGACTCATAGTGTCTCTTGGGATGAGGTCTTTTGGTTTTTCAAAAATGGTATTACTAGTGCATGAAAATATCAAAAATAAGATAAATGTGTAATGAGTATTTTTCATTTTATCTATTAAAGGTTAGTCTTTTCCCTTTTGTT
>Ga0228665_1000259_pt1 | contig 10013 bp, 8 predicted proteins | sample 79DmetaG_FD_182741 | JGI IMG/M metagenome (GOLD analysis project Ga0228665, IMG submission 182741) | Seawater microbial communities from Monterey Bay, California, United States - 79D | ecosystem: Environmental > Aquatic > Marine > Coastal | place: USA: California | collected 2016-11-07
GCAATCACAAGCTTAGTTAATGAAATTATTGATATTGCTCATTCTAAAAATAAAAAAGTAACTGCTGCTGTTTTTCCTTTTCCTGAGATGTCAAGACAAATGGTTAGACAAGCATGGAATGATTGGAATTTGGACTCTGCATACCCTATGTTATACAATAATTTTTATAGAGAAAATATCAATTGGATTGGATTTGCAACTAAACAAGGTGTAAGTGATGTAGACTTCCCAATTCACTCAGGACTTTATACTGGAGCATTAAAGAATCCTGGAGATTTTGAAAAAGCTTATAATATTTCTAAAGAAAATGGAGCCAGCGGTATTTCTATATTTACAGCAGATGGACTAAATGATGAACAGAAGTCATTTCTTGTTAACTTAAAAAATTTAAACAAATAATAATTTTATGAAAAAATTATTAGTATTAATTTTTATAATTCCTTTAATATCGTTTAGTCAAAATAAAAATAATTATTCATACCTAGCTCTTGGAGATAGTTATACAATTGGAGAAAGCGTTAAAGAATCTGAAAGATGGCCCGTACAATTATCTAATTCGTTAAAAAATAAATTAAACAAGCCGATTATCATTGCCAAATCTGGTTGGACTACTGACCAATTAATCGACACTCTAAACAAAATAAAATTTAATAAAAAATTTGACTTTGTATCATTACTAATTGGAGTTAATAATCAATATAGGGGAAGAAGTATTGATAAATTTAAACAAGATTTCATCTTACTTTTAAATAAATCTATTATATATGCTAATGACAAAAAGGAAAGAGTTATTGTTGTCTCAATTCCTGATTGGGGAGTAACTCCGTTTGCAAAAGACAGAAACAGATCTATAATTACTAATGAAATTAATGCATTCAACAAGGTGATTCATGATGAATGTAAAAAAAATAATATTACATTTTTTAATGTGACTGATATGTCAAGAAAGGCTTTAAATGATAATTCATTAATAGCTGAGGATGGATTACATCCAAGCAGAAAAATGTACAAGCAATGGGTTAAAATCATAAAACCTTACTTTAAAAAGTTTTAAAAATGGATTTAAAAAAAATTGCAATTGAAAAAGACAATACAGATAATTTAAAAACTTTTAAATCAAAGTTTATAAATAACCCAAATGAAATATATCTAGACGGAAATTCTCTAGGAAAACTTCCTGTTGAAAGTATTAAAAATTTAAATGAAGTAATTAATAATCAATGGGGAGTAAATTTAATTCGTAGCTGGAATGACAATTGGTTAAAATTATCCGAAAAAACTTCTTTTAAAATGTCAAAACTAATTAACTCGGATAATGAAGAAGTTTTAGTAGGAGAATCAACATCAGTAAATCTTTACAAGATTTTATATTCTCTGTTAAATAGTTGTCAATTTAAAAAGAACCTAGTAACCGACTGTTTAAATTTTCCAAGTGATATTTACATTATTGAAGGGTTAAAAGAGTACACAGAAAAAAAAGAAATTACAGTTATAAATTATGGTAACAATTTAAGCTGTAACATTAATATTTTAAAAAAATCAATTAAAGAAAATCCTGGAATATACTGTTTAAGTCTTGTAACCTATAAAAGTTCTTTTCTTTATCCAATTAAAGAATTAAATGAATTTGCTGAAAAAAATAAAAGTATAATTGTTTGGGATTGTAGTCATGCAATTGGAGTTATAGACATTGATGTTAAAGCGTCTAAAACAAAAGCTGCTATTGGTTGTACTTATAAATTTTTAAATGGTGGTCCAGGCTCCCCTTCTTTTTTATATGTATCTAATAATTTATTGAGTCATATGCAAAATCCTGTAAAAGGATGGTTTGGACATTTAAAACCTTTTGATTTTGAAAATAAATATGAACCTGCTAAAAATATAAATAAATTCAAAGCAGGCACACCTGCTGTACTTTCACTAGTTCCCGTCAATAACGGACTAGACCTTGTACTTGAAGCAGGAATAAAAAATATTAGAAATAAAAGTATTGAATTAGGCGAATATTTAATAAAAATCATAAATATTGAGCTAAATAAATTTGATGTAAAAATAACATCACCAATTGAATCAAAATCTAGAGGTTCACATATTACAATTCAACATAAAGATGCTTGGAAGATTTGCAAACTCCTTGTTAAAGGTGAGAAAAATAGAAAAAAAATAATTCCTGATTTTCGACCAGAAAACAACATTAGATTAGGCTATTCTCCTCTTTATGTGAGTTTTATTGATCTTTATGAAACTGTTATAACTATTAAAGAAATTTTAGAAAACAAAGAATACTTAAAAATCGATGACAGTAAATCTGAAGTTACCTAAAAACTAATCTAAACAAAGTTCAGTTGTTTTAAAACCAAGATTTTTATATTCACTATGAATTGTTTTAAGCAAAGAATATTCAGAAAAAGAATCTTGACCTAACTCCCATATCATAATTCCAGAAACTTGCTCTCCAGCAAGCTTTACTTTTGATTTAATTGTTGGTCTACCGTTATAAAATTTAGATCCAACATTGTCTAGTTCAGAATAAGAACTGTTTAAAGAAACCATTTGTCCAAAAGTGAAAGATGTAACATTTGAAGAATTCGTAAAATCATATCCATAAAAAGGCACACCTAAGGTTAATTTTGAACCTGAAATACCGACAGTATTTTTCCAATAATTTATTGATTTAATAGCATTATCATATGAGCTATGCTGGCCTGATGCGGTAGGATTCCATGGGCCAGTAAAATCATAAACCATAAGGTTAATAAAATCGAAAGTTTCTAAAGCTTCATTAGTTATATTATTAAATCTGGTTGTTCCAGGGAATGCTGCTGTCATTCCTTTTCCTTTACTTGTCAATGCACTTTTTAATTCTATAACAAAATCACTGTAACCCTGAGTAACAGCTTCCCATTCCAAATCGACATCAACTCCATCAAGATTATTATCAATTACAAAGGAAATAATCTTATTTACAAGTACTGATCTATCTTGAGAGTTAGTAAGAAAATTCTTCCATCTTTCTAATGCTTCAGACCCAATGCCACCTCCTGCCAAAGAAATATAGATTTTAATTTCATTGTTCTTAGATTTAGCTGTCGATATTATATTTTGTAAGGTAATTCCAGACGAGTTATTAGGAAGCATGATAGTACCATCAGATTCGGGATTAGCAAACGCTATATTTAAATGGGTGAGTTTACAATATTCAATTTTATCATTTTGTGAAAACCTATACCATGGTAAGTATCCAATAACTTTTGCACTTGCATTTGGGTTAACAATAATTTCTTCTTCAAAAGAGTCATCTTTTGAACAGGATACAAAAACTATAATACACAAAAAAAGTAAACGTTTATACATTTTGATTAGTTGATTTATTATTTAAATATATAGCTAAAAAATATACTATTGGAGTCATTAGCACCCAAGTTAATTGAGATTGAAAAGTTACAGGTCTTCCATAGATTTCAAAAAGAGTGGGATTGTAATACGAACCCAATGGCATTAAAGGACCCCATGACAAATCTCCACTTACACCTAATTGCAAATGATATATAAATACTTCAACATAAATATTTTGCCCTACAAACCAAAAAAGAAAAACAAAAAAAACAGACCAATTCCACTTTTCAAATGGATTGATAGTTTTGTTAAATATTTTCTTAACTAAAAATAATCCAATCCATACAATAAAAACATCTCCTAGTGAATTTAAAACCCAATTTAAATCTTGAGGAATAGCACAATTTAAAGCATCAGATCGTCTTTCGCTCACTGGAAGACCATCAAAAAGACCGTAGGTTAGCCATAATTCAAATCCAGCTGCACAAATAAAAAAAGTTAAACATAAAATAATAGACGTATTATATCTAATATTTTTTTTAATTAAATAATATAACCCTAAAATAACTGGAGACAAGGCAAAAGCATAAAGTCTAACAACAAGCCAAAGTTCATCATTAGTTAATTCGCACATATTTAATTAGTTATGCTTATAAAGTTAATTTTTTTTTACAAACTTAATTTTTCCCATTTCTTCATAAGAGAATCTAAATCAGATTTTTTCTTTTCATAATTAGAAAAGAAATTATCTCTAGAAATTGTTTTCTCATAATCTTCTTCCAAATCTTTGTCAATAATTGAAATTTCATTTTCTAATCTAGAAATTTTACTCTCAATATTACTGATCTTTTTTTTCAAATCTCTTTCAATTAAGCTGTCAATATTTTTATTCTTTTTTACATTTATTACTTTATCTTTCTTTTCAATTTCTCTAAAATCTTCTATTTTTCTTTGATTTAAGTAAAAATCAATATCACCTAAATATTCTTTAATATTTTGACTTTTAAATTCGTAAACTTTATTAGTTAGATCTTGTAAAAAATCTCTGTCATGTGAAACTAATATTAAAGTTCCGTCAAATTTAACTAGTGCTTGCTTTAAAACACTTTTAGATTTAATATCCAAATGATTAGTCGGTTCATCCATTACTAATACATTAAATGGTTGCAAAAGAAGCTTAGCAAGTGCTAATCTATTTCTTTCACCTCCTGAAAGTACTCTTACATATTTTTCAACATCATCTCCTTTAAATAAAAAAGAACCCAATACGTCTCTAACTTTAGATCTATTTGTTTCATTTGCAGAATCTATCATTGTTTGCAAAACAGTTTTAGAACCATCTAAATATTCAGCTTGATTTTGAGCAAAATATCCAATTTGAACATTGTGACCTAGTTTTGAATTTCCTGAAGATGGAGTTAATTCACCAACCATAATTTTTGCTAATGTAGATTTACCTTGTCCATTTTGTCCAACGAATGCAATTTTACTTTTTCTTTCAATAAGTAAATTCACATCAGACAGTACATTATTATCATCATAACTTTTTGATAAATTTTCAATTTCAGCAACAACTTTCCCTGGATTTATTGAAATATTAAAATTTAATTTCATGACACTATTGTCGTCTTGATCGACTTCAATTCTATCAATTTTTTCAATCTTCTTCATAAGGGATTGAGCCATTGAAGCTTTTGATGCTTTTGCTTTAAATTTTTGAATTAACTTTTCAGTGTGTTGAATGTGTTTTTCTTGATTTTTTTGAGCACTAATTTGTTGAGACTTTATTTCTTCTCTTAAAACTAAGTATTTTGAATAAGGTTTATTAAAATCATATATTCTTCCTAGAGAAATATCTATAGTTCTATTAGTCACATTATTCAAAAACATTTTATCATGCGAAACTATAACCACTGCTCCTAAAAAAGATTTAAGAAAGTTTTCAAGCCATATTATTGACTCAATATCCAAGTGGTTTGTAGGTTCATCCAATAATAATAAATCATTACTTTGAAGAAGTAATTTCGCTAATTCAATTCTCATTCTCCATCCTCCAGAAAAGGTATCTGTACTCTTGTGAAAATCATCTCTTTTAAAACCAAGACCTTGTAATATTTTTTCGGTTTGTCCTTGATAATTATATCCTCCTATCAATTCATACCTATCATTAACATCACTTAAATCATTAATTAGTTCTAAATATGAATCACTTTCATAGTCAGTCCTCTCACTTAGTTGGGTGTTAATTTCATTTTGTCTTTCTTCAAGTATTTTAATTTCACTAAAAGCTTGATAGGCTTCCTCTAGAACAGTCCGACCTTTGTCAAAATCAATGTCTTGTTTAAGAAATCCTATTTTTAAATCTTTCTCGTAGGCAATAGAACCTGAATCCATCTCAGTCTCTTTGGATAAAAGTTTTAACAAGGTTGATTTTCCTGCTCCATTTTTTCCAATCAAACCTACCCTATCGCCTGATATTAATTTAAATGAAATTTCTTTAAACAAATATTCACCGGAAAAGGAAACAGATAGGTTGTGTATGTTTAGCATCAACTAAAATTTCTGGCAAATGTAAATAATTATATCAATGATGTTTTAAGAGTTTATCAAAACTATTTGAACTTTTCATTAACTCATTATATTCAAGAATATTTGTTCCTGAATTTGAATTAATAACTTGATATATCATTGCTTTCGAAATATTGATCGCCGAAATACTTTTGTACTTTGAAAATCTTCCAAAAAGAAGTTTATCTATTAAAGAAAATAAAATTTTTCCGATTTTTTCACCAACTCTACTTTCATTTCTTTTTCCTAAAATTATACCTGGTTTTACAATACTTAAATGATTTAATGAAATTTTAGAAATATCTCTTTCAATTAAGCCTTTAGTTTTAGGATATAAAAATGTTGAATTAGGATCTGATCCAACTGATGATATTATGGATATACTTTTTATTCCACAATTACTTGCTATCCTTGCCAAATCAATACAATAATGATAATCTACTTTTGTAAAATTTTCAGCACTACCAGCCTTTTTTCTTGTAGTTCCTAATGCAATATACAAATGATCAACACCATTCAATTCACTTTCAATATTTAGATTATCAAAATTAACTACAACGTTTTGAATGTTAGGGTTTGAGTAATTGACTTTTTTTCTGGTTAAAGTAACTACTTTAGGGTAGATTTTTGATAAATTTTCTAATAAATGAGAACCAACTAACCCTGTAGATCCTGCAATACATGGGATATGTTTTTGGTCAATCATTACATAATAAAATTATATAGTAAACCAGCTAAAATTGCTCCAAGAATTGGCCCTAGAACAGGAATCCAGCTGTAAGACCAATCAGCATTTTTATTCTTTCTAGGTAGTAATGAATAAACCAACCTAGGACCGAAATCCCTAGCTGGATTAATGGCAAAACCCGTAGTACCACCAAGTGTCATTCCTATTACCCAAACTAATATACCAACAGGCAGAGCGTCAAGAGCTCCTAAACCAAAATTAACCACTTCACCTTCAATTTTTAAGTTGGGTTCAACTATATAAAATATAGCAAATACTAAAATAAAAGTTGCAATAGCTTCACTAAAGAAATTGTTTTTATAACTTCTGATGGCAGGTCCTGTACAAAAAGAACCTCTTACTGTATTTTCGTCTTTTGTTAGTCTGTAGTGGTCTATATAAACAATATATGCCAACCAACTACCAAACATCGCGGCTACAACTTGAGTAATTAAATATCCGGGGACTAATGACCATGAAAATTTCCCAGCTATTGCCAAACCAATCGTTACGGCTGGATTTAAATGAGCTCCACTAAATTGCCCAGTGATAAAAACAGCAACAAAGACTGATAGTCCCCATGCCATACTTACTAGTATCCAGTTGGAGTTTTCGCTTCCTATTGTGTTTTTTAAACTTGTATTTGCATTTACACCAATTCCCAGTAACATAAGAATTGATGTGCCTATAAATTCAGCTAAAATAGAGTCCATATTATATTTTATTAATATTAGTTAAATTATAAAAAGATTTGAGTTGTTTATCAATCCATACCTTGTCTTTAGAAAGTTCATTTGACATGATTTCAGCAACCATTGGAGCAATTCTTATACTTTCTTTTGTATTTAAAAATAAGCATCTAGAGCGACGTGACATAATATCATCTAAATTTAATGCCATTTCATTTTTAACATAGTGAATTATCATTTCTTTAGACAAGAAAAAATCATCGCTTAAAGATTCTTTTGAAAAATCAATATCGATTAAACCATTTTTAATTTTTAAATCACTAGTCTTACTTTTAACAAATGGTAATTTTGTTTTTTTTAATGCAAGATCTATCACATTTTCGGCCATTCTTCGATATGTTGTCCATTTACCTCCAATAACACTAACCATCCCTGATTTACTCACTATTATTTTATGTTTTCTTGACAAATCTTTGGACTTAGAATTAGAATTATTGGCAACTAATGGTCTTAATCCAACAAATACACTTTTTATATTATCTCTTTTTGGATATAACTCTAGATAATTTTTAACATTTTCTAATATAAAATCAATTTCTTCCTTTGTTGACTCAGGATTAAAAGAAGGATTATCAACAACTGTATCAGTTGTGCCAATAATTACATGATCTTGCCATGGAACAGCAAACAATACTCTACCGTCGGATGTTTTCGGCACAAGTATTCCAAAATTTCCATTTAAAAAACATTTATCAACTACCAAATGAACTCCTTGACTAGGTCTAATTACAGTTTTTAATTTATTAGAATCCAATTCCATAATTGATCTTGAAAAAACTCCAGTTGCATTAATTACATTATCACTATTAATAGAAAAATTACTATTATTTACAGAGTCATGTGCAATCACCCCCTTAATTTTACCATTTTCTTTAATCAATGATTCTACCGACATATAATTGATTAGAACTGCATTATTAATTTCTGATGTTAAAGCAATATCAATTCCGAGTCTTGAATCATCAAATTGGCCATCAAAATAAACAACCCCTCCCTTTAATTTTTGTTTTTCTACATTAGGAACTAATTTAATAGCACTTTCTCGGTTAACTGTTCTAGATTTTTCAAAACTTAAATTACCTGAAATAAAATCATATATTTTTAAACCAAAAAAATAATAAAACTTTAAAAAATAATTATAAACTGGTATTAAAAAACCGACTTGTTTAACCAAGTGAGGTGCATTTTTTATTAAAATATCTCTTTCTTTCAAAGCTTCGTAAACCAGACTAATTTGACCCTTTTCTAAATACCTGACTCCACCATGAATAAGTTTTGTACTTCTCGAGGAAGTTCCCTTGCAAAAGTCAAATTTTTCTAATAATACAACAGAATATCCTCTCGAGGATACGTCCAATGCACAACCAAGTCCAGAAGCGCCACCTCCAATTACTATAAAATCGAATTTTTTATTATTATTTAATAATTTAATATTTGAAGATCTGTTCAATTTTAAAGAACTTTTTTAATTCTATTTTCCCAATTAGAAATAATTTTTTTGTCATACTCTTGTATTTTAGGATGAAAATTCTTTTCAACATCCCAAATATTTTTTATCTCATCAACTGAACTCCAAAAGCCTGTTGCCAGCCCAGCAAAGAAAGCAACACCTAAAGCGGTTGTTTCTGTAATTTTTGGTCTAATTACTTGGGCTTGCAGTAAGTTAGCTTGAATTTGCATTAGAAGATTATTATTACTTGCTCCTCCATCTACTTTTAATTTATCAAAAGTAGTTCCTGAATCTTTTTGCATTTCAATTATAATCTCTCTTGATCTCAATGCTATGGCTTCAAGTGCAGCTCTGGCAATATGTCCTTTTTTAGTTCCTCTTGTTATTCCCATTATAGCACCTGTAGCATTTGGGTTCCAATAAGGTGCTCCTAGTCCAGATAAAGCAGAAATAAAAGTAACTCCTCCGTTATTATCTACCGTCTTTGCTAAATCTTCAATTTCTGAAGCATCATTAATAATATTCAATTGATCCCTTAACCATTGAACTATCGCTCCTGCGATAAAAACACTTCCTTCTAGGGCATAAACTGTTTTATCACCAATTTTCCATCCAATTGTAGTCAACATTCTATTATTTGATTTAACTGGCTTTTCTCCGGTATTCATCATGCAAAAACAACCTGTTCCATAGGTGTTTTTAACATCTCCTGGCTCAACACACATTTGACCAAATAATGCAGCTTGTTGGTCACCTGCGATTCCAGAAATAGGAATCTCAAAACCTAAAACATCAAAATCAGTTGTTCCTATTATTTTAGAACTATCATAAACTTTAGCTAACATATTTTTTGGAATTTTTAAAAGAGATAATAACTCATCGTCCCAGTTTAAAGTATGAATATTAAAAAGTAATGTTCTGCTAGCATTTGTGTAATCTGTGGCATGTAGTTTTTTATTTGTTAAGTTCCATATAAGCCATGTATCTATTGTTCCAAACAAAAGATCTCCGTTTTGAGCAGCTTGTCTTATTGATTTGTCTTAATCTAAAATCCATTTAATTTTTGTACCAGAGAAGTAAGCATCCAATAATAATCCAGTTTTGTTATAAAAAGTATTTGCCTTTCCTGAATTATCTAACTCATCGCAAAACGAAGCAGTTCTTCTATCTTGCCAAACAATTG
>Ga0228665_1000264_pt1 | contig 9909 bp, 9 predicted proteins | sample 79DmetaG_FD_182741 | JGI IMG/M metagenome (GOLD analysis project Ga0228665, IMG submission 182741) | Seawater microbial communities from Monterey Bay, California, United States - 79D | ecosystem: Environmental > Aquatic > Marine > Coastal | place: USA: California | collected 2016-11-07
GGGGAATTCGTTATTTGGCCTCCATGGCAGACGTTCAACTGGTTTTTTATTTCTATTGACCCAAACAGTTGAAAACCCAAATTTAGACGCCCCCACAATGTCCCAACCATTCGATGAGACAAATAGAGTCTCTCTTGTTTGATATCCCATTTTTGCGTTAACCAACTCGTAGACCCTTCGATCTGGCTTGAAAACCCCCACCTCTTCTACGGAGACAACGAAATCTAAAAGCTGGTCTATTCCGGTTGATGCGCATGCTGATAATAGCATGTCTGAAGTTCCATTGGACAGGATTGACAACTTAACATCTAGCACGTTTAGCTTTTCCAAAGTCTGGCATACTTCTGGATAAGCTTCACTCGTCCAATATAAGTCTAACAATGTGGCTCGCAGCTTTGGTTGTTGGTCCAAAGCCAACTCTTCCAGAGCAAAGTCTAAGGCTTTGCTAGTTATATCCGAAAAGTCAGAATGGCAGTCTAAAATATTTTGAAGCCAAGTATATTCAATCTGCTTTTTACGCCAAATTTCTGCCAGGTCCATCCAGTCATTCTTTATTAATAAAGTTGATGAAGCCAATGCAGATTTTCTTGCTGCAGCAGTGATATCAAATAGTGTTCCGTAAGCATCAAAAACAATTGATTTATATTGCAATCTAATTCCTCTATTAATGGGTTTTTCAGTCAATCTTTAACAAAACTGCCCCATTTCTGCCCGGCTTCATAACGCGTTCATGAGCTTTTGCGCATTCACTAAAATCATAGATGATGTCGATCGAAGGGACTAAGGCGTTATTCACATACGCATCGTGAAGTACGTTAACAAGTTTTTTTCGAAGGCGCATTGGCATAAGATATACCAACACTAAATTCAATTTTAGACTTTTAAATAAGTATTCTCCGAATGGAAATTGGGGAGTCATGTTCTTACCAGAGCCATAGATAAAAACAGTACCCATGGGACGCATTATCTTTGGTATCATTCCTATATTTTTGCCGAACTCGACTTCTACAGCCAAATCTACTCCTCTGGGAGCGCATTCAAGGACTTTTTGATCGAGCTTATCGTCATTGTAATCTAAAACAAAATCAGCTCCTAAATCCTTCAACCTATTATTTCTGCCTGGTCGAGCAGTAGTGATAACCTTAGCGCCGCGATATTTTGCCAATTGGATTGCAAGATGTCCTACCGCCCCATTGCCACCTGAAATAAATATAGCTTTACCCTCAATTTTAGATTGCGTACATATCAGCTGAGCTGCTGTGAGACCGGGTATACCAAGGCAAGCTCCATGTTCAAATGACATACAGGGTGGCATTTTTACGGCTTGTTCGGCTGGTAAGCAAATATATTCTGCTGCAGTTCCAAATGCACGGTTCCAACCACCATTCCAAATCCATACTCTCTCGTTGCGTCTCTCTGAACTTATATTTTTACCTATCCCAACTATAATTCCTGAACCATCTGAGTGTGGAATTATTGTGTCGTAAGGTGGGCTACTGACCCCTGGACGTCCCCCTGATCTAGCTTTAGCATCAGAAGGATTTACGCCAGAAAAATGGAGCTTCACGAGAACTTCGTTAGCTTTAGGTTCAGGTTTTTCAATGTCTGAGTAAGTAAGTACTGATAATGGAGAGCCGAACGAATTATATGTAACGGCTTTCATCTTGTTTGGTCACTTTATTCTAATTCGTTTTTCAATCTGATGACTACGTTTACGGAAGTTACTCGAGTTCCTACTGGAGCGTCTGGAAGGCGCTTGATCTCTAAATCTTCCAAAGGAGCATCGGTAAGTTTTGCTTCGTCTTCCCAATAAAAGTGTGGATGATCATAGGTTTTGGTATCAAAATAAGATTTTGATCCATCTACAATTATTTCTTGGATCAATCCTGCATCACAAAAAGTTTTAAGGGTGTTATAAACTGTAGCGAGTGATACCGTGTAGCCAGTTTGTTGAACTTTCTCAAATAAGGTTTCAGCAGTAACATGCTTATCTTGACCGTCACCGATAAGAACTTCCGCGAGACATAGTCTTTGACGGGTAGGTCGTAAATTTGCCTCTTGTAGCCAGTTTGTTGCTCTTTGATTTGCTATAGAAACCATGGTTAACCTCTCCAAGTAATATGTTTATACATCTTTTTACATTTAAAGTTCAACGGTATTCTGCTTTAACTGCTTGTTAAGGCTTGATGTGATCTTGCATGCAATGCAAGTGGGGTGTTAATGAATAAATTAATTATAAAGAAAGTAAGAGAAATTATGCCAACTCATCCCACTGAATTTGATAAAGAAGAATTGTTAAAATGCTCCAGAGGGGAACTATTTGGCCCAGGCAATGCACAGTTGCCAGCACCTCCTATGTTAATGATCGATAGGATTACGGAGATAAGCGAGGACAATGGGCCTGATGGAAAAGGCCATGTTGTCGCGGAGTTTGATATTACACCGGACCTCTGGTTTTTTGACTGCCACTTCCCAGAAAACCCTATCATGCCGGGCTGCCTTGGCTTAGATGCATTATGGCAATTGACAGGTTTTAACTTGGGCTGGAGAGGATGGCTGGGTAAGGGGTACGCTCTAGGCGTGGGAGAAGTCAAATTGACTGGCATGGTTCGTCCTGATAGAAAATTACTTACCTACCGGGTAAACTTCTCAAAGGCTATACAAACACGACGTCTAACAATGGGCGTTGCCAATGGACTTGTAGAAGCTGACGGGGAAGTAATATATCAAGTAACTGACATGAAAGTTGCGTTGTCAGAAAACTAAGCTAAAGGATTAAGTTATGCGTCGCGTCGTCGTTACCGGTATAGGTATAGTATCTTCGATAGGTAACAATACCAATGAAGTTTATGAAAGCCTATTGCAGGGCAAGTCAGGGATTACAAAAAATGAAGATATGGCTTCATATGGTTTTCGTAGTCAAGTTGCAGGTAGTATCAAATTGGATGTCAGTGAGCACGTTGAAAAGCGTACTCTTCGGTTCATGGGCCCGGGGGCTGCATACGCTCACATAGCAATGGACCAAGCAATCAAGGATTCAGGTCTTACTGAAAAAGAAATATCACACACTCGAACAGGATTGGTGGCTGGTTCCGGTGGTCCATCAACCTCCGCTATGCTGACAGCACATCAAATTGTATTAAAGAATTTAAGCCCAAAGAGAATTGGTCCATTTGCGGTCCCTAAATGTATGTCATCTACAATTTCGGCCAATTTAGCTACTGCCTACAAAATAAAAGGTATTAACTATTCGATTACCTCTGCATGTTCGACATCGCTTCATTGCATGGGGAACGCAGTAGATCAAATTTTACTTAATAAGCAAGATATCATGTTCGCTGGTGGTGGAGAGGAATTGGATTGGACGTTATCGTGTTTATTTGATGCGATGGGAGCTATGTCTTCTAATTTTAACGAGACCCCGCATCGTGCATCACGTGCTTTTGATGCAAACCGCGATGGTTTCGTTATCGCTGGTGGCGGAGGTATTGTAGTGCTTGAGGAATTGGAACATGCTAAAGCCCGCGGCGCAGATATTTATGCTGAAGTAACAGGATTTGGGGCTACGTCTGATGGGCATGATATGGTAGCACCATCGGGTGAGGGCGGTGAACGAGCGATGCGTTTAGCATTGGGTTCTTTACCAGAGGGTCGTCAAATATCATATATAAATGCACATGGAACTTCCACGCCTGTTGGCGATGTAGGAGAAGTTGAAGCAGTGCGTAGGGTTTTTGAAAATAAAAATATGCCTTTAATTAGCTCTACAAAGTCTATGACAGGTCATTCACAAGGTGCTACCGGAGCCCAAGAAGCAATTTATTGTTTACTAATGTTGAAGCATAATTTTATAGCACCTTCCATTAATGTTGAAGAACTGGACCCAGCTATTGAACCTGGCGAGATAGCTTGTGATTTGGTCGAAGCGGTCTCTCATGATACTGTTATGACGAATAGCTTTGGATTTGGTGGCACAAATGGGTCAATGCTCTTATCAAAATACTATGGATAATCGGACTAGGTAAAAATGATAGATCAGCTTTCAGGTAAACGTGGATTAATAATGGGTGTTGCAAATGAACGCTCAATAGCTTGGGGGATAGCAAAATCTATGTCAGATGCAGGGGCCCAGTTAGCCTTCACTTATCAAGGTGAAGCATTTGGATCGCGACTTGCGCCTTTAGCCGATTCTGTGGGGTCAAACTTATTATATGAGTTAGACGTAGCAAATGATGCCTCATTCGAAAGTACATTTAAGAGTTTATCTAATCATTGGAATTCGTTAGATTTTGTAGTTCATGCAATTGCTTATTCTGATAAAAATGAACTTACAGGTCGTTTTTTAAATACTACACGCGAGAATTTTAAAAATACCTTAGATATTTCTACCTACTCATTAATAGAAGTCGCTCGGCGTGCATACCCGTTAATGATGGACAACGGTGGAACAATATTAACTCTTACCTACCAGGGATCAAATCGTGTAACTCCGTTTTATAACGTTATGGGGGTGGCAAAGGCTTCACTTGAGGCGACGACAAGATATCTTGCAAATGATTTGGGGCCCAGTGGTATCAGAGTAAATGCAATCTCACCAGGGCCTATGAGAACCCTTGCTGGAGCCGCAATAGGTGGTGCCAGAAGAACTTTCAAACATACTGAAATAAATTCTCCCTTACGCGCAAATGCAACACTAGAAGCGGTTGGTGGGACTGCTGTTTATCTTGCCTCAGACGCCGGCGCATATACCACTGGTGAAATTATATATGTAGATGGAGGTTACCATGTTTTGGGAATGCCCCAAGCGGACAATGTGTAGCATTGGTAAGGCTAGCGATATTAACTAATTTTAAATTCTCGAGATGATTGCAAGTTTAATTTTACATGATATAGCAAAATATTAAACGCTCAATTCGAAAGATATCAAATGCAAAACGGAAAGAAGCTATTCGTAAAAACCTACGGCTGCCAAATGAACGTTTACGATACGGAACGAATGACTGAGTCACTACAAGCTGAGGGATATACTTCCACAGATAGTGCTGAAGAAGCAGATATGATTTTACTTAACACCTGTCATATTAGAGAAAAAGCAGCAGAAAAAGTATATTCCGAGCTGGGTAGGTTTAAGCATTTAAAATCAGAAAACCCAAACTTAAAAATTGGGGTTGTCGGTTGCGTTGCACAGGCTGAAGGTGAAGAAATTATTCGTAGGCAGCCATTAGTTGATTTAGTTGTTGGGCCACAGAGTTATCATAAATTGCCTTTGTTAGAGCGCCAAATCAATAATGGTCAGAAAAAAGTTGAAATTGATTTTCCAACAGAAGACAAGTTTGATTTTCTGGCAAAAAGAACTGATATTAGGCGAGCACCGGCTGCATTTTTAACCATACAGGAGGGTTGTGATAAATTTTGTGCATTCTGTGTTGTTCCATACACACGCGGTGCAGAGGCATCACGTCCGGTGGAAAAAGTGGTTTCTGAAGTTCACTCTCTCGTTGATAGAGGCGTAAAAGAAATCACGCTTTTAGGTCAAAATGTGAACGCTTACCATGGAACCTATAGCGGTAATTCACAATTTACTTTAGCCCAACTAATTTGGAAGCTCGAGAAAATTAGCGGTTTGGAAAGAATTCGCTATACCACGAGCCACCCTAATGACATGACAGATGATTTGATTGATGCTCACGCTAACTGCCAAAAACTTATGCCATATCTTCATTTGCCAGTACAATCTGGGTCAAATAAGATTTTAAAAAAAATGAATCGGTCTCATACCGCAGAAGCATACGTTGATTTAATTAGTCGCGTTAGAAAAGCTCGTCCAGACATACTCATTTCTGGAGATTTTATCGTTGGATTTCCAGAAGAAACTGATCATGACTTTGCTGACACAATGGAATTAATTCGTAAGGTAAAATACGGGCAATCGTACTCATTCAAATATTCTGGCAGGCCAGGAACACCTGCGGCGGAGCGTATGCAGGTTCCTGAGGGTAAAAAAAATATACGCTTACAGGAGTTACAAAAGCTTTTGAGTGAGCAACAAAAAACGGTTCAAGAGGATATGGTCGGTCGAACGGTAAGCGTTTTATTTGAAAAAACTGGGCGCCAAATTGGTCAGGTCGTGGGAAAATCTGATTATCTGCATGCGGTGCATGTTCCAGGTGAGGAAAATAAAGTTGGGCTTTTGGAAAATGTATTAATTATCGGAAGTAATACAAATTCATTAGAGGGAAAAATAGTATAAGTTGAATTTATTGCGATAATTTATTAGTCCATGACTTGTAATTTTATGATTAGTGGCTAACTGCGCAATATTAATTGTTCTAACCAAAGTCTTGCGTTCTCATCCGATCATTGTGACGCTTGACATTGTTAAAGGTGAAGGAGTTCTGATTGGCCCAAAGTGTTTTGACCCAAACTATTCATGATAATGAAAAGCTTGAGAAATCTACCCAATTAGAATTTGCAGATAACAAACTCCTTATAGATCTCTGTGGTGAGTTCGATCGGAACTTAGCTGAGCTAGAAAATAAATTTTCGATCCAGATAGTGCGCCGAGGGAACTTGCTTGACTTAATTGGTGACAAATTCTCCGCAGAAAAAGTTGGTCGGGTACTAATCGCGTTATACCAAAGGTTAGAAAGTGGCAAGTTGGTTGAGTTTTCAGACATTGACCGTGAAATAAGATTTGTACTTCATGGTAAAAAAAGCTCAACTGATCAAATGGAAATGTTCTCTAATGGACATTTTGAAATAAGGACTAGAAAAAAAACAGTTGAACCTCGAACCAAGGCTCAACGCGATTTTGTTCAGTCTTTGACCGATAATGAGCTGGCATTTGGCATAGGTCCGGCTGGTACTGGTAAAACTTATCTTGCTGTAGCAGTCGGGGTTTCCAAGTTTATTGCCGGAGAGGTTGATAAAATTATACTAAGTCGACCAGCGGTGGAAGCAGGTGAAAAACTTGGATATCTGCCCGGGGATATGAAAGATAAGGTGGATCCCTATATGCAGCCGCTGTATGACGCATTAAACGACTTCTTGCCTGCAAAACAGCTGGCTAAGTTGATAGAGGAAAAAACTATTGAAATTGCTCCTCTGGCATTCATGCGTGGCAGGACGCTAGCCCACTCTTATATTGTATTAGATGAAGCTCAAAATGCTACATCAATGCAAATGAAAATGTTTTTAACTAGGTTAGGCGAGGGATCGCGTATGGTCATCACTGGGGACAGGTCTCAGATTGATTTACACAAAGGGGCTATGTCAGGTTTGCTTGATGCTGAAAGCTTACTGTCAAAAATCTCGACGATCGGATTCAACTATTTCACGTCAAAAGATGTGGTAAGACATCCTTTAGTCGCAACAATCATTGAAGCTTATGAGAGTAGAAATACTAAGTAGGCACGAATTAGTTAATTTTATGAAACAAGTAGAGATAATATTTGAAGATGACCGATGGGCCAGTATAAACTTTGAGCACATGGTGACCAAAGTTTTTAATCAAACATTGGATCAGCTTGGATATCCAAAAGGCGATTATTTCGTTTCAGTTTTAGCATGTAATGACAAAAAAATGAGGAAGTTAAATCTTACTTTCCGCAACAAAGACGCTTCCACTAACGTTCTGTCATGGCCATCTAGAGATCGGCTGTCTTCTACAGAGGGCGGCAAACCAAAACCGCTAGAGCAAAAAGTGGATGCTGAACTGGGAGATATAGCTTTGGCATATGAAACTTGTAGAGAAGAAGCCACGCAATCCAAAACAAATTTTACATTCCATGTACAACATTTGATAGTTCATGGTATTCTTCATCTATTGGGTTATGACCATGCTAGTGACTCGGATGCAACGCTCATGGAGGATTTAGAACGTCAAATACTTGGCAACTTGGGTGTAAATGCCCATACTCAACTATAGGCAAAATTGTCTAGAGCTTTTGGATAGTAAAATGGAAGATAACGACGGATCATCTAACGCAGCGCAAAGCGCGCCTACAAAAAATACCGTGAAAAACTTTAATCTTAGTGAAAAGTTTTTGAGGCTATTTAATCGAAATAAACCTGAAAATAGTGTAAAAACCAACGATGAAGCACAAGAAAGTAAAGTCTCAACCGACTCGCATGGCATGTTTAATTTGCGACGGCTCTGTGTGGAAGACGTTGCCATTCCTAAGGCCGAAATTGTATCTGTCAGTGCGGATATAAAAAAATCTGAACTTGTCACCGTATTTAGGGAAAGTGGGTTAACTAGACTTCCTGTCTATGAGGGAACTTTAGATAATCCAATTGGCATGGTCCATCTTAAAGATTTTACGTTAAAATATGCTTTTGCTCGGAAAAACACTCTAAAAATAAAAGACATTCTTCGACCTCTTCTCTATGTTCCAGCTTCAATGACCATAGGTATTCTTTTGACAAAAATGCAGTCGGATAGGCGTCATTTGGCTCTTGTAATTGACGAGTATGGTGGCGTGGATGGCCTTGTTACAATTGAAGATTTAATTGAACAAGTAATTGGTGAAATTGAGGATGAGCACGATATCGATGAAGGGCAAATGTGGACTTGGGAAAGCGACAATACGATAGTTGCTTTAGCCCGAGCTTCTCTCGATGAACTAGGCTCTGAGCTTTCTATAGATTTTGAGCAAGGTCCAGGGATAGATGCCGAGGAAGTTGACTCTCTTGGAGGGTTGGTTTTTGTTCTTGCGGGCAGAGTGCCGGTTAGAGGAGAGGTAGTTCAACACCCTCAAGGGCTCGAATTTGAAATTATCGATGCTGATCCAAGACGTATTAAGCGTGTTAGGTTGCGTCTAAAGCCTTCGGTTGAAGCAGCCGAATAGGATGATAGTTTGATCTCTGAAAATTTGGGTTATTTTAAACCTATGGCTTTAGGAGTGCTGTTAGCCTTAGGTCATGCCCCTTTTAACATGTGGTTCCTAAGTTTTGTCGCTATTTGTTTGTGCATTTCGCAGATTGAGAAACAAAAAGAACGATTGCGCATTGCGGTATACATAATGTTTTTCGGAATAGGGTATTTCATCGTCACTTTAAATTGGATAGTTGAGCCTTTTTTTGTCGATTTTCTTTTACATGCTTGGATAGCTCCATTTGCTATTTTTTCTATTTCTATAGCAATGTCTTTGTTTTGGTTTGTTCTTAGTTATGTTTTTGCGCCAATGGGGGCAAGGTGGGCGCTAGTGCTCGGCATTGCGATAGCGGAGTATTTCAGATCTTTTGTCTTCACAGGTTTCCCGTGGGGTACGATAGCATCATTATTCGTGAGTTCCCCGTTTGCTCAGTTACTATCGGTTGTTGGCCCTTTCGGCTTTGGATTATTAGTTTTTGCAATCGTGATGTTTTTAGTTTCCTCACTGGAGAGTAGAAAAATCGTATCAACTTTTGTAGGACTATTTATTCTGTCCTCAATGCTTTTTTGGGGATTGCAACGGCAAAACCTTGAAATTGAATTCACTGATAAAACTATTTTACTTGTTCAGCCAAATGCGCCTCAGAGTGAGAAATGGAATGAGGACTTAGCACCAGTTTTTTTCAATCGAATGATAAAATCCACAGCAGAGGCTAATAAAGTAAGCTTAATAGTTTGGCCAGAAAGTGCTATTTATTATCCGCTTAATTTTGCAGATGAATTGGTAAAGGAAATAAGCAAGGCCTCGTCAGGAGTACCTATAGCATTTGGAGCTCTTCGCTTTGATGAAAATAAAAAGTTACTTAATTCGCTAATATTACAGAAGAGGGACGAGAAACAGCAGATATATGATAAGTCAATTCTTGTGCCATTTGGTGAGTATTTACCATTATCATATTTTCTGAGTAATTTAGGTCTAAGCTCTATGGTAAATTCATACGGCGCTGGTTTCACCCCAGGTCATGGTGCAGATC
>Ga0228665_1000284_pt1 | contig 9647 bp, 8 predicted proteins | sample 79DmetaG_FD_182741 | JGI IMG/M metagenome (GOLD analysis project Ga0228665, IMG submission 182741) | Seawater microbial communities from Monterey Bay, California, United States - 79D | ecosystem: Environmental > Aquatic > Marine > Coastal | place: USA: California | collected 2016-11-07
CATAAGAGATATCCAAACCAGAATCTCTCATATTTAATCCTTGATTCAATCCCTGTGCACCACAACCTACAATAACAATTTTCTTCCCTTTTAATGCGGTTACTCCGTCTTCAAATTCTGAAGCGTCCATAAAACGACATTTCCCTAATTGTTCTAATTTCTCTCTTAATGTTAATGTGTTAAAATAATTTGACATTTTTATTTATTTAATTGTTGTATGTTTCTAATAATGTTGATATTTTCATTTCATCTTTTGTAATAGCCACTCGTCCTGAGCGTGTATATTGCATAATCCCGAAAACACTTAATTGTTGATGTAATTTTACAATTTCATCTTTTTTTCCAGATTTTTCAATCACAAAAAAATTGGTGTTTACCGTCACTATTCTTGCGTTACTTTCTTTGATGATATTTTGAATTTGAGGTTCTTCAAATAATAATTCAGACTTAATTTTAAACAATCCTGAAATTTGATAAATGGTATTTTCTTCACTGTGATAATAGGCTTTGATAACCTCTACCTGTTTTTCTATCTGACCGATAATCTTTTTTATATTAACTTCTGTCATATATACAACAATCGTAAATTTAGCAACTCCCTCAATTTCTGACGGAGAAATATTTAAACTTTCAATGTTGATATGTCTTCTTTGAAAAATAGCTGAAATTCTATTCAACAATCCAACATTGTTTTCTGTATAAACAGATATCGTGAATAATCTTGTTTTTGTATTCATAACTACTCTAATCTTATTTCTGAAACACTTGCTCCAGATGGAACCATTGGAAATACATTCCCTTCTTTTTCTACACAGACCTCCAAGAAGTAAGCTTCTTTACTTTCCATCATTTCTGCAACAGCTTCTGCCAACTCTTCTCTTTTTGTAACTTTTCTTGCCTTGATATAATACCCCTCAGCAATTGCTACAAAATTTGGATTTATCATTTCGGTAGAAGCATAGCGTTTGTCAAAAAACAACTGTTGCCATTGACGAACCATTCCTAAAAAGTCATTATTAAGGACCACTACTTTTACGGCTGCTTTTTGCTGAAAAATGGTCCCTAATTCTTGAAGGGTCATTTGGTAACCTCCATCACCAGAAATAGAAATGACTTCACGTTCTGGAGCGGCCATCTTAGCGCCAATTGCTGCAGGCAAACCGAATCCCATCGTCCCCAATCCACCAGAAGTAATATTACTTTTTGTTTTATTAAACTCAGCGTATCTACAGGCAATCATTTGATGTTGTCCAACATCTGTTACAATAGCAGCATTCCCTTTACTTTGAATATTGATTTCTTTTAAAACTTCACCCATGGTCAATCCTTCTTTGGTTGGATGTAGGTCGTTCTTTATTACTTTTTCATATTCAATAGCATATAATTCTTTGAATTTTTGGTGCCATTCTGTATGAGAATTTTCATTTATTAAGGGTAGAATTGCCTCTAAACTTGCTTTTGCATCCCCCAAAACAGCCACCTCTGTTTGTACGTTTTTATCTATTTCTGCAGGATCTATTTCAAAATGAATCACTTTTGCTTGTCTTGCATATTCGTCCAACTTTCCTGTTACACGATCATCAAAACGCATTCCAATAGCAATTAAAATGTCACATTCATTGGTTAATACATTGGGCGCATAATTTCCATGCATTCCTAACATCCCTACATTTAATGGGTGTGAGGTAGGCAGTGCAGAAGCTCCTAAAATTGTCCAAGCAGCGGGAATTCCTGCTTTTTCAACAAGTGCTTTTAATTGCTCCTCTGCTTCACTTAAAATGATCCCTTGCCCCCAAATAATGAAGGGTTTTTTTGCAGTATTAATTAATTTTGCAGCAGCTTCAATAGAAGAAACAGCCGTTTTTGGTACAGGATTATAACTCCTTACTTTGGTGCACTTCTCATAAGAAAAATCAAATTCATCAAACTGAGCGTCTTTCGTAATGTCTACTAAAACGGGTCCTGGTCTACCGCTTCTTGCAATATAAAATGCTTTGGCCAAAGCTGCTGGAATATCAGCTGCCTTGGTAACTTGACAGTTCCATTTTGTAACAGGAGTTGAAATCCCCACAATATCTGTTTCTTGAAATGCATCACTTCCTAATAAATGAGAGGGAACTTGACCTGTAATACACACCATGGGTGTTGAATCTATTTGCGCATCAGCAATCCCTGTAATCAGGTTAGTTGCTCCAGGACCGGAGGTTGCAATGGCAACTCCTACCTTTCCTGAAATTCTTGCAAATCCCTGTGCAGAATGAGTTGCACCTTGTTCATGACGTGTTAAAACGTGATGGATTTTATCTTGATATTTATATAATTCGTCATACACTGGCATGATCGCTCCTCAAGGGTATCCATAAATTATTTTTATCACTTCTTCTATCAAGCATCTTACGATTGCCTCACTACCTGAAATTCTTTCTGTAGCTTTTGTTGATATTTTATTGTCTTTTATGGTGTCTGCTCCCATATGATTATGTTGTTTTATATTTCTGCTGAAATAGAACTGATCATCTTTTTTATAAATCTGTAACACATCCTTTGGATGCTGAGGCCACTGTTTTTGAATATTTATATAAAATACCCTTTTTGTGTTTTAATTCTGGTGCAATCCAATTTTCTTTTCTTGCAGTGATTTCCTCTTCAGGTATTAATACATTTATTGAGTTGTCTTCGGCGCTAATTCTAATCATATCTCCTGTTTTTAAAAGGCCAATTGTTCCTCCAGATTGTGCTTCTGGTGTAATATGACCTACCACAAAACCATGGGTTCCTCCTGAAAAACGACCGTCTGTTATTAAGGCTACTGATTTTCCTAAACCTGCACCCATGATTAGAGAAGTTGGCTTTAACATTTCGGGCATTCCTGGACCTCCTTTTGGTCCTACATATCTAATCACAACAACATCTCCTTTGGCTACCTCTCCATTTGAAATTCCTTCGTTAGCAGCTTGCTCCCCATCATAGACTACAGCTTTCCCTTCAAAAAGCAACCCTTCATTTCCAGAAATTTTAGCAACCGCTCCTTCTTCCGCTAAATTTCCATATATTATTTGAATATTTCCTGATGTTTTTAAGGCCTTATTTGTTGGATAAATCACGTCTTGATCCTCAAATTCCATAGGAATCACATCTGCTAAATTTTCTGCCAAGGTTTTTCCTGTAACAGTTAAACAGTCTCCGTGCAAATATCCATTATCTAATAAGTACTTCATAATTGCAGGGGTCCCTCCAACTCCATGAACATCTTCCATTAGGTATTTTCCTGAGGGTTTTAAATCTGCAATAAGGGGAGTTCGATCACTTACCTTTTGAAAATCTTCTAACGTAAAATCAATATCAGCAGCGTGTGCAATGGCTAAAAAATGCAATACTGCATTTGTAGACCCTCCGAGCGCATTTACAATAGCAATGGCATTTTCTAAAGATTTTTTAGAAATAATATCCAACGGTTTTAAATCTAATTCTAATAAATTTTTGATGGCAGAAGCCGTTCTTTCTGCTTCAGATAACTTATTAGGATTTTCTGCAGGAATGGATGAATTGTAAGGCAATGCAAAACCCATACATTCAATAGCAGATGCCATCGTATTTGCAGTATACATTCCCCCACAAGCTCCCGCTCCTGGGATGGCTCTTTTTATAATTTCTCTATATTCTTCCTCATCAATTTCTCCTGCAACCTTTTGTCCTAAAGCTTCAAAAGCAGAAACAATATTTAACTTTTTCCCTTTGTAATTACCAGACGCAATGGTTCCTCCATACATCATGATTGAAGGTCTGTTTAAACGCAACATAGCAATGACAGCTCCTGGCATATTTTTATCACATCCAACTACAGAAACCAAGGCATCATAACTCTGGGCATTCATGACAGTTTCTATTGAATCTGCAATGATATCTCTTGAAGCTAGCGAATAGTTCATTCCTGAAGTTCCCATAGAGATTCCATCTGATACTCCTATTGTATTGAAGCCTAAACCAACCAAACCAGCAATATTGCTTTCTACTTTGACTTCAGCAGCCAAATTATTCAAATGCATGTTACATGGGTTCCCATCATAACCTGTACTTGCAATACCTACTTGAGCTTTGCTCATATCTTCGTCTGATAAACCAACTGCGTATAGCATTGCCTGTGATGCTGGCTGAGATTCATCTTGTGTTAATCTACTGCTGTGTTTATTTAGTTTCATTTACTGTTTTATTCAATTTATTAACGAAATTACTGTGTTTCTTTATTATTATTGAAAAAAATCCAATATAATTCTTTAAATTCAGGTATGAAAAAAAAGACCTAATATGTTTATTTTCAGAAACTTAATGGTATTTAATTATGACATTCAATCATTGAAAAAAATCAATAAAAACTCCTTTTTTTGGGGGAATACGGTAATTAAAATCTAGATGAGGATTCTGATTTTTAGATCAATTTATAACAAACACGATGAGAGTGAATTGTGTTTTTACAAGTAATAAATGATTGTTGGTTCGTTTTTGGACAATTTCACAAAGAAAATACTCTTTTCTAAATAATCGTACTTTGACCCATATGAATATTTTTAAAATTCATAGCGCTGTCTTCTTGATTTGCAATGTAATCTGCAATAAAATCACCTACTTTAGACGAAGAGGCTGCATACTGGTTTTTCCCTTTCAAATCTTGAGTAGTAATTCCAAGATCTAATGATTTTTCTACGGCTCTTTGAATTGCATCGGCTTCATCGTGTAACCCTAAATGCTCCAATAACATCGCTGCAGACAAAATAGAAGCCAAAGGATTTGCAATGTCTTTGCCTTTTGCTTGAGGAAAAGAACCGTGAATAGGCTCAAATAAAGCATTTTTTTCTCCAATAGAGCTGGATGCCAATAATCCAATAGAACCACAAATTACACTAGCTTCATCTGATATGATGTCTCCAAACAGATTTTCGGTAAGAACTACATCAAATTGTGTTGGGTTTTGAATGATTTGCATGGCTGCGTTGTCAACAAATAAAAATTCCAATGCAACATCTTTATACTCCTTCGCAATATTTGTAACGGTCTTCCTCCACAATCGAGAAGTTTCCAAAACATTAGCTTTGTCTACTAAGGTTACTTTTTTCTTTCTATTCTGAGCGGCTTTAAAAGCTAAATGTGTTACTCTTGAAATTTCTTGTACAGTATAAGAACAGCCATCAAAAGCAGACATGCCGTCTTTGGTTGTCTCTTTTTTTCCAAAATAAATTCCCCCTGTAAGTTCTCTGTAGATAGCAATATCGGTTCCAATAATAATTTCTTTTTTAAGAGGAGAGTTTTTTATTAGCTTGTCATAAGCCTTTACTGGTCTTACGTTACAAAACAACCCCAACTCTTTTCTCAAACGTAAAAGCCCCTGTTCTGGCCTTATTTTTAGGCTTGGATCATTGTCATACTTCAATTCTCCAATTGCTCCAAATAAAATTGCATCTGAGTTTTTGCATATCTCAATAGTGGCGTCGGGCAAGGGATTTCCTGAAGCATCTATTGCACATGCTCCCATTTGCGCTTCTTTGTATAAAAAAATATGATCATACACTTCGGCGACAGCATCCAGTGCTTTTTTAGCTTGAGTAGTTACTTCTGGGCCAATACCATCTCCAGGGATTACAGCAATTGTATATTTCATTGTATTAATGGTGAACTAAAAAAATTATCTATAATCAAAGATATATTTTTTTTTTAAATAGTCCCTCCAAAATTTACAACACTATTAACGTGCAAAGTCATTTGTATCTGTTAGGATATCGATGCTTTTGATGTTTTACTCACTTCTTTCATAATATTGTGAATATCTTCATCTCTTACTTCTTTTTGTTTGTCTGCAACACTAAGAAAGGCGGTGTAAGCAACATCTAATTGTATTTTCGTTAAATCGTAACCAATTTTTTTCGCTCTATATGCTAATGCCGCACGACCACTCCTAGCAGTCAATACAATGGCACTTTCGGTTACACCAACATCTTCAGGATCCATAATTTCATATGTTTCCCTATTTTTTATAACTCCATCTTGATGAATTCCAGAGCTATGGGCAAAAGCATTGGCTCCGACAATTGCTTTATTTGGCTGCACAGGCATCCCCATACTTTCACGAACCATGATACTTGTATCGTATAGCAACTTTGTATTAACGCTTGTTTCCAGGTTTAAATAAGGATGCTGTTTTAATACCATGACCACTTCTTCTAAAGCAGTATTTCCAGCTCTTTCCCCTATTCCATTAATAGTACACTCAATCTGACGCGCACCATTAACAACTCCTGCAATTGAATTTGCAGTAGCCATCCCTAAATCGTTGTGACAATGGCAAGAAAGAATTACATTTTCGATTCCTTTTACATGTTCACGCAAATACTTAATCTTCGCTCCGTATTCTTCAGGCAAACAATACCCTGTGGTATCTGGAATATTCAAGACAGTTGCACCAGATTTTATCACTGCTTCACAAACTCTCGCCAGATATTCATTGTCAGTCCTACCCGCATCTTCTGCATAAAACTCTACATCCTCAACAAAAGATTTCGCACAAGAAACTGCTTTTTTTGCTCTTTCAATAACTTCCTCTCTAGAGGAATTAAATTTGAATTTTATATGTGAATCACTGGTTCCAATTCCAGTATGTATTCTTGGAAATTTTGCATATTTCAATGCATCTGCAGCTACTTTTATATCATTTTCCACGGCTCTTGTTAAGCCACAAACTGTTGCGTTTTTAACAATTTTGGAAATTTCAGTAACAGACTTAAAATCTCCAGGACTAGAGACAGGGAACCCTGCTTCAATTATGTTTACACCTAATAAATCTAATCGCTCTGCTATTACTAATTTTTGATTGGTATCTAACTTACATCCGGGAACTTGTTCCCCATCTCTCAATGTTGTATCAAAAATGTGAACTTTGTTATCTTGCATAGTTTGTGTAAAATAATCTTAATTTAAATCAAATATATATATTGGGATTAAAATAAATAGTTATTTTTACGAATCTATACGATTTCTAATAGGTTTTTGAAAAACTTAAACATTTAACTATCAGTTTTTTATGAGTAAAAGTGTTACATCAGCCAATCAACAAAATGATGCTCTTTTTGTTTTAATTAAGTCTTTGACTAAATCAGAAAAAAGACAATTTAATTTATATGTTGGAAGATTGGGTGGAAATATTGATGCTAAATTTTTCTCTTTGTTCAAATTTCTGGAGAAACTCAAGGTCTATGATGAAAAAGTAATTATTGGAAGTGGCATCGTTTCTAAGCAACAACTTTCAAACTTAAAAGCACATTTATACAAACAAATTTTAATTAGTTTAAGATTAAATCCTGCGCATAAAAATGTACGAATTCAGATAAGAGAACAATTAGATTTTGCGACCGTATTGTATCAAAAAGGATTGTACAAACAGAGTTTAAAATTATTGGAAAAAGCCAAAAATTTAGCCTTAGACAATGAGGAAAAGAATATTGCTTACGAAATTGTAGAACTCGAAAAAGTTATTGAAACACAATATATTACACGAAGTCTAAGCAACAGAGCAAATCAATTATCAATCCAAGCAAAAGAACTTAGTCAACAAAATGTAATTGCAAGCAAACTTTCAAACTTATCTCTTCAACTCTATAGCCATTTGATACAAAATGGCTATGTGAAAAATAAAAAAGAACTGAAGTTTATTGACAACTATTTTAATGACCGAATGCCAAAATATGAATATAGAAACTTGGGGTTTAGAGAAAAATTATGGTTGTTCAAAGCACATTTATGGCACAGTTTTTTGATACAAGATTTTTTATTGAGTTATAAATATGCAAGAAAATGCGTAGACCTATTCAATAGTACAAAATTGATTCATCTACACCCTGTTTTCTATCTAAAATCAAAAAACTACCTACTAGAAGCCTCTTTTCTAGTGAAAAAAATTAGCACCTTTAAAACCGAACTTGCTTTTTTCGAATCTGAAATAGAGGAACAGAAAATACCTATGAATACCAATACAGAATTGTTAATTTTCTTGTATTTATATTCAAATAAATTACATTTTCACTTTTTAGAGGGTTCTTTTGAAGAAGGGGAATACCTTGTTGACATTATTAACAATAAGATTGATCAATATAAAAACAGATTAGACAACCATTATATTGTTTTATTGTACTATAAGATCGCTTGTTTGTATTTTGGAATGGGTAAAAATAAATTGTGTATTGCTTATTTGCAAAAAATTATTCGTTCCAAAAATATCAGTGCTGCAGAAGATTTACAATGTTTTGCGCGTATTTTAAATTTGATTGCACATTATGAATGTGGATTGGATTATGACCTAGAGAGACAGTTTGTTGATACCTATAAATTCTTATTAAAAATGGAAAACTTACAAGAAGTACAAAAAGTTTTTCTAACCTCTATCAGAGACCTAAGCGATGTTTTTCCTCACGAAATTAAAAATGAATTCAAAAAAATTCATGGTAAATTAAAGACATTTGAAAATCACCCTTATGAAAAAAGAGCCTTTTTATACCTGGATATTCTATCTTGGCTAGAAAGTAAAATTCAAAACAAACCGATTGCTACAATTATTAAAGAAAAAACAAATCAACTCGCTAAATAATAGTAAAATAACAGTTGAAACAGATTTTTTTTAACAATACTGTATTAATCTTTTAAAATCACAAAATAAAACCCTTTAGAGGTTGAAAAAAATAAATAATACACCTATTTTTGCTTTGTGAAATTACTAAAAGCACATAACAACACTTCAAAAACTACCCATGTAGTTTGTATCACTATGCATACAATTACCTTTACAACTACATCAACAACCCTTTAGGGGTACTACTATATTCATATCACCATAGGTCAATCAATTTTATTTTGGAAAATATCAAAATAAACTCAACTAAAACATCAATTACACAAAGGATTCATTACCAATGAAAGTATTAAAATTTGGCGGTTCGTCTGTCGCAAATTCCGAAAACATACAAAAAGTCTTAGCCATCGTTGAGCAGGAGTCTAAAAATCAAAAAGTAGCTGTAGTTGTCTCTGCTTTTGGAAAAACAACTGATCAACTATTATCGGCAGCAAATAAAGCTTTAAAAAATATTACAGAAGCAAAAGAAACACTTGAAACAATCAAAAAATTACACGAAGAAGTAATTAATGATTTAATTATAACCCATAAAAAAGAGGTAAGTGAGGAGGTTTCGGAGCTTTTTAAGAGGTTATTATCTATTTATGAAGGTCTGTATTTATTGAAAGAGTTGTCTGATAAAACGGTGGCAAAAATAGCTAGTTTTGGAGAAAGGCTTTCCTCTCTCATCATTGCAAATGCAGCAAAAGAATTTTTTGATGCAACTCACGAGGAAAGTAGGAAATTGATTACAACCAACAACGATTATCTAAACGCCCAAGTAAATTTTAAAATTACCGATAAAAATATTGCCTCGTTTTTTGACCAAAATAAACATCGAGTTGTTTTTTTTGGTGGATTTATTTCTTCAAATAGCAAAAATGAAACGACTACCTTGGGTAGAGGAGGGTCTGATTATTCAGCTTCCATTTATGCAGCAGCTTTAGATGCTAAAGAATTACAAATATGGACAGATGAATAATCAGACCCTCCTCTA